>OLKV01000258.1_pt1 | contig 59564 bp, 37 predicted proteins | sample 1604391 | NCBI WGS metagenome assembly OLKV01 (sample SAMEA104055711, study PRJEB20765) | soil metagenome | isolation source: soil | reverse complement strand
TAGCTTCTGCTTATAGCTTTCGTTTTTACCTCCCGAGCCATCTATAGAGGGCCCGTTGGTAAAATCAGAATTGTAATCGTTGGTAAAAATATAGTCAAACATTTCAACGGTGTACAACTGATACTTGCCATTACTTTTATAAATGGAGCCGCTGTCGCGTTTGGCGAGATATTCAACTTTATGCTTGCCGCCAATATTGCTGTGTTTTATTTTACGGTAGATTTTGCCGTTAACCTTATTGTTTTTATCGTAAGTGTAGATGCGATTTTCGGCAATAAAATTATAACGTTTCATATTGCTGAAAGCTTTATAAAAACCCGTATCAGCCAGTACGGCATCAATAAAATCCTGCGCGTTTAATTTATGCGAATGGATGTTTATGGCCGAATCAATAACAATGGTTCGTATAGAATCAGGGTTAAAACGTTTGATCTGCTGGGCGAAAGAGGCGCGCCCAATTGTTATCAGTAAAAGAAAAAATAGTAGCTTTTTGTTCATAGATGATAGTTAATAGTTCATGGAAATAGTCATGTTGTTTTTAACGAAGGGCGGCTATGATCTATGAACCATTAACTATGAACTAAAAATCAATTCCCTAATTGCTTAATTGCCATATAGGCCATTAGGCCGGTGCTTATTTTAAATGCATCTTCTTCTACATCAAAGGTTGGTGTATGCACTGATGAAGTAATGCCGCGGCTTTCGTTGCGTGTACCTAAGCGGTAAAAACAAGCATCGGCAACCTGTGAGTAGTAAGCAAAATCTTCGGCAGCCATCCAAATGTCAAGGTCGAGTACGTTTTCTTTACCCAGGTAATCCTCAGCAAACCCGCGTGCAGAAGCGGTAAGTTTTTCTTCGTTGATCAGGAAAGGATAGCCGCGCACGATATTAAAATCGCAACTGCCGCCCATGCTTTCGGCCATGCCTTCGGCCATTTTTTTCATTTTGATGTGGGCCTCATTGCGCCATTTCTCATCCATCGTTCTGAATGTGCCTTCCAGGTAAACCTCATTAGGGATCACATTAGTAGCGCCATTGGCAATTACTTTACCAAATGAAAGTACCGACGGACTTTTAGGATCAGCAAAGCGGCTGATCACCTGCTGCAAGGCAGTTAAAATATGCGCGGTGATGATAACAGGATCAATATTTTGCTGGGGCTGTGCACCGTGGCCACCTTTACCATGTACGGTAACATAAAGCTCATCGGTTGAGGCCATATACTTGCCTGCGCGGAAACCCACTTTGCCGGCATCAATTAAAGGCATTACGTGTTGACCCAATACTGCATGCGGTTTCGGGTTTTCCAGTACGCCTTCTTTTATCATCAGGCTTGCGCCGCCCGGAAGCTTTTCTTCGGCTGGTTGAAAAATGAGTTTTATAGTTCCACCAAACTGACTTTTCAGCTCGGTTAATATTTTAGCGGTGCCTAATAATGATGAGGTATGCGCATCGTGTCCGCAAGCGTGCATCACACCTGTGTTTTGTGATTTATATGATACTTCGTTTGCCTCGGTAATGGGCAGCGCATCCATATCGGCACGCAAAGCTATTACTCTGTCTGATGGTTTTTCGCCTTTAATTAAAGCAACCAGACCATTATCTGCCATGCGCTGATGTTGCAAACCTAAAGCATCCAATTTTCCCGCAATAAATGCTGACGTTTGCACCTCGTGAAAAGAAAGTTCTGGATGCGCGTGCAAGTGGCGACGATTGGCAACCACATCATCAAAAATACTTTGCGATAATTGCTGGATCTGTTCTTTAATCATTTGACGTATCAGTTTTTGGAGTACTTATTTTGGTAGGTATAATAAACATGCTGCTAAACATCTGGGTAAGCTCGCTTTGAAGTTTTTGCGCTTCCAGGCGTGTTCTGAAATCACCAACCTGTACTTTAAAGTTAGGTTCGGTATAGGTGATATAAGTGCGAATGTCGGGATATTCGTCTTTAAACTTTGCCTGCGCAGTGTATGCTGCCTGGCGGTTTGAGCCAAAGAAAATCTGCAGTCGGTAACCGCTTGCTGTTTCGTCGCTGCTTATAGTGTTGTTTTTATTGAGGGAGGGCCGCCGGGCAATAAGGGTATCAATTAAAGGGTCTTTTACCTCTTCAACCTTACCGCGGGTTTGGGCATGCAGCAACGCTGGCGCAAAAAGTAACATTAAAAAAACGCAGCAACTTATCGGGCTAAATTTAGCTTTTGAATAAGATGCTGCGTTTTTCATTTTAGTTGTTACCTAAATAATATAATCATAGCCGAGGGGTCACGCTGAGGCACGCGGGCAAAGGCCTCTGCGCGCGTCCTTCGACAAGCTCAGGATGACACCCTCTTTTGAGTTTTTTTTTATACCTGCCCTACTCCGTGGCAGTTTTTATATTTTTTGCCGCTTCCGCAAGGACAAGGATCGTTTCTGCCAATTTTTTGCTCAACCCTTACCGGGGTGGCTTTTTGCAGTTCGCGCATGTCCTGCATTGGGGAGCCGTTGGCTTCGCTTACCAGTTCGGGTTTCGAAGTGCGCATTTTTTTCAGATCGAGCTTTGGCTGCGGCCTGGCTTCTTTTATATCTTCGGCTTCCTGTTGAACCGGGATGCCACCTCTAAATAAGAAACTTACCATTTCTTTGTTCACAGATGCAAGCATCTGGCGGAACAATTCAAAAGCCTCAAACTTATATACCAATAACGGGTCCTTTTGTTCGTAAACTGCGTTTTGTACAGATTGTTTTAACTCATCCATCTCGCGCAGGTGCTCTTTCCATGCATCATCAATCAGGTACAGGGTAACGTTTTTCTCGAACGATTTAAACACCTCAACACCATGGTTTTTGATTGCTTTTTTCAACGGAACAGAAACCTGTATGCCATGTATACCATCGGTAAACGGCACTACTATGTTCTCAACGTACTCGCCGCGGGTATCAAATACATCTTTTAATACCGGGTAGGCCTGCTGGGCAATCGCATCCTGTTTGCGTTTATAAAACTCGTTAACTTGTGCAAATGCTATATCAGTTAAGGCATTAATTGAAGAACCTGTGAATTGATCATGGCTAAGATCAATATCAACCGAGAACAAACGAATCATTTCGAGGATAAATCCTTCGTAATTATTTACCTCTTTGTATTCGGTAACAATATCTTCAACTACATCAAAAATGGTATTGTTCAAATCAACATCCAAACGATCGCCAAACAGTGCGTTTTTACGTTTTGAATAAATAACGGTACGCTGTGAGTTCATCACATCATCATACTCAAGCAAACGTTTACGAATACCAAAGTTGTTTTCTTCTACTTTTTTCTGTGCACGCTCAATTGAGTTTGAGATCATGGAGTGTTGTATCACTTCACCTTCTTCAATACCCATGCGTACCATCAGGTTTGAAATTCTTTCTGATCCGAACAAACGCATCAGGTTATCTTCCAGCGATACAAAAAACTGCGATGATCCAGGGTCACCCTGACGTCCGGCACGACCACGCAACTGGCGGTCAACACGGCGCGACTCGTGACGTTCGGTACCAACAATGGCCAAGCCGCCAGCGTCTTTTACACCTGCACCAAGCTTTATATCCGTACCACGGCCAGCCATGTTGGTAGCAATAGTTACGGTACTTTTTTGCCCGGCTTCGGCTACTATATCAGCCTCTTTCTGGTGCATTTTAGCATTTAACACATTATGTCTGATGCCACGTAGCTTGAGCATACGGCTCAGTAATTCCGAAATCTCAACGGAGGTTGTACCCACCAACACCGGCCTGCCGGCCTCTGTTAGTTTAACAATCTCTTCGGCTACGGCGTTATATTTTTCACGTACGGTGCGGTAAACCAAATCCTGCCTGTCGTCGCGGCTAATTTGGGTGTTGGTTGGTATTTCTACCACATCAAGCTTGTATATTTCCCAAAACTCACCAGCTTCGGTAACAGCAGTACCCGTCATACCGCAAAGTTTGTGGTACATACGGAAATAATTTTGCAGCGTAATGGTAGCAAAGGTTTGGGTAGCGTCTTCAACCTTTACGTTTTCTTTGGCCTCAATTGCCTGGTGTAAACCATCAGAATAACGGCGGCCATCCAAAACACGGCCAGTTTGCTCATCTACAATTTTTACTTTGCCTTCGTCAAGAATATATTCGGTGTCTTTTTCAAACAGCGTATAAGCCTTCAATAATTGATTTATTGAATGGATACGTTCTGATTTTATAGAAAAATCGCGCATTAATTCATCTTTGCGGGCTATTTTCTCTTCGGCCGGCTTATCTGATTTTTCAATCTCAGCAATTTCCGAACCTACGTCTGGCATCACAAAAAAGTGAGGATCTTCACCTGATGTTGTAATCAGTTCAATACCTTTTTCGGCTAATTCAACCTGGTTGTTTTTTTCGTCGATAACAAAAAACAGTTCGGCGTCAACTTTATGCATTTCCTTGCTTTGGTCCTGCATGTAATAGTTTTCGGTTTTCAACAACAGTTGCCTGTTACCGCCTTCGCTCAGGTACTTAATAAGCGCCTTGCTTTTTGGCAAACCTCTAAAGGCACGCAGTAACGCTAAACCACCTTCATCAACTCCGCTTTTGCCTTCGGCAATTAATTTTTTAGCCTCGTTAAGCGTGCCGTTTACATAATTTTTTTGTGCATTTACCAAACGCTCAATACGCGGTTTAAGTTCATAAAACTCATGCTCATCTCCGCGCGGGATAGGCCCCGAAATAATTAGCGGTGTACGGGCATCGTCAATCAACACAGAGTCAACTTCATCCACCATGGCAAAATGCAGTTTTTTCTGTACCAGCTCTTCGGGGCTACGTGTCATATTGTCACGCAGGTAGTCAAAACCAAACTCGTTATTGGTACCAAAAGTTATATTAGCAAGGTATGCATTGCGGCGTTCTTCTGAATTTGGCTCGTGTTTATCAATACAATCAACCGATAAACCATGAAACTCATACAGCGGGCCCATCCATTCCGAGTCGCGTCGGGCCAGGTAATCATTCACGGTTACAATGTGTACACCTTGTCCGGCTATGGCATTTAAGTAGGCGGGCAGCGTAGCTACCAGCGTTTTACCTTCACCAGTGGCCATTTCTGATATTTTACCCTGGTGTAATACAATACCACCAATCAGCTGCACATCGTAATGTACCATATCCCAGGTAACTTCATTACCGGCGGCAAGCCATGTATTATGGTGAATGGCTTTATCGCCTTTTATCAATACGTTTGATTTGCGGGCAGCCAGATCACGGTCAAACTGAGAGGCTGTAACTTCAATAGTTTTATTTTCCTTAAAGCGTTTTGCAGTTTCTTTTACCACGGCAAAAGCCTCGGGCAAAATGCGCATTAAAATAACTTCCAGCTCTTTATTACGGTCTTTTTCAAGCTTATCCAAATGGGTGTATAAATCCATTTTTTCGTTAATGTCAAGATCCGGACTGTTTTCGGTCCGCTCTTTAATCTCCGCTATCTGGCTGTCAATGTTAGCAAGTGCCTGGCTGATTATTTCTTTAAAACCTATTGTTTTATTTCTTAGTTCGTCGTTGCTTATATCACCGAGCTTGGCAAATTCAGCTTTAACCTTCTCAACTAAAGGCAATATACTTTTAACGTCCCGGTCTGATTTGCTTCCAAAAAGCTTACTTATAAAATCTAACATGTTGTTTTAATATGATGCGATAAACTCAACAATTGCGCCACAGCAATAATGAGCCATTATGACAGGCAAAGTTACAGTTTATTGTGTAAATCGCTGGTTTTTTGCTTTGTTTTTTAGGACAGCTAATGTAAAAGCGGCATTGGCCACATTATTTACATGCATTCCTAATCCCTTATGGCGAACGTGGTTATTGGTTTTTTATTTTTTAGAATTATTGCTTTTATTGCCCCAGCTTCTTTTTTGAGGTCTGCGATTGGTGGTATGTTCCTGCTTCACCATTTCAATGGCTTTTAGCTCATCGGGTACATCTATCAGGCGGATGGGTTTATCAATCAGCTGTTCAATGCTTTTAAGTTTGCGCTCATCGCGGTGGTTAACAAAAGTGATAGCGGTACCAGTAGTTTCGGCGCGGGCGGTACGGCCTATGCGGTGAATATAATCTTCGGGATCGCCGGGTACATCATAGTTAATAACCAGGTCTATTCCCTCTACATCAATCCCGCGCGACAAAGCATCGGTACCGATAATAACCGGCAGTTGTTTGTTTTTAAAATTGAGCAGAATTTCTTCGCGTTCCTTTTGCTCCAGATCTGAGTGGAAGGCGCTTACTTTAACATGGGCTGCCTTTAATTCTTTGGCTAATGCTTTTACAATTTCCTTGCGCGAGGCAAAAATAATGGTACTGGCATACGATCCGTTTTTGAGCAGCATTTGCAGCAAAGGTGTTTTTTGCTGATCGTGTACGCGGTAGATCTGCTGATCAATACCCACAGCTGGCTGTGATAATGCAATATTAATCTGCGCCGGATTATTTAATACCGATTTAGCCAGAGAGCGGATGCGCCCCGGCATAGTAGCCGAAAACAACAGCGTTTGCCTGTTTTTAGGCAAGTAGCTGATGATCTTCATAATATCGTCAGAGAAACCCATATCGAGCATGCGATCGGCCTCGTCTAAAACCAAATGGGTTAAATGATTGAGCTTTAATACGCCCGAGGTTAGGTGGGCAATAAGCCTGCCGGGCGTGGCAATAATAATATTTACATTATTTTGAATGCCGCGACGTTGCTGCTCATAAGCCATACCATCACCACCGCCAAAAACGGCAATGGAGCTGATGCCCGTAAAATATGCCAATCCTTCAACCTGTTGATCTATCTGCTGTGCCAGCTCACGGGTAGGCGCCAATATAAGCGTGCTAATCTGGTGTTTGTTTGTTTTGCTGATATGATCTAAAACAGGCAATAAATAAGCGCCTGTTTTACCTGTGCCGGTTTGGGCACAGGCGATGATGTCCTGTCCGCCTAATATGATGGGGATGGCCATCTCTTGTATGGGGGTGGGGGTAGTAAATCCCATGCTTAAAACACCCTCTAAAAGTTGTCCGTTAAAATTAAAATCCTCGAATGTCACTATGCTGTTATGTGAAAAATGCAAGGTAATAAAAATTGTTGGTGAAAGTGGCGTTTGAGAGGTAAGAAGCGTGTAAAAGGCTTTTTAAACATTAAATACATATAGTGATGGATTGAAAAATTGCCCGGATTTTGGTATATTTGTATGAGGTCCATCTTACATTAGGCGGAATCTATCTGCCGTTAGACGCAATTCATTGCGTCTTTACATTATAAAAAACAGCTTTTTTATTTATTTGATTGATATACAGTTATTTATATAAAATTTAAATGGTTTTTTATCACTTCCTAAATGCATTTAAGGCGTTAATGCCCGGATTTTTATCACGCCCAAAACGCGTTTAAGGCGTTAACAGGGTAAATTTTATCACGCTCTAAACGCGTTTAGAGCGTTAAGTGTCAATTTTTATCACGCTTTAAACGCATTTAGGGCGTTTAAGGGGTAAATTTTAATATGTACAAAAGCCGTTTAGGGCGTGTAAAATTGTAAGCTTACAAGCAACCATATCTATATTAAGGTATATAACATGATTTGCCTTTTTAAACAAAACATCGTCAATCAGCAAAAAGGCTGATCATATTTTTGGCCGTTTGTTGTACCGGGCACATCAGCACCCTATCATGCCCGCGTTTGTTATTTTTGAGGATAGATAATACCTCATCGTTCATCTGATCCTGGCTTTTTACAACATAATGGTGGCGGTAGTCTTTATCCATCGGTTTGCAAAACGAAACTACATGCGCCCCCGCATACAGTGCCTCGGATAAAACAGAACCGAAGCCTTCGTAATTGGAAGGATGTAAAAACACTTTAGCGTGCTGCATTAAAGCCAGCACCTCGCTATGCGGCAGCTCGCCCATAAATAAGATGTTGCTTTTAACATTTAGTGATGCGGCCAGGGCCTGTAAGCTTTCCATTTCGGGCCCTTTTCCGCAAAGCACAGCTTTAATATGGGGAAACGATTCCTTTAAAAAAGCTACTGTCTGCACAAAAATGTGGTATTGTTTTAAGGGGATCAGCGAGCCGGCACCCAAAACATCAATCTCCCTTTTTAAAGGCATCTCCGGGAAACGGGACGCATCAATACCTACCGGAATAATATTGGCAGGTTTTATATTATAATTGCGGTTTACTTCATTGGCTAAAAAATCAGATAGCGCCACCAGTAAGTCGCCTTTAGGTTTTATCCAGCTAAAATATTTGTTTCCTTTTTTTGCATCCTGGCCAAGCAGCCAGCTGTAATGTGTTAGCTTATGCTTTTTTGCAAAATAGTTGCCTACAAATGCGCATTCGCCAAACCAAAAACTCAGCAAACCCATGGGGTGATATTCGTTATTTAATTTATTTAAAACGCCCCACGCTTTAGCCCATGTTGCTACGCGGTGCAGCTGACCATTATCTTTACCTCCCAGCGCAATTACCCTTGCGCCATGCCATTGGTATTCGCCGGTTATAAAAGGATAGTGCAGCGTTAAAACAATAACATTAAGGCCGGGGCAAATTTCTTTCAGCGCTTTTACAAATAGCTGCTGCGGGGGCATACAGGTGGTATCGGCTTCGCTTGCAGGGAAACCGGGACTTAAAATAACCAGCGTGTCCAGCTTATTTTCCATCCAGCGAAATGATTTTATTACAGAACGACAGGCTTTCTTTATTATGTGTGATCATGATGATCATTTTCCCTTTTTTTGCCAGTAGTTCGAGCTGGGTTAGTATTGCTTTTTCTGCGGCTTCGTCAACCTCACTAAAGGGCTCATCCAATATCAGCACATCAAAATTATGATATAACGCCCTGGCCAGCATTAGCCTTTGCCTTTGACCGCCGCTTATGTTTTTGCCGTTTTCGGTTATAATTTTATTTATTCCTTCGGGATATTGGTTCAGCATGCTATCAATCCCACAAAAAGAAAGCACCTCTGCCAGTTTAGCAGCAATATAATGGTCTTCGGTAAATGTTATATTTTTAAGGATAGTATCATTTATAAAAAAAGGCTGCTGCTTGATGTATGATATGTTGTTCCAGTATTGCTGCCTGGTGAACCCGGCTGTGGCAGTGTGATTGATGGAAATGGTGCCGCTATCGTGCTCCAAAAAGCCAAGCAGCAGGTTAATAATGGTGGTTTTACCCAAGCCTGATGGCCCGCTAATGCCCACAAAATCGCCGGGGACCATCTCGAAACACAGATTTTTTATGACATGCTGATGCCTGTATTGAAAATTAACGCCGCTGAATTTTATTGAATCCATATAAGCACTTTCTGCTTCATTCGCATCGTCATTAGGCGCTGTGTTTTCTGCCAGGTCGTTGAGCGTAAATTCATAAGTTTTTATTTGGCCGCTGCTGTTTAATATTTTAACAATACCCGGAATAATTTTATAGGATGCCGCCATAAACACGCCAATATCAAGCATGCCAATTCCTTGTGTGTTTGAAGCGTATTTATTTAGGGCAATTAATATCAGGAACCCCAAAACGGCAAATACCTCTATAAGGCGCGAAGGCAAACCCTGCAACGTTTGCTGAATGGCAATATAATCATTCAGCTGTTTTTGGTAGCGGTAATAACGGTTGCTGAAAAACTCGTTTTTATGGTAAACATTGCTCTCTACATACCCCGAAAGTGATTCTTTTAAATATTGCAGCGTTAGTTGACTGGTTAATTTTGAATTGGCGCGCACCTCCTTCAGCTTAACTTTTATAAACCAACCCAGCAGAATAACCGGAGGCATCAACAAAAGAAACAAAGAAAGAAACAGTGACGGATGATAAAACATAATGCCAACCACGGCGAAAAATATGAGTACGCTTTGCGATATCACCTGCTGCACATTAGTTAAAATATAGTTGCTGAACTCAATAGGCTGTTGACTTATTTTGCGGATATAAACCGATGAATCAATATTTACGAATTTGAAGTAGTCGTCTTTTAAATAATGCCAGATATTTCGTTTGGACAAGCGCGACGAAACCGCATAGAAAAAAGTGTTCTGTGATTTTGTGATGCGATAACCCAGCCAGTTTTTTAAAGCATATAGCATAAAAAATAAGCTTATGAGCAGCAAAGAGTCCTTATTAAATTGCGTCAGCAAAGAGAAATGACCCGGCTGGGAATTGTTTGCCGTATAAAAGTTTATCACCACCAGCAAACCTCCCAAAAAAGCGATATCCAGTATGCCGATAAACAGATCAAGCAATACCTGTATACACAGCCTTGCCTTTTCGCGGCGTGTTAATATGCTTAAAATAGTTGCGATTAAATGTTTCAAAACACTATTGGCCAGGTAGTTTATTTAAAAATCCATGCTCAATGCGGCATGCAAAAGAGTTACGGCAATATTTTAGGTTTAGTTGCCTTGGTGTGCGGAAAGATTTTGTGCAGGTTGATGCTCTGCTGCTTACACACCTAAGCGTATATACCCCGGCCTTATGTACTTAAATTGCAATAAGTTAAGTACATAGCTTTTAAATGCACATTATTCCGTACCTTCGCGCAATTATTTTGAAAAAGCGTTTAAACACCCATTTGCTTGCCCTTCAACAATAATAAAAAGACGAATTAATGTTATGAAAAAAATTGTTGACTACAGGAAGCTTTTAGGCGTAAACGAAGCCGCTGAACTACAGGAACTGAAAACCATTTACCGCAGTTTAATGAAAACCTGGCACCCGGATAAATTTCAGGATAGCCCTGAGGAGAAATTGGAAGCCGAAGAAAAAAGCAAAACCATTATTGAAGCGTATCACTTTTTGGTAAGTATAGCGCCCGAAACGCGTAACCAAACCATAACCGAATACGGGGTTACCACCACCTCTGCGGCTATTTTAGATTTTGAATACAAATCGCAGGTGCTTACCGTGTATTTTACGGATGATAACGCTTACGAGTACTTTGACGTACCCAAAGCAGTTTACGTTAAACTCGTTAATGCCGACTCGCCGGGAAGGTTTGCCCGCAGGCATATTTTTAACGAATATGTATATCGCAGCGTAAGCAAGCTGGCCGCTACGGCTTAAAAAACTGTGTAAAAATATTGAATTGCCATTGCTGTTCGAAGGAGCGTTGCAATGGCAATTTCTGTTTATATACTCGTTGTAAAACACCCCCTAAATGCTCAAAACGCAGTAAACCAAACTATTCCGAATAGCCAAACCCCAAAAAAAGGCAGAATTTTGTATACAATAAGAAACTTTATAGCTACGTTTACGGTGGAAGAAAGCTGATAAAGAAAATGTCAAATAATACTGCTTTTCCCGATATAAATTCAACCGGCGTATTTAACCTCGAATATTTTTTCGATCTATCGCCCGATTTGTTGTGTATTGCAGGGTACGATGGCTACTTTAAAAAGATAAATCCTACCGTTTCAAAAACATTAGGCTATAGCAACGAAGAACTATTTGCGCGGCCGATAGATTCATTTGTTCATCCCGAAGACAGAAACATTACCGCAAAAAAGCGCGAGGATATTATAATGGATAACCCGCTGCTGAACTTTGAAAACCGCTACCTCACAAAAAGTGGCGAAATTGTTTGGCTTACCTGGACCTCCATGCCCATCAAAAGCGAAAGAGTTGTATTTGCCATTGCCAAAGACATCACCCATAAAAAGAAAGTTGAAGAAGACCGCAACCTGCTGCTCAACAATTTAACCCGTATTAACAACGATCTTAAACAGCTAACCTATTCAACCTCGCATGATCTGCGGTTGCCGGTAAGCAATTTACTTTCGGTTTTTAACCTGTTGGATGTAAGTAAAATTCAGGACGAGGAAACACTTGAGTTTATTGAAATGCTGCGGGCCTCAACCGAAAATTTAAAGCATACGCTGAATGCTTATGTGGATATTTTGAGCCAGAAGAACGTGCTGAACATTCACACCGAAGCGCTCGACATTAATAAGTGCCTTGGCAAGTCCATGCATTCGTTACGATCATTGATAGCAGATTCAAAAGCTATTGTAAGCATTGATTTTTCGGAGTTCGGGGAAATAAAATTTAACAAAACGTACCTCGAAAGCATTTTTTTAAACCTGCTTACTAATTCTATTAAATATGCAAAGCCGGGCGTTGCTCCGGTTATTTCAATTTGCACCCGGATACAGAACGACGTGAAGCAATTGATTTTTACTGATGAAGGCATTGGCTTTGATATGGACAACGTGAAAGATAAAGTATTTGGCTTTAATCAAAAATTTCATCAGCATGCCGATAGCAAGGGCATAGGTCTGTACCTGGTTTATAACCATGTTACCAGCCTTGGCGGCCGCATTACCGTTGAAAGTAAACCCAACGAAGGCGCCAGCTTTATTATTTCTTTTTAGGGGGATAATTTAAAAGAGGGGTGTCATGCTGAGGCTCTCGAAGCACGTGCGCAGAGGCCCAGACCGCCGTGCAATGCTCAATTTGTTTGAATCAGAATTTCCAGAATTTTAAGATTTTCAGAATATCGCTTTTAAATTCTGTTGATTCTCTAATTCAGTAAATTCTGAATTCAGACAACTGTAACATTCGTAAACTATGCTCTGCAATATTTTTAAAAACCCAGTCCTTTAACCTAAATTTAGTTTTTTATAAACCCATTAAATGAAATACTTTTTTAGCCTGATATTATTTGCCGCTACGTTGCTGCCGGCGGATGGTGCTTATGCGCAAGCTACAGATCAAACCGTTTTAAGCAAACCATGGAATGCTTACTGGATAGCCGCCGCAAATGATCCCGGTAGGCAATACGGGGTTTATTATTTCCGTAAAAGCATTGATGTGGCAGCTAAACCCACGCAGTTTTTGGTTAAGGTATCGGCCGATAACCGGTATAAGCTGTTTGTTAACGGCACGCTGGTATCTGTTGGTCCGGCGCGGGGCGATACCTATTACTGGAACTACGAAACCGTTGATCTGGCGCCATACCTTATCATCGGCAAAAACACCATAGCTGCTGTAGTTTGGAACGAAGCCGAGTTTAGACCCGAGGCACAGATTTCCCTGCGCACCGGCTTTATTTTACAGGGCAATACCCAAACCGAAGAAATACTAAATACCAATACCAGCTGGAAATGTATAAAAGATGCCGCCTATCAGCCCATTACCGGAATTGGCTATCCTACGTATTACGTAGCCGGGCCGGGTGAGCTGGTGGATGAGGTCAAATCAATAAAAGGCTGGCAGGCTGCTGATTTTGACGACTCGGCATGGCCCGCAGCCTCCGTAATGGAGCACGGCAAATCCAAAGGACTTGCTGATGCTTTCGGGTGGATGCTGATGCCATCATCATTACCACAAATGGAACGTACCGTGCAGCGCATCCCCGTTTTGCGCAAAGCTGATGGGGTGAGTGTTCCGGCGTCGTTCCCATCGACTAAAACAAGCATCACCATACCGGCCAACACCACGGCCACCTTACTGCTCGATCAAACTTATCTCACCAATGCTTATCTAACGCTCAACTTTAGCGGTGGTAAGGATGCGGGTATCTCCATAAGGTACGCCGAGGCGCTTTTTGATAACCTGAGCAAACATGGTTCGCGCAAGGGTAACCGTAACGATGTGGAAGGGAAAGATTTTGCCGGGCGTAAGGATAGTTTAATTGCTGATGGTACTGCCGGGCAAACATTTACCACGCTTTACTGGCGCACGTACCGCTACATCAGTCTGCGGGTACAAACCAAAAACGACCCTTTGGTTATTGATGATATTTACGGCACGTTTACAGGTTATCCCTTTACGCTGAATGCCAAAATGCAAACCGATAGCCCGGGGATACAGCAGATACTGAAGATAGGCTGGCGCACGGCAAGGCTGGATGCTATGGAAACCTATATGGATTGCCCCTATTACGAGCAGCTTCAATATATTGGCGACACGCGCATACAGGCCATGGTATCGTACTATAACAGTGGCGACGACCGGTTGGCCCGCAACGCTATTAACCTGATGGATCACTCGCGCATTGCCGAGGGGCTCACGCTGAGCAGGCACCCATCGTACAGTCCGCAAATTATATCAACGTTTTCGCTATGGTACATAGGTGTACTGCATGATTACTGGATGTACCGTCCCGATAGCAGTTTCGTGAAATCCAAGATGGAAGGCGCGCGTGCTGTGCTTAACTTCTTCGGCAAATACCAGCAGGCGGATGGCTCACTAAAAGCTACACCATACTGGACTTTTGTTGATTGGGCCGAAAGCAAAGGCTGGGATGGCGGTATGCCGCCCAAAGGCACAAACGGCGGTTCGTCTATTTTAGATCTTCAGTTATTGTTGGCTTACCAGATGCAGGCCGATATGGAAAAACACATGGGTATGCCTGCCTTCGCCGCGCTTTACCGCCAAAAGGCGGAGCAGCTAAAGCAAACCATCCAAAACAAATATTGGGACCCGGTAAAAATGCTTTTTGCAGATACGGAGGATAAGGACCTGTTTTCGCAACATGCCAATTCGCTGGCCATACTTGCCGGTTTAATTAAGGGTGTGGATGCTACTTCGCTCAGCAAAAAGATCCTTGCCGATACCACTTTAACGCAATGCACCATCTACTTTAAATACTATATGCACCAGGCATTGGTAAAAGGTGGTTTGGGCAATGATTACATCAACTGGCTGGATATATGGCGCAAAAACATAGCCGATGGCCTAACCACCTGGGCCGAAATATCCGACCTCGCCCATACCCGGTCCGACTGTCATGCCTGGGGTGCAAGCCCCAATATTGAGTTTTACCGTACCGTTTTAGGGATTGACAGCTATGCCCCCGGCTTCGCTAAAATAAAAATTGAACCTCATTTGGGCGACCTTAAAAAAGCCAGCGGCGAAATTCCCCATCCTAACGGAAAGGTGTCTGTTGAGTACATCGCTGATAAAACCGTTTGGAAGATAAAGATCAGTTTGCCGCAAAACACATCGGGTGTTTTGGTTTGGAGGGGAAAAACGTATCCTTTGAAAGCCGGGGATAACGTTTTTAGGCTGTAAAGTGATCAATATCGGGCTTGAGATTTACGAAGTTTTGAAAACTTCGTAAATTTTTAAACATGCCATCCTGTTAATAACCGCTTTTTTGCAAACCCATTGTAAAAAGAACCACGGTTTTGGTAAAAAAACAAGCACATTACCTACAATGTTATTCTTTAATTGTTTATTTGGCGTTTAATAATACTCATATTATTAACAATTAATTATCATTAAATTATGATATTTACACGCAAATTCTAAAAATTCAGCTTACTGCCAAACCAATTTAATGAAAACAACTCCTGATCAGCTAAAAATTCTTTCCATTGATATTGGTGGCTCGCACATCAAGGGAACCATTTTAAACCAAAAAGGCGAATTGCAGAAAGACTACGAAAAGGTGGCGACACCTACACCTGCAAACCCCGATAATGTTATAAAAACAATTAAAGCCCTGGTAAAAGACTTTCCGGAATATGATAAAATTTCTGTCGGGTTTCCGGGTTTTGTGAAGCAGGGGGTTGTAAAAACAGCCCCCAACCTTGATAATGTGGCATGGAAGGACTTTGACTTTGCAAAAAAGCTGGAAGAAGTTTTAGGTAAACAAGCCCGCGTGGTAAATGATGCAGATATGCAGGGTTTAGGCGTTGTGAAAGGTAAAGGTTTGGAATTAGTAATTACCCTTGGCACTGGTTTTGGCACAGCATTGCTGCTGGATGGCCAGTTATTGCCGCACCTTGAATTTTCGCACCAGCCGTTTGGTAAATCAGAATCTTATGATAAATACATAGGCGAAGCAGCGTTTCAAAAAGAAGGCGTAAAAAAATGGAATCGCCGCATGCAAAAAGTTTTTGAAGTTTTAAAAACAGTATTCAACTATGACTACTTATATATAGGTGGCGGTAATTCTGACGAACTAAACTTTAAGCTGGATAAAAACATGAAAATTGTTACCAATGCCGATGGAATTAAAGGGGGCGCACGCCTGTGGGTAACACAGGACGAGCCTAAATAATAAGCAACCCAATTTTACACAATACAATATATTAATTACAACAAGTACTAAAGATGGAAGCAACTACACAGGACGTAGAAAAATTAGGAATTGATACCGTAAGGATCTTGTCTGCCGACGCAGTACAGAAAGCAAACTCAGGGCACCCGGGTACCGCAATGGCACTCGCACCGATGGGCCATGTACTATGGACGAAGTTTTTAAATTACAACCCTAAAAACCCGCATTGGGCAAATCGCGATAGGTTTATCCTGTCATGTGGCCATGCTTGTATATTGCAGTACAACTTTTTATACCTTACCGGTTATGATGTTAGTTTGGATGATATTAAAGATTTCAGACAGTTAAACAGCAAAACAGCAGGTCACCCCGAATATGGCCTTTGCCCGGGTGTTGACGTAACCACTGGTCCGCTTGGTCAGGGTTTTGCCAATGGTATAGGTTTCGCGATAGCGCAAAAACACTTAGCCGCCCGTTATAACAAGCCGGGTTTTGAGCTTTTTAACTATCATATTTACGCTATCACCAGTGATGGTGATATGATGGAAGGTGTAACTTCTGAGGCTGCCTCACTTGCTGGCCATTTGGAGTTAGGCAATATTATTTATTTGTATGATGATAACCATATCTCAATTGAAGGTGCAACCGACATCACCTTTAACGAAGATGTAAGCGAACGCTTCAGATCTTATGGATGGCATGTACAGGAAGTAGCTGATGTTAATGATGTACACGCTTTACAATTGGCTTTAGTAAACGCCAAAGCCGAAGCGCAAAAACCATCATTAATAAGGGTACGTTCATTAATTGCTTACGGTAGCCCTAATAAATCAGGAACAGCAGGATCACACGGTTCGCCGTTGGGTGCTGATGAAATTAAACTGGTTAAACAGTTTTTTGGTTTCGATCCGGATAAATCATTCAATGTACCTGCCGAAGTATTAGAATTTTACCACAAAGCAGGCGAAAGAGGCATCGCTACAGAAGAAAAATGGAACAAATTATTTGCCGATTATAAAGCAGAATATCCTGAGCTTGCTGCCGAATACGAACTGGCCAGCAAAGGCGAACTGCCAAAAGGCTGGGCAGATAACCTTCCTGTGTTTAAAGGGTCTGATCCTAAAATGGCAACCCGTGTAGCATCTGGCAAAGCTTTAAATGCTATTGCAGCAAACGTGCCTTACTTAATAGGTGGTGCAGCAGATTTAGCGCCATCAACAGAAACAAACTTAAAGGGCTTTGATTCTTTCACATCCGAAAACAGAAGCGGCCGTAATTTCCACTTCGGCATCCGCGAGCACGCTATGGGTTCGGCCATGAATGGTATGGCTTTAACACCCGGTGTTATTCCTTTTGGTGCTACCTTCCTGATGTTCTCGGAGTATATGCGCCCGCCAATCCGTTTGGCATCCATCATGAAGATCAGTCCGATATTTGTTTACACACACGATAGTATTGGTTTAGGCGAGGATGGTACAACCCACCAGCCGGTTGAGCAATTAGCGTCACTGCGTTCGATACCAAGAATTACAGTTATCCGTCCGGCTGATGCCAACGAAACTGTACAATCATGGAAAGTAGCTCTTGAGCATAAAGGTGGTCCGGTTGTATTGGTATTTACCCGTCAGGGATTACCTGTATTGGATCAGGATAAATATGGCAAAGCTACCAACCTTGTAAAAGGCGCTTACATTTTATCAGAAGCCAGCAAAAACCCTGATTTAATTTTGATGGCTACAGGCTCTGAAGTTGCTTTAATTATGGAAGCACAGGCTAAGCTTGAGGCCGAAGGTATCTCAACCCGCGTGGTAAGTATGCCAAGCTGGGAGCTGTTTGAAAAACAGGATGCTGCTTATAAAGAAAGCGTATTCCCTAAAGCTTACAGAAAACGTTTAGCTGTTGAAATGGCATCCCCAATGGGCTGGCATAAATATACAACCGACGAAGGCGATATGCTGGGTATGGAAACCTTTGGCGAATCAGCACCGGCAGAAGACCTGTACAAACACTTCGGCTTTACGGTTGATAACGTGGTAAAAAGAGCAAAAGCGTTATTATAGATTTGAGACGGATTAGACTTACGAGGGCTTTAAGCCTTCGTAAGTCTAAAACTATCTAACAGCTAAATCAAATGAACTGGCAAAGCGATCTGATAAAAAATCTGGCCTGGAATGATACTATCATTAACAGGGAAGGAAAACAAAAAGTTGCCGAAAAGATTGCTGCAAAGGTAAAGGATGGTGATGTGCTGGGTGTGGGATCGGGATCAACGGTTTACCTTACTTTGTTTGCAATTGCCCAAAAAATTAAGGCCGAGCAATTAAACATAAAAGCTATACCTACTTCAATTGAAATTAGTATGGCTTGCGCCAATTTGGGCATCCCCTTAACCAATTTGTTTGAAAACAGGCCCGATTGGTTATTTGATGGTGCCGACGAAGTTGACCCTAATCATAATTTGATTAAAGGCCGGGGTGGTGCATTGTTTAAAGAAAAACTATTGATTAGCAGCAGCCCTATAAATTATATTATTGTTGATGACACCAAGCTGGTTAAAAAGTTAGGGACCAATTTCCCTGTTCCCATAGAAGTTTTCCCTGAAGCATTATTACATGCCGAAGAAAAGCTGAAAGAACTGGGAGCAACTGATTTATTACTGAGGTTGGCAAAAGGCAAGGACGGCCCGGTTATTACTGAAAATGGCAACCTGTTACTGGATGCCCGTTTTGGCGAGATAACCGACGACATGGAGCTAAAAATAAAAGCCATTACCGGGGTTATTGACAGCGGGCTATTTATCAATTATAATGTTGAAGTCATAGTAGCATAAAATAAGTAAGGAAACGTGGATACCTTGGCGAATTGGTCGGGTTATTGACGCTAAAAGCATTGACACATCTTCAGAAAAAAACGGATAATTAATTTAAAACTACATTACAATGGAAACTAATAAAGTAAAACAAATACACAGCTTTGGTCAGAGCATCTGGCTGGATTTTATTGACAGGGAAATTATTTCTTCTGGAAATTTAAAGAAACTGATTGATGAAGATGGTGTAAGAGGTGTTACCTCAAATCCGGCTATTTTTGAAAAAGCCATTACCAGCAGTTCTGATTACGATAATGATATCCGTACCCTGTCAGACGGTGATAAAACAAACGAACAAATATTTTTTGGCCTGGCCATTTCTGATATACAAAAAGCAGCTGATCTTTTTAAAGGTGTTTACGAAGAATCAAAACACGAAGATGGTTATGTAAGTTTAGAAGTATCTCCATTTTTAGCCCTTGATACCGAAGGAACTGCTAAACAAGCAGCAGAACTTTGGGCAAAGGTTGACCGCAAAAACGTAATGATAAAAATTCCGGGTACAAAACCTGGTCTGGCCGCTATCAGGCAGTCAATTGCAAAAGGTATCAACATTAACGTTACCCTATTATTTGGCCTGCCACGTTACGAAGAAGTAACTGAAGCTTATATCTCTGGCTTAGAAGATCATTTGGCAGCAGGACATTCAATCGCTCATATCTCATCTGTAGCGAGCTTCTTCTTGAGCCGTATTGATGTTTTGGTTGATCCATTGCTTGACGAAAAAGGCTTAGGCGATCTGAAAGGCGAAGTTGCTATCGCGTCAGCAAAAAAGGCTTACGAAATTTACAAAAGAGTGTTCAGCGGTCCGCGTTGGGAAAAATTAGCCGCACAGGGTGCACAAACTCAGCGTTTGTTATGGGCAAGTACCAGCAGCAAAAACCCTGCATTTAAAGATACCAAATACGTAGAGGCTTTAATTGGCCCTGCAACTGTTGATACCGTTCCGTTAGAAACTATTGTAGCTTTCCGCGATCATGGTGTTGCTGCTAATACTTTGCAAGATGGTTTGGATAAAGCAACTGAAGCTTTAGATAGATTAGCTAAAGCTGGAATTGATATTCACAAGCTTACACAGCAATTAGAAGACGAAGGAATTGATAAATTCAATAAACCTTTCGAAAAACTGTTACAATCTATCGAAGATCAAAAAAGCAAAGTTTAATTACCTTGGAAGCTACATCAGTAAAAATCCTGTTTTTTGATATTGGCGGCGTGCTCCTCAGCAATGGCTGGGGGCATGAAGCCCGTCATGAAGCGGCCCAAAAGTTTGGCCTGGATTACGAGGAGGTAAAAGAGCTGCATACTTTTATTTTTAACGTGTACGAGATGGGCAACATCACGCTTGATGAATACCTTGATACCGTTGTATTTAATCACCCCCGTGATTTTGCAAGGGAGGATTTTAAGGAGTTTATGTACAAACAAAGCGTTGAGTTGGCCGGCACCCTGCAATGGTTAAAAGAATGGAAAAAAGACTGCGGTTTCCGCATTATTTCCATCAACAACGAAGGCAAGGAACTGAATGATTACCGCGTTAAAAAATTCAAATTGCATGAAGTTTTTGATGCCTTTATATCATCGTGCGAAGTAAAAATGCGCAAGCCCGATCCAGGGATTTTTAACCTGGCAATGGGTGTGGCTTTGGCTCAACCAAGTCAGTGTGTGTATTTTGACGACAGGATAATGTTTGTAAATGCTGCACAAAAATTAGGCATGCGCGCTTTTCAGCATACCAGTTTCGAGACTACCAAAAAAATATTAGAAGAGATTAAAAAAGAAAACCCCAACTAAAATGAGTGCAACCCCCAATAAATATGCTTTTGGCATGATAGGCCTTGGTACCATGGGCCGCAGTTTACTGCTTAACATGGCCGATCATGGTTTTGCTGTAGCAGGCCATGATAAAGACGCCGGTAAAGTAGCATCCCTTAACGAAGAAGGAAAAGATTATGATGTAAAGGGTTTTGGCGATGCAAAAGAATTTGTACAAAGTTTAACCACGCCACGCGCCATTATGATGCTGGTGCCGGCTGGTAAAATTGTTGACAGCGTTATTGAAGAGTTAACCCCTTTGCTTGAGAAAGGCGATATATTAATAGATGGCGGTAACTCGCATTTTACCGATACCAACCGCCGTGTGGATGAGTTGGAGGCTAAAGGCCTTCACTTTTTTGGCATGGGTGTATCAGGTGGCGAAGAAGGTGCACGTCGTGGGCCAAGCATGATGCCCGGTGGCGATAAGGATGCCTACAATGTAATGAAACCTATTTTTGAAGCCATTGCTGCCAAGGTTGATGGCGTTCCTTGTGTTACCTACATTGGGCCGGGAGCATCTGGTCACTTTGTAAAAATGGTGCATAACGGTATCGAGTATGGTTTAATGCAGCTGATAGCCGAAACCTACGAGATCCTTAAAAAAGGGTTAAAACTGGATAATGACGCTATCGGTAAAGTATTTACCCAATGGAACGAAGGCCGTTTAAAATCGTTCCTGTTAGATATTACCAAAGATATTTTTGCTTACAAAGCACCGGGTACCGATCATTTATTGCTTGACGATATTAAAGACGAAGCAAAAGCAAAAGGCACCGGTAAATGGACATCACAAGTAGCTATGGACCTGCAGGCACCGATCCCTACTATTGATAGTGCAGTATCCATGCGCGATCTTTCGAAATACAAACAATTGAGAGAGCAAGCTGCTGCTGTTTACAGCAAAGACGAAATAGTGCTAAATGTTAACAAAGAAGAGTTTTTAGCCGCATTGGAGCAGGCTTTTTATTTTAACATGATCATTAGCTACGCACAAGGTATGCACTTGTTGTCAAAAGCTTCTGAAGAATATAGCTATGACCTGCATCTGGGCGAGATTGCAAAAATCTGGCGTGGTGGGTGTATCATCCGTTCTGAGTTTTTGAATGATATATTTAACGCTTACCAAAAAAATGCAAAACTGGCTCACCTTTTATTGGATGGCCATGTTGAGGAGCTGGTTAAAGCAGCCGTACCGGGAGCTCGTAAAGTATTAACAGCAACCATTGGTGCAGGTATTGCAACACCGGCTTATGCTTCGGCATTAAGTTATTTTGATGCTTTCCGCAGCAAAAGGATGCCATCAAACCTTACACAGGCACAGCGCGATTATTTTGGCGCGCACACTTATGAACTTATCGGGAAAGAAGGCGTTTTCCATACACAGTGGGTACCCAAAAGTAATGACTAATTAAAAAGCGGATAAGAAACTTTATCATGAGCACAAGTATAAAATCAGACCCTACTATATTCATCATCTTTGGCGGAACAGGCGATTTAACCTCCCGCAAAATTGGTCCGGCACTTTATAATTTATTTTTAGATGGATGGTTGCCAAACCAATTCTCCATTATTGGAACCGGCCGCACCCAGTTATCTGATGAGCAGTTCAGGGATAATTTGCTGAATGACATTAACCAGTTCTCGCGTAGCGGTAAAGCTGTGAAAGAAAAATGGGATGCTTTTGCAAAAAATATTTACTACCAGGTATCAGATATCAAGAATGCTGAAACGTATAAAGAATTTGGTAAACGTGTTGAAAAACATAACGCCGAGTGGAAACTAAAAGCAAATGTAATTTACTACCTGGCGGTATCACCTAACTTTTTCCCTATTATCGCCTCTAACATATCAAAAGCAAAATTGGCCGATGATCCCGAAAGAGTAAGGATAGTAATTGAAAAACCTTTTGGTCATGATTTGGAAACAGCAAAAGAGCTAAACCAATTACTTTCAGGCATTTTTGATGAGAAACAGATCTACCGTATCGATCATTATTTAGGTAAGGAAACCGTTCAAAATATTATGGCATTCCGCTTTGCTAACTCCATTATGGAGCCGTTGTGGAACCGTAATTATATTGAACACGTACAGATCTCAGTTACCGAGCAATTAGGCGTTGAGGAGCGTGGTGACTATTACGATGGCGCAGGCGCTATGCGTGATATGATCCAAAATCACCTGTTACAATTGCTTTGCCACATAGCCATGGAGCCCCCGGTGAGCTTTAATGCTGATGAAGTACGCGACCGTAAGGTTGATGTATTAAAGGCTATGCGCCGTTTTGGTCCTGAAGATGTGCGTATGTCGGCAGTAAGGGGTCAATACGGCAGCGGATGGATGAAAGGCAAAGAAGTACCGGGATACCGTGAAGAACCAAAGGTGAGCCCTGATTCAAATACAGAAACCTTTGCTGCTATAAAATTCTTTGTGGACAACTGGCGCTGGCAGGGTGTTCCTTTTTACTTGCGTACAGGTAAAAGGCTGCACCAATCGTCATCGGTTATTACCATTCAATTTAAGGATGTTCCACATTTAATATTTCCTACCGAGGCAAGCGAAAGCTGGCAGCAAAACAGGCTGATCATTAGCATTCAGCCCGAGATGAGCATCCGTTTGCAGGTTCAGGCAAAACGGCCGGGCCTGGATATGGTGTTAAATGCTGTTGATATGGTGTTTGATTATAAAGGCACTTACGAAAGTCAGGCTCCTGAGGCTTATGAAACGCTGATACTGGATACCATGCTGGGCGATCAAACGCTGTTTATGCGTGGCGACCAGGTAGAAGCTGCATGGGATTTGGTTATGCCGATTCTGAGCACATGGCAAAATAAAAAGAGTTTAAATTTCCCTAACTATTCTGCCGATTCATGGGGACCGGAATCAGCCGAGGCACTCATTGCCCGCGACGGATTTAACTGGTTTACCTTGCCGGTACAAGGGAAGAAGTCATAATTAGTGGTTAGTAATTGGAGGTTAGAGATTAGTTATTTAGTCCGAAAAGTCAGGAAGAAATTTAACTACTGTCGAACCTCTGATCACGAACCTCCAATCTCTAAAACATGAAACTAAATATTTTCAATAATGAAAGCGAAGTGCTCTCGGCTCTGGCTGATCATTTTGTTAAAATAGCTAACGATAAAATTGCCGCCAATGGTAAATTCTCCGTGGCGCTTTCTGGAGGCAGTTCACCCAAAAAACTATATGAATTGCTTGCCTCATTAACTTATGCCGATGAGCTGAATTGGGAAAAGGTTTATTTCTTTTTTGGCGATGAACGCAATGTGCCGCATACCGATAAAGACAGTAATTACCTGATGGCCAAAAAGGCGCTATTTGATCCTTTGCAGATCAACCCCGCCAACGTGTTTGCGGTTGATACCAGCCTTGCGCCAAAAGAAGCGGCCAAAAAATATGAAGAAGAAATAGAGCAGTTTTTTGACGAGGGCGAGTTAAGTTTTGACCTTGTATTGCTTGGCTTGGGTGATAATTCGCACACCGCTTCTTTATTTCCTTTTACCCCTGTTTTGCACGACAGAACGCCTGGTGTTAGCGAGGTTTTTTTAGAGGATCAGCAGGTTTTTCGTATCACGCTGAATGCACCTTTAATTAATGAGGCACAGCATATCGCATTTTTAGTTTATGGCGAAGGCAAGGCAATTGCTGTACACCACGTACTGGAAGATGATGAAGATATTGAAGAATATCCGGCCCAATTAATTGAGCCTATTGTTGGCGAAATCCAATGGTTTTTGGATGAAGCTGCAGCTTCGATGCTGAAGCATAAATAAATTTAAGTATCCTTATTTAGGAGAGAAGCGATCGCACACTATACAAGATCTGTATAGCGTGCGATTTTTTATTTTAGAGCATTATTTGTTCCCTAAATAGATGATGGATGAATCGGAAATTTCATATCATTTTGCAAATTGTTTATATCGGTTCATGGCCTCAACAAAGTAATAATCGGCATAAGTAAGCGGCACATCAATTTCACTTTTTTGTGGCATGTTGCCCACGCTGTGCATCAAAATGAAGCCGCCGTTGGTGCCCTGTGCAGCTTTATATGCTGGTGATGATAAGGTTTTAAGAATACTTTGTGCGGTATTAAAATAGGTTATAGCATCCTTTTTGTCGGCATAACGGCATAACGCTAACAAGGCCGAGGCCATTACTGAAGCGGCTGAAGCATCGCGCAAAACGTTCGGAATACCAGGGTCATTAAAATCCCAGTAAGGTATTTTATCTGCGGGGAGGTTAGGATTGTTTAATATAAAATGGGCAATATGTTCAGCCTCATCCAGATATTTTTTATCTTTTGTTTCGCTATACATCATCGTAAATCCGTATAGTCCCCATACTTGCCCCCTTGCCCATGCCGATTCATTTGCATAACCCTGTGCCGTCTTTTTCTGCTGCACTTCGCCGGTTTCGGGGTTGTAATTTATTACGTGATACGAACTGTAATCGGCACGGTAGTGGTTTTTCATGGTGGTATTGGCGTGGGTAACAGCTATTTTGTAATAGCTGGAGTCGTCGGTTTCTTTTGTTGCCCAAAACAAAAGCTCAAGGTTCATCATGTTATCAATAATTACCAGGTAGTCTGATGGTTTTGACTCCCATGATTTTATGCACCCTACCGTCGGATTAAAACGGGTAGCCAATGATTTGGCGCTGTTTATCAAAATTTGTTTGTATTCGGGCTTTGGTTCAATTTTGTTGGCATTGCCAAAGCTGCAATACATCATAAAGCCAAGGTCATGCGTGTGTGTATTGTATTGTTCTTTGGCCAAAGCATCCAATACGCGGTTTGCTTCGGTTAGTAATTTGGCATCGTGGTTTTGATCATATAAAAAAAGCAAAGTGCCGGGGTAAAAGCCGCTGCACCACCATCCCGAATTGCTGGTGACCAATTTGCCGGTGGCCTGATCAAAGCTTTTAGGGAATTGATCGGGCATAAGTTCGGTTCCTATAATTTTATACTGGGCGTCGGCGTCCGCAAAATTGTTTTGAATGGTTGCCAGCAAATGGGCATCCGGTTTCAAATATGTGCGATCCTGCGCATGGACATTCTGATTTAACCCGGCAATTATTACGGCAAGTATTAATAATATCTTATTTTTCATTTTAAGGTTGATAATATTTTTAAGAGGCCGTCAAATATAAAAAATAGCCAGCTTTCAAATCTGCCTGAATATAGAAAAAGGGCTCCGGCTTAAGCCAGATACCCTTTTTACATGTATTAATTTTATTACGTTAATTCAAACGGGGACAGTTTTATTTAACATCAAATGTAAAATATTGGCTTGCCGCATTACCATCAGCTGTAATGCCTTGTATTACACCAACGTATTTACCTTGTTGGTCTGATGTATAAAACGAAATCCCATCTTTACCCAGTTGGTTAACCTCGGGCGACCAATACAGCAAGTTCCTGAAATCGGGGATTCTGCTTGCGATCTCATTTGGAGTGTTGTAAACAGGTGAATAAAACTCCCTTTGTAATTGTATTCCTTCGTAATCCATCACAATGGCATGTGGGTCAAGGTCAACGCCGCCCAAATCACCTTTATAGGTGGTGAAACTAAATATACCCGATTCCTGCGATGAGCCATAGTAATAATTGGTTGCCATTACCTCAAGCTTTCTAACCTTCAGGGGGTCAATAGTAAATATCTTATTAAGATTAAACACAGGCACACCATCAAGCAGTACAAGCGGATCGCCATCTAAAAAACCACGTTCGGTTAATACTTTTATATGAAAGTTTCCTTTTGAGCGTACAATGTTATCTTGTTTTACATATTCGCGTAAGTCTTCTTCCATGGTTGTAAAGCGCACATAATCATCAAGTTTGTAGATTGCATCGGGCTTGCCATAAAATGCACTGCTGTCGGCTTGTGGATCATAAAAGCGCTTAATGCTGTTAGCCGAATAAATGTTTAACACCTGGATGCCTAAACTATGCTCTTTTAAAGATGTTATCATTTCGTTACCAAAATTAAATTTCGGCAACGATGTTTTTGAATATTGCTCAGAAAATGGCGAGAAAATATCTATCCGGTAAACACTGTCAACCAGCTGATTGGTTTGCGCAATTATTTCGCTTGCGCCATAAAAATCTCTGGTATAAAAAGACAGACGGCCGCTGGAATCGCTGCTGCAGGTATACAGTTGTACCCTTTTACCCGGAATACCTAAATAGGCAAGTATATCTTTTGCAGGAGCACCGGTTTCACTGTTAACAATTTTACCGTTGATGGTGTGTCCATAATATTCGGGCAAATAGGTAAACTCCGGCGACTTGTTTTCAAGCACTTTGCTCCACTGAAATCTTCGCCAGCCTTGTGTAAGCATCAGGTTGTCTAACACCTCGTCAGTATTGCTGTTTTTGAAATAATAATCAGCCGATTCGATACCTCCTTTTAGTTCGGAGCTTAGCCATAAATAGTTAAAAATATTACTGGGGTCAACACTTTGCAGTGAATCTATACGATAAACCGCCAATGACATATAGGCATTCAATGGTTTGCCTGCCTGATCCTTGGCTAAAACACTTACATTAACTTTTTTACGTAAATTATATTGTTGCTGGTCGGTAGCGGCATCAATAAATAATTGCTGTTTTGGCCGCTTAAAATAAAGCCTTTCGCAAACAGGTTGCTTGCTGTTATTAAAAATAGTGATGTGCGATATGCCTTCGTCAAGTGCACTTTTATTAATTGAAAAATGGACTGTCCCGTTTGATAAAATACCGCTCTGCGCTGCTTTTACGTGCTGTCCGGTATGCGCAAAAAGATAAATGTTTTCGGCAGAGCCTGTTGAAGTTACGGCTACATCCAGTTGGTCAGAACCTTTATCGGTTAATTTCATCACATATCCCTGGCTGTTAACCTCAGGAAGGTTCTTAATAATGGGAGCGTCATTATTAATTTTTACAACGGCTTTGTAAGTGTTATTTGCCGCAGGGGTAAATAAAAAGCTACCCATACCAAATTTTAGCGGGCTAAATCGCGCTACCGTATCATTATGTTGGTCAATAATGGCGCCTTTTAAATCAACACCTTTGCCATTTTGGTCAACCGCTTTAAAAGCTACTTTGCTTTCCACTCCGGCTACCAGGTTGCCACCTTCGGGAAAGAACTGAATATCATAGCCCGATGTAGTTTGTTTTACAGTGCCTTCGGGCGATTTTAGCGGATTGATAAGTGTGATCGTCTTTTCAAAATAAAAATCGGGACTAAAGTTTTTCATCCAGTTGGTGTAGGCCCTGAATTTATAATTCCCGTTATTTATCGTAACCGGAATATACAACGAACCATTACCCAATCCGTTTTTCATTAAAACCTTGGCCTGCATTATGGCGTTTTGATTGTTATCCAAAACCTCAACATATACAACCTTACTTAAACTAAGCGGCTTATGGCTATCGCCGTCAACACAGTAAACCTTAAACCAAACAATTTCGCCGGGCAGGTAAGTAGTTTTATCTGTATGAACAAATATTTTCTCCTGTAATGAGTGCTGTTTATATAGATTAAAGCTGTTTTGAACTTCCTGTATCACCTGCGCTTTGCTGCTTGTAAAAAGCAATACAAGCCCTGTTATTAACAGCGCAAACTTCGTACCTGGTTTAATTCTTTTCATGTTTCCTATTTTATTTAACGTTGGATGCTATCCGTGTGTTTTAAAATTATCTTATCAATCTTTTATTTCTTAAAGCAATAATTCAATATCATATTATTTCCAAAAGGATGGCTGTTTTGTTGTTCCTCTTATTGTGCAGTCAACACAATCTATATCGGCCGCCAAAAATCCCAGTGGTGCAGGCCCGCCTAAACCATAAAACTCGTCAATTGGTATCATCGACGATCCGAGTGGAATTAAATTCTGTGCTACCAGGTTTTGATGTGTCTTCGGTTGGTCAAACCACTCCGTGTCCGCAGCACAATCATACGGATAGGTTGGAAACCAGGTTACTGGCAGTTGATTGTTTGTGATAAATATTCTTTTTGACGAAACGGTGGAGGCACTTACATATCCAATCACCGGCTCGGCTGCGTTACTTACATTATGGATATTGCCATTAATATTTGAAGGCTCTGCATCAAAGATGCTTCCCAATTGCTCAGTGTTTTTTTTCAGGTTAGTCCAAAAGGTAAAGGCATCGCCGCTTAAAGCATATTGGCGCACCAGGATGCTGTATTTGGTTTCTAATTTTTCTGATGTAGCGGGCACGGCTGTTAAAGGATTTTGATAGATAACATCCTGTGATAACTTGGCAGATGAGCCTAAGGTTATTGAACTGGAATTATCATTCGAAAAGCACGTGTAGATTTGTTGATTGTTGGTTCTAGGTACAATTTCTTGGCCGTTGGTAATAAAGCTTGATTGGTACTTAGCGTGAAATCGCCATGTTTCGGCATAATCCCAACGATAATAGTGCGTATTGTTATTAGGATCGTGGGTGTTAACATATAGCTGTATACCGTTTGATTGCACCAAAAAACCAATACTGTCAATTGGTGGGGTAATGCTTACTGCAACAAAATCGGATAGATATTGCTGGTTATTAGCTGTTTTTATGCTGAGGCGGTATTTTCTGGTGTTATCCAAATTTAAACCCGTTGAAATATAAGTGCCAGGGGCTATTTCAATAAGCGGATAACTGTTACTCGCGTCGCTCTGTACTGTTATGGTTGCATTTGTTTCAGGATTGTGAACATTACCCGATGACAGATTAACCGTACGACTTAGTTTTATAATGGTTGAATCCGCGCCGGGGTTAATTACGCCTTCAACAACAAGGTAATTACCGGGGGAAGTAATTGCCGGTGGATTGTAAGGCTTTTTACATCCCCAAATCAAAAAAAATAATACTAACAAATAAACAAATCTTTTCATTTTTATACGTTATTTATCCACCCAAAATGATGGTCTTTTATTTGTACCCCTTAAGGTGCAGTCAACACATATCGGATCCGCGGCCTGATATCCAAGAACAACGCCGGTCCCTAGCGCTACTATCGCATTAATAGGTATAAGGGCATATTTCCCTCCACCCTTTAAATAATTTATTTCTTCATCAACCTGGTTAACCGGGGGTGAACCAAATGAATTAACAAAGCTATACAAACAGGCAACAGGGATGCAATCGTCATTAAGATTAGGGAGGGCAGGTAGCCATGCGGGCAACTCACGTGTTGATATAAATACTCTTTTGGTTGAAACACTTCCAACACTTATATAGCCAATAACGGGTTCTGTTGGGTTGGTTATTGAATGTATATTGCCATTTATTTGCGATGGCAAGGCATCAAATATGCTGCCTAATTGCTCGGTGTTCTTTTTTAAGTTGGTCCAAAATTTATAAGCATCGCTGGTTAGGGCGTATTGTTTAACCAGGATACTATATTCATCCCCAATTTTTTCAGAATCATAAGAAATAAAGGTGATTGGGTTGTTGCTTATAACGGATTGGGTAAGCTTAGCCGATGACGTTAAAACTATATTACTTGAGGTGTCGCTACGCCAGCACTTATAAATTTCGTCATTAACTAAGTCTCTCGCTAATACAGTATCTCCATTTGACTTATAATTCGAATCGTATAGGGAGTGAAAAATCCATGTTTCCTGATAATCATAACGGAAATATTTAGCTTTATTGGTAGGATCATGAGTGCCCGAAAAAATTTGGATCCCGTGTGATGAATCACTTTTTGTAACCGTATAACCAATCGTATCAATAGGGGGCGAGTTTAGTACAGTTACAAAATCAGACTGGTATATTTTACCATCAGGAGTGGTGATGTTTAAACGATAAGTCCTTGCATTATTTAAATTTAAACCCGGCGACATGTAAGTACCCGCTTTAGTTTCTGTTAAAGGATAGCTACTGTTTTGGTCGCTTATCACTGATATGCTTGCCCCTGATAAAGGGTTTGTAGCAACCTTACTCGATAGGTTAACTGTACGGCTTAGTTTTATAATAGTTGAGTCATTACCTGCGTTTATAACGCCCTCCACAACAAGATAGCTTGCCGGCGAAGCAATTGCAGGAGGGTCATAGGGCTTTTTACACCCTACAAAAGCAATAACAATTAATAACATTATTTTCCAGGTTCTCATAATTTCTTTATTTCCAAAAACTGGGTTGTTTACTGGTTCCCTTTAAAGTACAATCAACACATTCTTGCGGGGCGCCGGTATGACCTAATAGAATGCCGAAATTATTAAAAAGGGGCAGTATCGGTATTAACAAAAACCCGCCATATTGGGGGCCTGAATTATAATTAAAAAACTCATTCTCCTGGTTAATCGGTACGGTAGCTCCATGCGGCTGAAATGAGAGATATAAGCTATCAAGTGAGCAGCTGGAGTAGTTTGCAGATTTTAACCAGAATGAGGGTATTTGATTGTTGGCAACAAATATTCTTTGGCTTGTAATATTACTGGCGCTAACATACCCGATAACGGCCTCAGCAGGATTGGTAACGCAACGTATATTGCCATTTATTTGCGAAGGCTGTGCATCAAATATGCTGCCTAATTGTTCGGTATTCTTCTTTAAATTGGTCCAAAATGTGTAGGCATCGCCGGTTAACGCGTATTGCCTTACCAAAATACTGTAAGCATTGCTGGCTGGGCCACCCTGGGTGTTAAGCACACTTGTACCTGCGTAAAACTTACCGGAATTGGATGGAACAAGGGTAAGCGGATTATTGAATATTACATCTTTTGTGAGCAAGGCTGATGAGCCCAAAACAATAGTGCTGGAAGTATCGCTAACCCAGCATTCATAAATCTGATCTCCTGGTAATTTTCGTTCTATTACCGTATCTCCGTTTGATTTATAGGCAGAATAGAACTGCGTATGAATGGTCCATGTTTCATTATAATCCCAACGATAATAGTGGGCGGTATTTTTAGGATCGTGTGTGCTAACATAAAATTGCATGCCTTCATTTTGCGCAACAAAGCTTACCGAATCAATAGCAGGGGTGTTAACAACGGGCACAAAAGCAGATAAATATTCTTTATTATCCGCCGTTTTTATCCTTAACCGGTATTGCCGCGTATTATCGAGGTTTAAGTTTCCAGAACTATAATATCCCTTTGCCGTTTCGGTTAAAGGGAATGTACTGCTTTGATCGCTTTCAACTGTTATAACAGCATGTAAAACCGGATTAGTAGTTACCTTACTTGAAAGGTTAACCGTTTTACTAAGCTTAAAAATAGTTGAATCGGCCCCGGTATTTATGGTTCCTTCCACCACAAGATAACTTGCAGGCGCAGCAATTGCAGGCGGATTGTATGGTTTCTTACAATTTAGAAGAAATACAGTCAGCATAAAATAAAACCCAAATTTTAAATACCGGTACATAAGATTAAAACCTTATATTATAATTTATAAACGGGATTGGGGCCGCAAAAATGGATAGCTTGTACCCACTTATCACCCCGCTTTGTTCGGTAAAGAATGTTGAATAAGCATTTTGCCTGCCAGTTAAATTATAAACGCCAATAGTCCATGAATTATGCGTTTTTTGGTGTACTTTATGATTGCCTTCAATATTCAACGAAAAGTCGGCTCTAAAATAATCCGGGATCCTGTATTCATTTCTATCCGAGTAAAATACCCTTTCAGATCCGGCGTACTCATATTCTGCAACGGGAAGTGTAATAGGCCTGCCTGTACTATAAGCAAGATCTAACGAAACGCTGTATCGATGCGAGAACTTGTAGTTACCCGTAAAGTTAAACGCATTAGGTTTGTCATAATTAGCCGGATAATAGGCTCCTCCATTTATCAACTCGCCGGCATTAGGATCATCCTGACGCAGGAAAGTACGTGAATAAGTATAGCTAATATAGCCGTTTAATTTACCCGCCGTTTTTTTGAGCAAAAACTCGGCACCGTATGCTTTTCCCTGGGTATTAATAACATCCTGTTCAATATGCTCATTTAAAAGTAACACGGCACCGCTCTTATAATCCAGATAATCTCTTAATCGTTTATAATACACCTCAACAGACATTTCGATTGTGTTCTCTTTGGCATTTTTAAATATGCCTATCGATACCTGGTCGCCGCTTTCTGGTTTAATGTTAGGGTCGCTTAACTTATAAACATCAGTTGGGGATATTGATGTTGAGTTAGAAAGCAAGTGAATATACTGGTGCATGGTGTTATAAGCGGCCTTAATTGATGTATTGTCATTAAGCAAATACCTGGCAGACACGCGAATGTCAGGTGCCATGTAGGTTTTTATAACTTGCCCACTTTTGTAAGTGGTGCTATCCAAAACGTTTACCGGTTCTTTAGGCAGATTGGGCGCGTAACTATCAATGGTTTGCGGGCCCAAATAGTTATAGATATTATACCTTATACCGGCGCTTACCGTAAGTTTAGGCGTTATATCATATTTATCGCCAAGGTATAAAGCACTCTCGAGCGCCTGCTCGGCAGGTACAACCTGCGGAAGTACTAATGACTGTGCGTCACCGGGCTCAAACGTACCTGGGTTTATTTTATATAATATTGAGCTTAATCCAAAATCAATAGTGTGTTTGTTGCTTAAATAATAGGTAAAATCGGCCTTAAAGTTTTCCTGCCTGATGTTAAAGCCCAGATCGAAAGCATTTATCGGATTGACGGTGCTTGATACCGAATAATCGTATTTATCAATCCCGGTGGATACTACGCTATATAGCTTATTGTTGAAATTGTGCTTCCATTTTAATACCAGGCTCTTATTGCTGTAAGCATAAGCGGTATCACTGTTTAGTTTAAACTTATCATTACTTAAATAACCAGTTAAATAAATGTTGTTTTTATCATCTATCTGGTGGCTTATGCCAAGGTTAAAATCATTAAATGAGGCCGAGCTATGTTTATAAGCTTCGGGCAATAAACTAAGCAACCAATCAGAGTAGGTGGTTCGTGCGCCAAAAATAAAAGATGTTTTATCTTTTACAATCGGGCCTTCAATGTTAAACCTGCTGGTTAGTAAGCCAATTCCGGCCGATCCTGTAAATTTCTTTTTATTCCCCTCGCGATTGGTTATATCAAGTACTGATGATAAACGGCCTCCGAATTTCTCAGGTATACTGCTCTTATAAAGTTCAATATCTTTAACAATATCGGGGTTAAAGGCTGCAAAGAAACCAAAAAAGTGAGCTGGGTTGTATATGGTGGCTCCGTCAAGCAAAATCAGGTTTTCGTCGGCAGCACCGCCGCGTACATTAAAGCCGGTTGTGGCCTCGCCAACAGAAGTTACACCTGGCAGCGTTAACACCACTTTTAAAACATCGGCCTCGCCAAATGCAGCCGGAACCTGTTTAATGTTTGCAATACTTAACCGGGTTACACCCAGCTCAACACTGCGCACGTTGGCCACTTTATCGGCCGAAATTTGAACTTCTTTTAGTCTGTTCACCTGTTCCTGCAGTTCGATATTCAACTTTCCGTCCGAATAAAGAATGATCTGCCGCCGGGTATCTTTCATCCCTAAACCACGGATAGTTAAAGTATGCCTGCCGCGCGGTAATGTAATGGTGAAATATCCAAACTGATCAGTAGCAACACCTGTTTTAGTACTTGGTAAATAAATGCTTGCACCTACAACAGCTTCGCCCGATTTAATATCACGGATATAGCCCGATAGCACCGAATTACCTGGTTTTATGGTATTGGTTTTTACCCCTATTTCATAAAGTTTATTTTCGGTTGTTGCTTCAGGAACCTTTTTATCCCGGTCATCGGTATAATCAGCAACAGTTGTTGTTTGATTGGCCAGTGAAACCGGTGCTCCAATTATAAAACCTGCTGCCAGGTCTGTTTTTAGCTGCCTGCCGCGAGTTAAAAACACATTGTTTTGCGATATAGCATAATGAAAATTGGTATTGTTAAATGCCATATCCAATATAGCATCCAAAGGTTTATTATCTACCTGCAGGGTAACCTTTAAACTATCAAACTGCTGCTGATCATAATAAAAATGATAGCTGCTTTTTGACTCGAGCTCATCCACCACCTGTGCTATTTTTGCCTTCTGAAAGTTGACGCTAATTAATTTAACATTGCTCTGTTGTGCAACAGCTATTTGTATCAAAAGCAAACAGCAGCAGCTTAAAAAGTAAATTTTTCTCATATTAATTGGTTAAATGGTCATAATAGGTTGAAATTTTGACCATAGCGTCGTCCGGGTCTCTCTTGAATTTGATTCCGTTTGATTTGATATATTGCTGAAGTTCTTTCTTTTTGTCTTTTAAAACATTAAGAAGGTCTGATTGACCGCCTATGCTGTAATAGATGTTGTTTTTTTTAAGGTAGATGTCTTTCCCCGGCGAAAAATATCTTTCGCCCCCTTCTGCGCCCCCCGTATTGGTTTGAATCGTTTTGTATCTTTGAACCAGTACCTCCATTTTGCCATTATAAATCTCGTCATAGTAGGCCGATTTTAAGCCGGCTTTATTATTTACAATTGTATCGGCGTTGATATTTATAAAATGATGCTCTAAAAAATCAAAGCTTTTTACCCGTTCTTTTATCAATGAGTATTTAGAGTAATGATTGAAATACAATATAGCTACTTTATCATCGTACAGATCATATAGCATTTGTACGTTTGAATAGGCTATGCCATCATAAAAAACTGATCCGGTGGCAAATGCATTTATTTCCTCAAAGTAGGCGTTGCCTTTAATGGTTGGGTCGTAATAATAATACTCCGGCCCATTGTATAGCGGCGCCTGCGGCCCTAAATTTGTATGGAATAATTTTGTGGCATTATTAAAGGCAGGCTCATTAGAGCTACTGTCTGCCAATGCAACTTGTGCCGCAGCATGCTGCACAAAAAGCATCATAATAAAGCCAGACAACAGGAAGGTTGGTATGAATTTTCTCATAAATTCAGGTTAAGAGATGAAAATTACATCACTTTAAGTTAAAAATCAAACATTTACCAAAAATAGTTTGTGAAAACGTGTTTTTTAGTTAAAATGTGTTGTAACAATTTAATTACGCATAAGACCGTTAGCTATTGTTACGAGAATATTACAATGGGCGAGTGTACCTTAAGTAGCAGAAAAACGTATAATTGTTTAAAAAACCATATCAATAATTTATGAAAGCTTTAAAAGTATTGGCAATTGTTCTATTAACTACACTTTGCTATAGCGCTGCAAGCGCAAGGCAGCCACATCACAAAAGGCATCACTACAAGCATCATCATGTTGCTGTGAAACATCACCGCTAAAAAAAAGAGGCTGTCATACAGCCTCTTTTTTATTTTAATGAGTGAAGTCTCGATAGATATAATCACCTTGGATATTTAAGCCTGCCCAGTCGCTATAAACGCTGCATTGGCGGCAGCCAGGCCCGATTGCAGCGAAGCCAGCTTTACCTCCGCCTTATTTAAATTGGCCTGGACAGCATTTAGCTCCTCACTAATCTTATCGTATGATTTATTTATTTGCAAATAACAGGTGTTGAAGCTGTAATAAGCTTCTTCAAGTGACGAGCGAAGGGAGGGGGCGCTGCTTGACGTGCCCCCTGTAAGCGTTTCGTACAGGTTGGTAGCTTGAGTATATTCCAGTGCGAGGGCGGCGGCTGTTTCCATATTGTTAGCTGCGGCTGCGAAGGCCGATTGCAGCGCCACTAGTGTTTGCGCCACGGCATTATTAGCATCGCCAGAAGCTTTACCGGTCATGCTGACCAACTCGTCGGAAATGAGTGGGTTCAATGCTTTTTTTCGCACGATAGCATTGGAGAGCTTGTTCAGTACTGCCACCGCGTAAATCAGTTTATCAATGAGTGTTTTAATGTTTGTAGAGAGCGCACTCGTTTTTTCGTCCGCCAACACAATCTTATTGAGTGCGGTTTTCGATGTATCTTTCAAGTCGAGTGCACCTTGAACTAATTGGTCTGCTAATGCTTTATTGTCCTGAGCCCGTGTCTGGTTATTTTGCGCGACAGTTAAAAAGCCCTGGTAATTAGCCTTTTTTTGGGTGAGCGAATTAACGATGGCCTGGAACTGCTCAACTTCATCTTGGGCATTGATCACCTGGATAGATAATTCATCAAGTTTTGCTTTCTCTTTCGGTGTTAGTAATGGCTGCATTGGAACGGGTTGAGTATTCATTTTTCGCAATAATAAAAAGCTGCTTTTTTGTCGATAGCTGAAAGTGCACTTGTGAATTTTGAAGGAGTGTAGATCTCACCGGAAGAAACGGTAAGGATAACGGGCAGATACGCTTTTTTAGGTACCAACGGGTTGCCAAAACAATCTGTGGTTCCGGGGCCTATGCACACCTCATAAAGATTTTTAAGGTCCTTTTTTTTTGCCATCGAATAGTTACCTGTTGGTATTTGTTCAGCAATAGTTACATTAAAAAGCAAATCCGGGACACTGGCAGGTAAAAATATACACCTGTATTCCGGGTCATAAGCGGCGTCCTCCGCCGTTGTAAATTCCAATTTTTGCAAGTCATCGACGGATTTAACGGTGATGGTATTGCTGTTAACCGCTTTCAATTTAATTGTCAGTATGAACGGTTCAGAAGGCGCAGATAAGAAGTTATCAAAATTATTGATTTCCTTTTTATATGCGTCCGTTAAAACGGCAAATGCGAAGACCACATAACGCTGCCCCTGCGCTACATCATCCCCATCCGAATCCTTTAGTATTTTGTTTGTGCCGGGCATATCAAAAAAGTTGACCTGGGTGTTAATAGGTGTTGGATGAACGGCGCTGGAAACATGTGGCATAGATACGCTTATCAATATTTGCGTCTGCTCTTGCGACAATTGATTTTCTGCGTTAATTATAGAAAAGGTTGATTTTTTAGTGTCCTTAACTAAAACAACGTAATAATGGCTAACCGGATAATTGACCTTTGTAAAATGTACAACAAAGCTGCTGTCTGTTATCCCGGTATCAGGCACCCTTAAATCAAGGTTGAGTATCTTATTGTTAGCGTTATAAGCCAACCTGGAAGCGTTATAAGCTGCACTAATCGCTGTCAAAGCCCCTCCGGCAAGGCTTTCGGCGGCACCTGCCTTTGCAAGCGGTGCGCTACTTGCTGCTACACTTTGAAGGGCAGTATCCAGTTCTGCCGATGTAGCATTCAACGAGTTATTTAGCTGTTCATTGATTTTTTTTGCCTGATCCAGCACGGCAGATGATGAAACCTCAGCTGTAAGCATCGAAGCGTCCATAGCCAATTGGGACACCATTTCTGCCGAATAGCCGATGTCATTCATTAAATCGTACACGTTTTCGGTTTGCTTCTGTATGTCCGAGAAAGAATCGGCGGCAGCTACTATGCTCATAATACTCCCAATATCGGTCGCCAGCCGGATGATAGCGTTTGCCGCTACTTGTACATTTGAAGCGCAAATCGCTGTATTGGAGATTGATTGATTTGCATATTGACTACCTTGGCTTGCCGAAGTCAGCAGGTTATTTGCTATATTACTGTTGATTGCCGTTTGTTTATTTACCGTTTCCTTAATTGCGGCACCTGCCCTGGCTTCTTCCAGTTTTTCTTCTGCGGCAATAGTTGCACCCTGAGCATAATATAATGTAAAACCCGCTGCGATCATTTGGGCTCTTAAGTTTTGCTGATCGAGATACTGGTTTTGCAGTGAATTAACCACGGTTATATTCAGGTTTTCGCTGTAGATGCTCATGATAATTATTGGTTTTAGGAATTTAGATTATCATACCAAGATAACCTTTAGTGATGATATTTTCGAACCGGATGCAAGATTGGCCAATGTGAGCTAACGAAAAGTAAGATTATTGCCAAAATCGCTGAATGCATTCTAACCGGCTTCTCTCACCTCCGTCAAATTCTGATATCAACAAAATAGGCTGTCTTTTTGGGACAGCCTATTTTGTTATGGAATATAACTTGTTTAAAGTTTACGTTTCACTTCAACGTTTTCATACGCCTCAACAATATCGCCAACTTCAATATTATTAAAGTTGTGTATGTTTAACCCGCATTCATAGTTGGCCGTTACTTCTTTAACATCATCCTTAAAGCGTTTTAATGATGCAAGCTCACCGGTGTATATTACCACACCTTCACGAACGATACGGATTTTGCTGTTCCGGGTAATTTTACCATCAAGCACCATACAACCTGCAATAGTACCCACTTTACTAATTTTAAAGGTTTCGCGAATTTCAACATTTGCAACAATTTTCTCTTCGAAAGTTGGAGCAAGCATGCCTTCCATAGCGGCCTTAATTTCGTTTATGGCATCGTAGATGATAGAGTATAACCTGATATCAATTTGTTCCTGCTCGGCAAGTTTGCGTGCACTGCCTGATGGGCGTACCTGGAAACCAATGATGATCGCATCAGATGCCGATGCAAGCAATACATCCGATTCGGAGATCTGACCTACAGCTTTTGATATGATATTTACCTGGATCTGCTCGGTTGATAGTTTCAGTAACGAATCTGATAACGCTTCGATTGATCCATCCACGTCGCCCTTAACAATAATATTAAGCTCCTTAAAGTTACCAACTGCCAAACGACGGCCAATTTCATCAAGGGTAATATGTTTTTGAGTGCGTAAACCTTGCTCGCGTTGTAATTGTAAACGTTTGTTTGCAATTTCACGTGCCTCAACCTCGCTGTCTAATACGTTAAACTTATCGCCTGCGGTTGGTGCACCCTGCATACCCAACACCTGTACCGGTGTTGATGGCCCTGCAAATTCAACACGCTGCCCGCGCTCATTGGTTAATGCTTTAACACGCCCGCTATAGCAACCTGCTAATATAGGATCACCTACTTTTAGCCTACCTGCCTGTACCAATATGGTGGTTACAATTCCGCGGCCTTTATCAAGGGCGGCTTCAATAACGGTACCTACAGCACGTTTGTTAGGGTTTGCTTTTAGCTCAAGCAATTCTGCTTCAAGCAATACTTTTTCTAATAACAGCTCAACATTTAAGCCTGTTTTGGCTGATATTTCTTGCGATTGATATTTACCACCCCACTCTTCAACCAAAATATTCATGGCCGATAGTTGTTCGCGTATTTTATCGGCATTAGCACCAGGCCTGTCAATTTTATTGAATGCAAAGATAATAGGTGCTCCGGCAGCCTGCGCGTGGTTTATGGCCTCGCGGGTTTGCGGCATCACGCTATCGTCAGCAGCAATTACTATAATTACAATATCGGTTACCTGGGCACCTCTGGCACGCATGGCGGTAAACGCTTCGTGACCCGGTGTATCCAGGAATGTTATTTTTCCTTTATCCTCAGGCAAAGTTACCTCGTAGGCACCAATGTGTTGTGTAATACCACCTGCTTCGCCACCAATAACGTTTGTTTTACGGATAAAATCGAGCAATGAAGTTTTACCGTGGTCAACGTGGCCCATTATGGTTACAATTGGCGCACGTGGAATCAAATCTTCAGGATTATCTGGCTGATCCAGACTGCTTTCCTCATCCTGTGGTTTTACAAACTCAATCTGATAACCAAATTCATCAGCTACAATGCTCAGCGTTTCGGCATCAAGCCTTTGGTTAATGGATACAAACATACCGAGGCTCATACAGGTAGAAATGATCTGCGTTACAGAAACATCCATCATGGAGGCCAGCTCATTAGCTGTTACAAACTCAGTAACCTTTAATACTTTTGATTGCAGTTCATTCTCCATTGCCAGTTCTTCGGCAGTTGCAGCTACATCATCACGCTTTTGACGGCGGAATTTAGCACGCTGAGCAAACTTACCCGATTTACCAGCGCCGCTTAAGCGGGCCAATGTGGCTTTTATTTGATCTTGTATATCTTTTTCTGTAGGCTCTTCCTTCGGCGCGCCAGGTGTAGTGTTTCGGTTGTTCCTGAAATCCGGACGGTTGCCGCCTCCCTGATGACCGCCACCTCCTGGATGACCAGCGCCACCGGCAGGATTGTTACTACGGTTTCTGAAATCAGGACGATTGCCGCCATGTGGCTGCTGATGTCCCGGCGGGTTAGCCTGTTGCTGCCCTGCATGGCCACCAGGCATATTTGCCTGATTGTTAGGATTAGCCTGACTGCCTCCACCTGGTCCCTGATGATCTTTACGTTTGCGCTTGCGTTTATGATCAGCGCTATTGGTATTTGATGATGAAGCTACCGGATTACGTTTTGGCGGATTAACAGGCAGTTGTATTTTGCCTATAATGTTAGGACCTGTTAAACGCTCGGCTTTGGCCCTTATTACTTCAGGCTCCTGCGGTTCATCATTGGTTTCGGCTGGCTTTTCAACCGGGGCTTCAACCTTGATAACCGGAGCTGGCTCTGGCGCTTTTTCGGCTTTAACTTCTTCCTTCGGCTTTACCTCTTCTGCTTTAACCTCGGGCTGAGGTTGTGGTTTCGGTGCTTCCGGAATTATTTCTTTAGGTGCTTCAACTACTACCGGCTTAGGTTGTGGGGTTGGTACCACAACAGGCTCAGGAATTTTAGCAACCTCAACTGGTTTTTCTTCTTTAACAACAACGGCAGCGGGTTTCTCAACAGGCTGCGGCCTTGCATTAAGATTATTAAGGTCTATTTTACCAACAATCTTTACGCCCGGTAATACCTCGCCATGATCTTCGGCTTTTTCGGCCGGAGGCTCAACAGCCTTTGGTTTTTCGGGCACAGGAGCATTGTAATGCTGGCCAGCATTTTTTATCAGGATCTCTTCGTTCTCAAAATCCCTTGAACGCCTGTGTTCAACAGGTTTTTCGGGGAATGGAGCGGGTTCTTCCTTTCTGATCTTTCCGATGCTGATCTGCTTGGCCTCTTCCTTAATAATTTTATCAACAGCAAACTCTTTCAAAAGAGCACTATACATATCGCTATCAAGTTGGGTAGTAGGATGCTTTTGTACCTTGTACCCTTTAGTCGCTAAAAAATCAACGATAGTACCCGTACCGATATTCAGCTCTTTTGCTGCTGTAAATAATTTTATGGATTTGTCTTCTGACATTTATTATAATTCTTTCTCTGCTATTTTGTGCAAAAATACGATTTTAATTTTGGTTATTCAGTTTATTCAAACTCAGCTTGCAAAATTGATAGTACTTCTTTCACTGTTTCTTCTTCCAAATCGGTACGTTTTACCAATTCGTTAACCGTTAATAACAAAATTGATTTTGCTGTATCTAAACCGATGCGTTTAAATTCATCAATAATCCAGCTATCAATTTCGTCTGAAAATTCTTCCAGATCCACATCTTCGTCCTGCTCGTCTGCTTCGCGATAAACATCAATTTCATAGCCGGTTAATTTTCCGGCCAGTTTTATGTTATGCCCGCCGCGGCCAATTGCCAACGAAACCTGATCGGGTTTTAAATATACTGCTGCGGTTTTTTTCTCATCATCCAGCTTAATTGATGTTATTTTAGCTGGGGATAATGCACGCTGTATGTATAGTTGTAAGTTATTGGTGTAGTTAATAACGTCGATATTCTCGTTTTTTAACTCACGTACAATACCATGTATACGTGATCCTTTCATACCTACGCAGGCACCTACCGGGTCAATACGGTCATCGTACGATTCAACAGCAACTTTAGCTCTTTCGCCCGGTTCTCGAACGATTTTTTTAATGGTTATCAGTCCGTCAAAAATTTCGGGAACTTCCATTTCAAATAAACGCTGTAAAAACTCAGGCGCTGTGCGCGAAATGATGATCTTAGGGTTGCTGTTCAGCATCTCCACCTTATCAACAACCGCTTTTACGCTATCGCCCTTTTTAAAGTAATCGGCAGGTATTTGTTCTGATTTTGGCAATAACAACTCGTTACCTTCATCATCAAGTACCAAAGTTTCTTTTTTCCAAACCTGGTAAACCTCACCTGTTACAATTTCGCCAACACGATCTTTATATTTTTTAAAGATTTCGTCCTTCTCCAGTTCTAAAATTTTAGATACCAGCGTTTGGCGTGCCGCTAATATAGCACGGCGGCCAAAGCTCTCGAGCGTAATTTGCTCAATATGCTCATCACCTACCTCAAGCGTTGGATCTAATAGTTTTGCTTCCGCTAATTCAATTTCAAGGTCATCATCCTCACTAAAACCATCTTCCATCACCTTGCGGGTGCGCCATATTTCCAAATCACCATTGTCGGTGTTAACAATTACGTCGCAATTTTCATCGGTACCGTACTTTTTCCTGATCATGCTTCTGAAAACGTCTTCCAGCACGCTCATCATCGTTGGGCGATCGATGTTCTTGAAATCTTTAAATTCCTGAAAAGAATCAATTAAATTAATATTGCTCATTTTCCTACTTAAATGATATTAAAACCTTAGTTTCTGTTATTTGATCAATTGGGATAATGGCCTCAACAAGTTCGGCTTTTTTTCCCTTTTCTTTTATTTTTTCTTCAATTATTATGGCGTTTTCGGTAGTGCTGTTTAATTTGCCTTCCCTTTTTGTACCATCGGCCATTTTAATGGCCAAGTTACGACCAATATTTTTAACATATTGCCTTAAAAACGTAAGCGGCGCATCAAGCCCGGGCGAAGAAACCTCGAGGTTATAAGCCTTTTCAATTACATTTTCCTCTTCCAGATGAAAACCCACATGCCTGCTTATGGCCACACACTCGGCAATACCAATGCCATCATCACCATCAACCAGTATTACCAGCTTACCGTTTGTGTGCATTTTTACGTCCACTAAAAACAGATTTGGTTTATCGGCGATCTTCTCTTCAACCAGTTGCTTTACTCTTTTTTCGACATTCATTACCGGCAAACAAATTTGATTGATAAAATAAAAGAGGGGACAAACGCCCCCTCTTTTTTAATTCAAGTGCAAATGTAAGTGTTTTTATTTGAATATTCAATAGTATGTTGTTTTTAAAGGTATTATAGTGGGGAGGTTACAAATGTCTGAATCAGAATTTACAGAATTAAAAAATGAACAGAATTAAAGCAGCATTCTGAAAATCCTAAAATTCTGTAAATTCTGATTCAGACAAAAAGATTCGCCCTGTACAGTCGGGGGTTGCTTCGTGCCTCACAAGGACGTACGGGGATGAGGGAGTGGCTCAGGTTTATTTAAACACCCAATCAACATACGGCATGCGGTTGAGTTTCTTTTTGCCGCGTATAAAATCAAGTGTTTCGTCGTTTTTATCGAAGCGGTAGTAGCGCATAAAATAGGTGTTTCCTTTTTCAAACGGGGTATCGGGCTTAAATACAACGACGCTGTCGGTTAGGCGGTAAGTGCCTGGTTGTATGGGCTGGTAATCCTTCATGTCGGTATCGGCAGGCATGCGGAATACAGGTAAAAGACTCTGCCAGATGCCGGTAACCGAATCGCGGTTAATTTCGCTGATGATGGCATAATCGAGCCCGGTAATTTTCACCATTCGGCCGCTATCAATCAGGCTTACGTTTATTTGAGCCGGTTTTGGCTTTGTTGCACAGCCGAGGCAAAGCATCAGCATAAAAAAAACAAATACCCTGCTTAAGTTAATGTTGCTCATGGCTTTTTAACAACTAATATGGTTAACGGCGGAAACGTGGTAAAATAGTTTGCCGGCAATAGCGTAGCCTGCAAACCAAGCGCATTAAAATTGTTTTTATACTGCCGGGTGTGCCTGAAATCAGAAATAACGGCCGTACCGCCACTTTTTAAAACCCGGCTTATTTCGGCACAGGCGGTTTTGCGGCCTTCTTTATTGTAAATATTGTGCAAACAAAGGTTGGAGAGAATCACATCAAACGTATCATCAGCAAATTCCATTTCCATTACGTTTTGGTTTTTTATGTCGATTTTGCCTGCAACGCCTTCAATTGCTGCATTCTTTTTGGTGTTCTGCACATTGTTACCGCTTAAATCTTCGGCATTCCAGATGTCGATCCCTGTTGATTTGCCCGATGTTAGCCTTTTTGCCGCACCTATCATTAACAAACCTTTGCCGGTGCCAACATCCAGCACCTGTTCGTTGCCTGTCCAGCTGATGAGGTTAAGGATGCGGTCGCGATGATAAAATTTGCCATAAAAGCCGTAAATCAGCATTAAAACACCCTCGGCAGTAAAAATTGACCCCGGCCATATAAACCAGCCGATAACTATAGTAAGGCCGCCTATTTTGATGAACGGGAAGGCCAACGACAAAATAAGAAGCGGTATCCCGGCAATAAAAAGGTTGCGGATAACTCCCGGTGCATCAATGCCATAATTTACTTTGTTTTCCATGGTGGGATTCTAAATTTAATAAATAGCTTTTTAGCCTCATCCCAACCCTTCTCCAAAGGAGAAGGGCTTATAAATTTGCAAGTCAAAGTCCTCTCCTTTGGAGAGGATTAGGTGAGGCTTCTAAGGTTTCTTTAACGTTTGTTCAAACAGTTTAAATATGCGTTTATACTCATCCGTCCAGCTGCTGGGTTGTTCAAAGGCGTGATCTTCTACCGGGTACGATGCCAGTTCCCAATTATCTTTATGCAGCTCGATTAATTTTTGTGTAAGGCGGATAATATCCTGATAGTTTACATTCTGATCTATCATGCCGTGCAGCATCAGCAAATTGCCTTTTAACCCGTTAGCAAAATAAATGGGCGAGCTTTGGCGATAGGCCTTTTCATCGTTAGAAGGCTCATTTAAAATTTCGCTGGTGTACTCGTGGTTGTAATGCGCCCAATCGGTTACTGACCGGATAGCTGCGCCAGAAGAAAAAACATCGGGCTCGGTAAACATGGCCATCAGCGTAATAAAACCACCGTACGAGCCGCCGTATATACCCACATGTTTAGGGTTAACGCCATATTTATCAACCAGCATTTTTACGCCGTCAACCTGGTCGGTAAGGTCCTTGCCAGCCATGTGGCGATAAATGGCGGTACGCCAGTCGCGACCGTAGCCTGCGCTGCCCGAGTAGTCCATATCCAAAACGGTATAGCCATTATCGGCCAGCATATTGTTAAACATAAACTCGCGGAAGTAATAACTCCACCCATAATCAACATTTTGCAGGTAGCCTGCGCCATGTACAAATACTACCGCAGGCTTAGCCGGGTCGGCATGTTTGGGCAGATAAAGGTGCGCATACACATCGTTGCCATAACGGTTTTTAAAGGTGATGAGCTGCGGATCACGCCATGGGTAGCTGTTAAACTCGTCTGTTGTTGAGTTGGTTACCTTTGTTGGCATAGCGCCCGGTTTATTAGGCTGAATATATAATTCCCAGGGTTTGTTGGTATACGAGTAACGGATAGCCAGCCATTTTTCATCGGGCGATAGGGTTACATCATTCATCCCTTTTATGTTAGTAAGCTTAACCGGCTTGCCGCCTGTAACGGGCATGCGGTAAAAATCAGTAGCGCCAGGCTCCGTCATGTTAGCCGTAAAGTAAAAGGTCTTTTTGTCGGTTGAGAGTTGCAGGGTTTGCACTTCCCAGTTGCCGCTGGTGAGTTGTTTTTTTGAGCCATCGGTAACATCAACCAAATAAATATGGGCATAGCCGCTGGCTTCGCTTTCGTAATAATAATGGGTGTTATCTACCCAGCCGGAGTTTCCTGTACCTGCGCCGCCCACCCAGGCATCATTATGCTCCCGGTTAAGCAAGCGCAGCTTTCCACTTGCGGCATCCAGCGTCATTATCCAGTTGTCTTTATTATCCTGTGCCGAAACTTCAACAACGGCGTTTTTGCCATCGTTGCTCCAGTATGGCCCGCTAACTAAAACGCTCCTATCGGCGTTTAACCTGGTAAATATTTCAAACTCTTTGGGGTAGTCTTTTAAATAAGCTGGCAGATCTTTTATGCCGGCAATGGTTGAGGTATTTATTTTATACACCGAATCGCGATTGGTATCAAAAATAAAGGACTCGTAAGTATCCTGCGGTGCGCCTACTTTGGTGCGGTTGGGGATATCCTCTGTAAAGCCCGATGCGGTAACATAATCAGGCACGATAGCATTTTTGGCATCATCGGCATGTTTTACCAAACGATAGCTAATGTATCTCCCATCCGGACTAACCGTAAGCCCGGCAATAGCGCTATCATCAATATTAATCTCTTTTAATTTTTTTGTGCCGAGGGTTGCATGTTCAAAGGAGTCGAGTTTTTTGCTGTTATCCTCAAGCTTTATAATATCAAACAGCTCCAGCTGTTGTTTTTTTAGCCACTGCTCCTGCTCATTATCTGTGGATTTTTTTTTAGCAGCCGAATGTGTAAAATTGGTGAGCTGCACCAACTCACTGCTATTAAGTTTAAGGGCGTACAGGTTATCGCCACGCTTAAATATTACTTCGCTCCCATCGCCACTAAAAGTTGGACTGCTCTCCTTGTCAACCGTGTTGGTTAGCTGTTGTGATTTGCCGGTTAGTGGGTCTTCGAGGTAGATATCGCCATTTTTGGCATACACCTTTTGGGTATGGGTTTTATTCCATTCGCCGCTTCGGGGCACAATTAAGCGCTGGTCATCAATACTTACCTTTATGGGTTTGGTATTTGCGGGGGTTATGGCATATAATTCGTCGCGGGCAGTGTTTGCCGGGTTCCAGTTAAAGTAGATCTTTTTACTGTCATCGCTCCAGCGGATATTGGAAGGCGATACGCCAATCCATTTCGGATCGCGCATTATTTTTTCAACCGTTAATGTATCCAGCTTTTGCGCAAAAGCACCGCTGCAAACCGGTATGAGTAAAAGGGTTAAAAATGATTTCATTTGTAGGGGCAGTTGATTAAGTTGGATTGGGTTGATTAGGTTGGATTGAGTTTTAATTGCGGCAACACAATCAACTACTTACTCAATAAACGCAATCAACCAATTTAAGGCAATATAACTACTTCAATAATCATTAGTATTTTTAGCAAACGTTTTGTTACAAAAAATGGAAATAAAAGGGAATGGTTTTACGCTTCGCGGATGGAAAATTGACGACGTGCACTCGTTACAAAAACATGCCGATAACGCTAATGTTTACTCGTTTTTGCTGGATAGATTTCCGCACCCCTACACTATGGAGGCAGCCATAGCCTGGATAACACCGATGCTTAATCAAAACCCTGTGGTTAATTTTGCTATTGATGTAGATGGCGATGCTGTTGGCGTAATAGGCCTTGAGCTAAGGAGTGATGTTTACCGCAAAGCGCCGTTACTGGGCTACTGGATAAGCGAAAGCCTTTGGGGCCGGGGTATTATGCCGCAGGCTGTAAAATTGATTACCAATTATGCCTTTGCCAACCTTGACGCTGTGCGCGTACAAGCAGGTGTACTAGGCAATAACCCACGCTCTATGCGGGTACTGGAAAAAGCCGGATATGTAAAAGAAGGTATTCTGAAAAATAACATTATTAAAAACGATGTGATTTTGGATGAGCATATTTATGCTGCATTAAAGGGTTGATTTTGGAGAAACTCACGAAGTTTAATCAGGGCAAACGTGTTAAAATAGTTTAAAGGTGCGAGCTGTATAAAGGAGGCACCTATGGAGCCCAATATTTTGATGTGATTATTCTATAAACAGGATATTCCTAACGGAATAAAAAGTTAGTTATCAAAAATTGTAATCAGGCTCCGGAGGAGCTGCCTGTTTATAGAAAAAGGCAAAATCAATACCTGACTCCGTTAGGAGTCTCCTATTTGCACGTTGTTTAAAGCCTTTGTTAAAAGAATTTATTTTAATGCGTTTGCCCTGGAAGTTTAATAATGCAATAACGCACTACAGTTTTACAAACTTATTTTCGCCCACAAAGCTTGGTGTTTTGCTGTTGGTTACCTGTATAATGTAAGTGCCCGGCGATAAATCACCTACGTTGCCGTGCCATGTGGCTTCGCCCGAACTAATTTCTTTTACCACCTGACCCGAACTGGACATAATCTTAATGTTGAATACCGAAGGCAGGGTAACCGGTTCTACCACAGCCAGGTTAATAATGCCGGTTGATGGATTAGGGTAAACGTTGATGCCGCTTTTAGCCAGGTTGCCCGTAGCATAATATTGTACGGATATTACTTTTGAGTAGGTAATAACGCTGTTAATATCCTCTTGTTTAAGGCGGTAAAGGTTTTGACCGATAACCGGTTTTTTATCCAGCAGGCTATAGGTACGCTGATCTGAACTGGCCATGCTTCCTAATATGGTAAAGGTATTGCCGCCATCGGTACTGCGTTCAACGGCGAAATCGGTATAGTTTGCCTCGTTTTCTGTTTCCCAAACCAGTTGCACCTGGGTAGCATTAGGTACCTTGTTGGCCGTAAAGTTAAGCAGGTGGTAAGCATAGCCGGGGTTTTGCCTTATAACCAGCTTAAATCGGTTTGGACCAAAGCTGGTGGTATCACTATGGTAAACATCAAAAAGGTAAGTAGGGTTATGCCTAATATCCAGTGAGTCTTTTTTGTATGCATCCATCAGCCAGATGTCATAAAGCTGCGGTATGCCAACCATGTCTGTCATGGTTAGGCTGTATTGTCCATCGCTGGCAGCTTGTACGCCTAATCTAACAACATCGCTTTGCAGATGCGGCAGAGGCATGCTATTTATACAAAGGGCTACATTATCTGCCGATCTGCTCAATAGGCTTACAGCGCCATTGCCGCTTTTATGAGCAGCATCAAACTGGGTGTTATAAGTAAAAGGAGCCTCACTATAAAAATGGATAAGGGTTTGCTCGTTTACCAGATCGCTTTGTCCCATTTTTAGGCGAAGGTATTGCACTTGTGCGGTGTTAACCGGCGTGCCCATCAGTAACTGTGAGCCCGTATTGAGCCTAGTTGTTTTGGCCGACTCGTTAAAGATCAATTTGCTTGTAGTAGTATTGGTTTTTACAAAAAAGCCTTGCCCGCTCGAGATGATATTGCTTACAAACGCGGCGCTGCCTACGCCGTTAAAGCCTCCGCCCGAAATATAGGAGCCATAATTTTGCGTAACCGGGTCAAATACATAAAAAGTACTGCTTATACCATGGCCGGCGCCATCATTTGTGCCGTAAATGCCTACAGTTTGTGTTGCCGCGTTGGTTTGGAAGGTTTCCAAATCAATAGCGCAGGCATAAGGATTGCCCACTAAGTTGAATCCGGCTGTGTTTGTCGGCGAGGTTGAGGTATAGCTTAAATTGGTAGATGCTGCAGTAAACCAGTCGGTAAAGGTTACCTGGCCTATATTGAGTGTGCCAACAGCGGTTAAGGTTCCCGCCAACGCCGTCGAATAAGATACATACGGGGTGGCAGTTCCTACACCTCCTCTGAAAAAGAACAGAAAGCCCGAAGCAACAGGGATATTAAAAGTGCCTGTTTCATTATTAAAAGGATAAGCCGGAGAGCTGGCAATACTACTGATGCCCCTGTAACTACTGTTGGTGAACGAGGTATACAGAGGCGTTACGGTTTCGCGGAAGAGGTATATAGAAGGGTTGCCAACCTTGGTATAAGGCGCAACAGTTGGAGAGTTTGGAAAACTTGTTCCGCTAAGGTAGGTTGAATTGGCAAGATAGTTAATAGTATAAATCTTGGCTACGCCACTGTTCACGGTTGCTGCGCCGTTATTAACAGGTGTTGACAAAAAGCAGTAACCCCGGAGAGGGCGCATATAACGCTGTACGTTAATGGAAGTTGCTGCGGTGCCTGTAATTTGCCCAGAAGTTACCTGCCCTATAGACGCATCGCCGGCGGCGCTTGATTGCAAAGTGAAAAATGAAGTCGATGCCGAAGTAAGTGTTAAAGTGCCTCCGGCACCAACATTCACGATAGAGCCCGGTGCAATATTAACTGCACCTGTACCAGTACCGGTTATGGCGGGCGTAGCGCCGGCATTCACTGTGAGATTGCTGTTTATAGTTACCGAAGCTCCTGAAGCAATTGATAAAACAGTAGGAGTTAGGCCGCCCAAAAGATGCGGACCAAATATTACGGAGCCTACTGTAACAGTGGTGCTTATGTTGGGTTCAAATAAGATTAAGTCGAGGCCGCTTACCCCAATATTTGCCGTATCATATTGGCCGGGAACTACGCCCCCGCTCCAATTACCGGCAACGGCCCAGGCTGTTGGATTTAATGTGGTTAATACGCCAATCCAATCGTAAGAATTACCTACTGCTATACTTAATGTTGTGCTGCTGCTACCTGTGGTGTTATTCCCCGTAACCGTATAGGTGACAGCTGAAGAAGTTGTGGTAGGAGTGCCACTAATTACCCCGGTGGTAGCGTTAAACGTTAAACCTGTATTTGTTGTTAAGTTTGGGCTAATGGAATAGCCGGTAAGGTCTATTTTGCGGGTGTAATAAGTTGATGCGTTTTCTGCTACGTACAAAGTACCTGCGTTATTGGAGGTTATTCCCCAGGGTTTTTTAAACGTGGCGGCAGTACCGTTACCATCAACATCGGAGGCTGTAGCAGAACCGGCTAACGTAGTAACCACAGCACCGGGCACAGTTATCTTTCTAATCGTATTTCCATTAAGATCCGCTACGTATAAACAGCTTGTTAGCTTGTCGTACACTATACCCGTTGGCCCCGAAAAACTCGCCCCCCCCCCAGTACCATCAGTTTCTGCCGGAGTGCCGGGCACTCCGGCAAAAAGAGAAACAGTGCCTGTGGGGGTAACCTTATAAACGGCATTACCCCATGTGGCTACTATATAAGTAGTCACATAATAGTTTGTGCCATCATAAGCAATATTAGTGGGACTGTGAAGCTGGCCGGCCGCTGTGGGTACTGTTGAAACCGCATTTCCCGATGCTGTACTAACAATTCTGATCTTATTTCCAGTATAATCAGACACATATAGATTGCCTGTTGCGGAATCATAAACGATACCACGTGGCCCGCTAAATTGAGCTGAAAGACCACTGGCGTTATCCAATTCGGCGCCGGCACCCGTGCCTGCAATTGTAGTAACAGTATAAGGAGAAGTGGTACTTATTTTTCTAATTAAATTATTTGTAAAGTCAGCAACGTACATAAAACCCACACCATCATAAGCGATGCCGTATGGCAAGCTGAAGGTTGCGGTAGTGCCAGCAGCCCCTACCGGACTACTATTAGCTGCACCGGCCACATTAGTGATGCTGCCAGCTACTATTGTTACAACCGGTGTTGTAGCACCTGGATTGATGATTGCAATGTTATTGCCATTAGAATTGGCCACCCAAAGATTTCCGGAACCATCAATGGCGCAAGCCTGAGGCCCATTTAAGCCTGTAGTAGTTATACTTTTTACGTAAGCATAGCCATTTGCAGATGTTACTGTGCCCCCTGTATTTTTAGGAGTTACGTTGGAAATGGCCGTGCCATTAGCATATATATATGTAGCAGGGTTATAAGAAATGACTGGCGCCTGGGCATTTGCGCCTGAGTTAAATAATAATAAAAGCGCAACAACTGCAAACAGTACATGTATTTTCATAATAACTTATTTTAAAGTAATTAATCAAAGCAGTTTAAATTGCTGATATATAGGGGTTGAAGTAGGCTTAGTATACAGTTAAAATGTTTCTTTAAAAACACCGATAATTATATAATAAGCAAATATAATTTAAATAATAAGCAATAGCAAGGGGTTAATTCACTTATTTTGATACCGTTAAAACACGGGATGAGTGGGATAGAAGTGTGGTTTTAGATGCCGGGTTTTTGTCATGCTGAACTTGTTCCTGTACCTCACTTGCAGAGTGTACGCCAAGCAAACCGCAGGAAAGATGTACACCTTGCAAGCCGCTCATCCTGTGGGGTGCTGATCCGCCATGTGGCGGACGGGATGACTGGGTGGCAAATAAAACTTGTTATAGGAAGGCACTCGAAGCCTCTGGGCAAAGGCCCTCTGCGCTCACCCTTCTACAAGCTACCCATGACAAGTTATCGTGAAGATATGTTTGAATAAATAAATTTAAGGGGCTACCCCATAGGGGTCGAAGGTCGGTAGAAAGAAAAGCCGAAAATAACTGCGTGCCATCGGTACGAAACTTGTACGTGGGCATGTAGCGTACCGATGGCACGCCAAACCATTTTGCATTGATATTTTCTACCGACCTTTTGCGCCGATGGCGCATCTTTTTTCACTTCCACTTCAGACTCCCACGGGATTTTAACACTCGGGATGACACCCTTTTTAGGGTAAAGAATTTAACTGTCCAACACACTACGCCGTTGTCTCATTTTACAAAAAAGCTCTCCGGCGGCCCTAAGTAGTTTGGTTGTACCCCACCCGCGTCAATCACAATTTTTTGCAGCACTACGCCCGGGTTAACCATCCAATATTTTAATATATGTACGCCTGCTTTGGCAATATGATGAGTAGTAACCAGCATTTTGATGTTATGAGCTACATCTTTACGCCATGCAGCTTCTGATTCATCGGCATTGATATTTATGATCTGCGGCTGCTCATCATCAATAGAAATGGCATAATGCAAACCGGTTGAGTTGGTAAAATCAAGCGTGGGCGAAATATAGGTTGTTACTTTTACCATGCCGGTATCAGCCAAATTTACCCGGTATTCCAAATGCGGACTATTGCCTCCCGGTGCCTGAGCCGGTGCGGTAACCGGTATAATAGTAACGCCATCATAAGTATTGCCATAATCGGCTAATGTTATCCAATTAACTCCGTTGCCATCTGTTTTATGGGTATAGTGGCCGGCCTCCATTGCAATGTATCCGTTGTTTTCAACAAAACCGCTAACCTTATTTCTTTCGGCGGCGGGTACGTTATTAACTGTAGCATTAACTGTAACACTGTTGCCTGCCCCGGTGATGGTAAGCTGTACTTGTGTTAATCCCGTAGGAGCTTTGTCCCAATCAACACTTACCCAAACCCGCTGGTCTTTTGCCACTGTTCCGTTTGGTGCCGAAACTTTTATCCAGGGTTTATCTGTTTTGATGGTGTAGCTAAAAGCCGTTTGCCCGCGATTAAAAACGTCAATAAAAGCATTGTTTTTTTCGTACGCGTTAAAGGCAGGTAACGTGGCTTCTGTTTTTTCCTGCGGCCACCATAAGGCCGAACCTTCAACAGCTACGCCCATTTCTGCCGCAACCGGCAGGTCAATTTGCTGTACATCGGGCATTTTGTTTACCGGGGGCTCCTGCCAGTAGGTATAGCCGATATGGGTTTGATCCATAAAATGGTCCCATTTGCCATTGGCCAACGTTTTATTGTAGTAGGTTGAGATCTCGGCATCCTTTGCAAAAAGCGCTTTAACTTTTTCGGCCATATCATTTGCTGCGGCATTGCCACGGGCGGCATAAAGTTTGTTTTTTGCTGCCGCAAGGTACATATCATTTAAATTAGAGCAGGCCTCAACCGGATGCAGCACCAGCTGGTAATAGGCATCTTTATAATTAGCCGGGATGCTTTTGTAAAGTTCTTGCGCATTATTGCGCAGGGCATCGTAGTTAGCGGCTATAGTTTCAAACTCGCGGTAGTTTGTAAGGCTGTAAGTATTTTGGTCCAGCAGTTCGGGTTTGCGCCGACCATTATATTGGGTGTAAGCAGTCAGGATCTCCGCAATTTCGGCCGAATGTTCGGGGCCAAATTGTTGTTGTGCCCACAAACGGGTATATTCCGTTAAGCGGCTTGCAGGCCATTTAGCAGGCGCCCAGGCATAATCTAAAAAAAAGCTGATTGGGAATTCCATCGGTTTTAAATCGCCAACATTAACCACCCACACCTGGTTTGCACCATACTCATGCGCCAAATGCATTTGCTCCCATGTTTTTGAAATAGGATTGGTATTTAGCCATTTATAATTCCGCGGATCGCCAACATAATCAAAATGGTAGTATATACCATAGCCGCCTTTGCGTTTGGCTTCGGTTAGTTTAGGCAACTTGCGGATGTTTCCCCAGTTATCATCGCACAGCAACAGCGTAACATCATCGGGCACGCGCATGCCTTTATCATAATAAGCCTGAACTTCTTTGTACAGGGCCCACATTTGTGGAGTTTGCGACGCATCTTTGCCGGTAGCATCAGTTATAATTTTACGCTGATCGGCTACTATTTTTTCCAGCAGGGCAATGTTGCTGCCTTCGGTCATGGGTTTATCGCCATCGCCGCGCATGCCTATGGTAACAATGGTTTCTTTTGTGCCCATATTTTGGATCCCCGTTTTCCAGAAATCGCGAAGTTCCTCGCCATTCGTATCATAGTCCCATGGGCCTTTGCCGTAGCGTTTCCATTCCTGCTGCGCGCGGTCCATAGGTTCGTGATGCGAGGTGCCCATTACTATCCCGTATTCATCGGCCAGCGCCGGATCGGCCTTATCATCATCGTTAAAAGCATTACCCCACATGGCGGGCCACAGGTAATTGCCTTTGAGTCTTAATATCAGCTCGAAAATTTTTTCGTAAGCTTTATGGTTGGCACCGCCAAATTTTTCCTTAGTCCAACCCGAAAATGCAGGTGCTTCGTCATTGATAAAAATTCCACGGTACTTTACAGCAGGCTCACCATCGGTATGCCTGCCGGGTAAAACATAAAGTGTTTTTTGCTCTTTTACAGTCACATCAGCCCACCAGTACCATGGCGAAACGCCTATTTTGGCCGATAGATCATAAATGCCAAATATGGTTCCCCGTTTGTCGCTGCCGGTAATAACCAGTGCTTTTGCAACACCCGGTACAGGGTTTAAAACCGTTTGTATCAAATAAGTTTCCCACTTACCGGCAATGCCATCAACGTTTAGTTTTTTGTTTTTGATCAGTTCATCAATCAACGGGCTTTTCCCGATGGTACCGATGATCACAATACTGCCGGCAGCTTTTATAGCTCCGGTTGAAAGCGGTGGTTGTGCTTTGGTAACGGCAGTAATATCGTTTTGTAAATCTTTTGCTGCGCGGATTACTCCCGGGAAGTCAGCATCGCTTACATATATGGGTACCGATTTGCCCGCAGCTGATAATCTGAAACCGTCTTTCGACGCAGTTGAGCTAATGTAGCTTCCACCATCGGCAGCATAGCCTTTATCTATTAATATCACCATTAACAATGATGACAACAGTACAGTAAGTTTAAAAAATCTGTTCATATAAATTGATTTTATAAGCGTTTGGAAACGAGAACCAAGATGTTTGAAGGGTGTCATGCAGAGGCCCTCGAAGCATGCGGGCAAAGGCCTCTGCGCTCACCCTTCGAGGGCCTCAGGGTGACACCTATGCCTTATTCTCACCCTTTACAACTAAAACCCTACCACCTGCCAATACGCTTTTTTGGGTTTAAGGTCGATATCAAACAACAACGGATAATTTTTACGGCCCGTTACCGGGTAATCATCCAGCCAGGTGTGTTTGTCGGATACATTCCAGAAGGTAACGCCGGTAATTGCACCTTTATTCTGACGGAACACTTTAAACACATTTGCATACTGCGCTGTTTGCTGTTGCTCAAGTGCGGCCGTGTACGCATCTGATTCGCCGGGCCGTAAAGCACGCTTGTTTTTTTCCCAGGGATATATAGACATATCAAGCTCCGTGATTTGCACTTTAAGGCCAAGTGAAGCAAACTTTTTTATAGTTGCATCCAGATCAACGGCGGATGGTTCATATAACGACCAATGTCCCTGTAAGCCTACTGCATTTATCGGTACCCCGGCATCAACCAGTTTTTTTAGCAGGCGATAAACCCTGTCGCGTTTTTCGGGGCGCTCGGTATTGTAATCATTATAAAATAATATGGCATTTGGGTCGGCTTCGTGCGCATATTCAAACGCTTTAATAATAAAATCTTCCCCGCATATCTGGTACCATAAGGAGTTACGTAAAAACGTGGTACTGTCGTCGGCCACCGCTTCATTTACTACGTCCCAGGCATATATCTTTCCTTTATAGCGGCTTACTACTGTTTTTATGTGATCGTGCAGGCGTTGCAATAGTACTTCTTTGGTAACCTGATTGCCTTGCGCATCTTTAAACAGCCATTGCGGGGTTTGCTCGTGCCAGCAAAGGTTGTGGCCACGTACGCGCAGGCCGTGGTGTTGGGCAAAGTTCACAATAGAATCAGCCGCTGCCCAGTTATAACGGTTTTCCTCTGGATGGATGGGCGCCATTTTCATGGCATTTTCCGGCGTAAGGCTATTAAACTGCTTTAATATCAACTGAGCCACAGGCCCACTCAAATCCGACGGTGCAACAGCAACACCTATCGGAAAATAATTCTTATAATAATCTTTAAGGCCCTTTGCAGAATCAGGTTCATTTTGCTGGGCACAAGCCAATATCGGCAACGCTATAAAAAGCACTGTCCATAGTTTATTAAAAGTTAATTTAAAGGATAGTCTCATAGCGCTGTTTTTAATTTTTTTACATCGATTAGCTCCGGCATACATTTCTGGCACCTGGTTAATTTATACAATTATGCTGATTTATACTCCTTATTAATAGATGCTTTTAATAACCGAAAAAACACATCTAAAAAAAAGGACGGATTATTATGGTTTATAACACGAGTGCCAAAATTTGAGCCAATCTTACCCCTGCAATAGAGGAGAAGAATATCGCCATATATAGCAATCGATTACAAATGTAATTGAAATTAAAAATGATGCAAGAAAAAATAGTTTAATCTGATTATTGCAAGTGACAAATTCCGGTTTAAATCAATGTTTGATTGATAATAAATACTATCTAAACAGCTTTATAACGCCTTAAATGAACGCGTTAACCCAAATAACACGAAGATTAAGACTGCGTGGGAAAGCGCCAAAAACACATACTATTTTTACAATTAACGGTAAAAATAAAACCAGTTGATTTCTATAAAACATCTTTTTTAGGAAAAAAAGTAAAAAATTTATTGCAATCGATTGCAATTATAAAAATTCTTTCTACTTTTATTTCAAATTATAAACCAGTTAGCCCATTTTCTTTATTGTTGAGCCCGCTGTAACATTTAATGGTTACGGTTTTGGCCCTTGAACCTGGGTTAGTATATAAACCAATTTAATAAAACATTTATGAGACAAAACCTTGTGCCAACCAAAGTTCTGACCAGGTATCACCTGCCGCCTGATGGAGTAACTCCTTTTTCAGTTACTAATCAATTACCATCCTATTCAACCTTTATTTAAAATAAATTATGGAAAAACTTAGACTTACAAAACGCTGGAGGGCCTTATTGCTATTTATAAGCATTAATATGCTTTCCTTATCTCTTTTTGCACAAACCAACACCGTTAAAGGGAAAGTTGTTGATGAAAAGGGGCAAACGCTCATTGGGGCTACTGTTAAATTAAAAGCAGGAAATGAGGCCACCACAACCGACATTAATGGCATTTTTACCTTGCAGCTGCCATCAAATACGGCTACGTTGCAGGTATCTTACATCGGTTATATTGCAAAAGAAGTAGCTGTTAGGGCGGGTAGTAAAGAGGTGTTGATCACGCTTTTAGAAAACCCAAATAACCTTAACGAGGTAGTTGTAGTGGGTTACGGTGCGCAAAAAAAGCGTGACGTTACCGGCGCAATGGCTACCGTAAGCGGTGCTACACTGCAGGAAGCACCATCAACCAACGTTATTGACCAGTTAAAAGGGCGCTCCGCCGGTGTTGATATTGTTAGCAATGGCGCGGGCCTTGGTAACAGCGATCAGATCCGTATAAGAGGTACACGTTCGCTTTCAACAAGTTCAGGCGGTCTTAACAGCCTTGCGCAACCATTGATAGTTGTTGACGGAATCCCTTTTGGTGGTAACATTAATGACCTTGATCAGGACAATATCCTTACCCTCGACATCTTGAAAGATGCTTCTGCAACGGCTATTTACGGTTCAAGAGGTTCAAACGGTGTTATATTAATAACTACCAAACGTGGCAATAAAGGCAAAGCCGTTGTTAGCTATAATATGTATTATGGCAACTCAAATATATTGGGCGAGTTAAAGGAATTTAACGGGGCGCAATATGCACAGTTAAAGGCATACTCAGGATCGCTTAATACGGTTAACCCCGGCACCGTTGGTTATCCGCTAACCCCGGCCGAATTAGCCGGCGTTAAGAATGGTACTTCAACCGACTGGCAAAAACTTATTTATCAAACCGGCCATAATTCTAATCAGAATATCAGCATAGCGGGTGGCGATGAGGATACACAGTACGGAATGGGCGCTGGATATTTATCCCAAACCGGTACTATACCTAACCAAAACTTCGACAGGTATTCGCTGCGTACTACAATTGATCATAAGATAGGCCATTACGTAAAAATTGGCGTTAACAGCTTAACTACTTTAAGCTATAACAATAACCCCGGCGGCTCTGGTATTACCAGTGGTTTGTTGAGGCTAAGCCCGTTAACTGCGCCTTATAATGCAGATGGCTCATTAAACCTTAATCCACAGGCCGGCTCAACTGATGCATCTACGGTTAACCCGTTGACGTTAAAAACTGATCCAACAGCCATATATTCAAACACCAGGGAACTGAGAACATTTAACAGCTTATACGGTGAGGTTAATATTCTGAAAGATTTGAAATACCGCATTAATGTTGGGTTAGATTATACCCAGTTAAAAGGAGGAAACTATACCGGGCCTAATACTTATGCCAACCCTAACATTACAAATTTAAGCCAGGCTACCGCCCAGGTAACCAATGACGAAGCTTATACTTATACCATTGAAAATATATTGAGTTATGACAAAACGTTTGCTAAAAAGCACCACGTTACCTTTACCGGCTTGTTTAGTACGCAGAAGGATCATTCGGAAAACTCACAGTTTAATGGGATAGGCTTACCGGCAGATTATATACAAAATAAAAATCTTGCCTTTGCGGGTACTGTTTTTGCATCTCCAAACACAGCAATCAACCCAGTTAATCCAACGGCTAATTACCTATCTGATAGAGGTTTAATATCAGGAATGGCCCGTGTGAACTACAGCTATGATGACAGGTATC
>OLKV01000137.1_pt1 | contig 59827 bp, 66 predicted proteins | sample 1604391 | NCBI WGS metagenome assembly OLKV01 (sample SAMEA104055711, study PRJEB20765) | soil metagenome | isolation source: soil | reverse complement strand
AATAACAAAGCTATACAATGGCAAATCATAAATCATCATTAAAAAGGATCCGTTCTAACGCTGCGAAGCGTTTACGCAACAGGTATCAGGCTAAAACCACCAGGAACGCAATCAAAAAATTAAGAGGTACAACTGTCAAAGCTGACGCAAGTGAGCTTTTGTCTAAAGTGGTCTCTATGCTTGATCGTTTAGCGAAAAAGAATGTTATTCACAAAAATAAAGCTTCAAATAATAAGTCAAAACTGACTAAATTTGTTAATGGCTTAAAATAAGCTTTTAATAAGTTACATATAAAAAAGGCCTGTTTTCAGCAATGAGAACAGGCCTTTTCTGTTTTTTTTAAAAAGTAGAACAAAAGTAAGCACATTTTCCGTATAAGGCGTTGCAACATGGTTGTGTAATAGTATAAAGTTTTAATTAATGGGCATTTTACAGTGAGGATTTATCTGACCCTGATTTTTTTATGTATTTCTTTGAGCGGGTTTTCCTTTATAAACAGGGGGCGTGTTGATAGTTTAAAAACATTAGTAGAGTCATCATTAAAGAAACAGGAAGTGCCTGATACATTGAGTGTTAATCTGCTTAATTCGCTCGCAGCTAATTATTTTGAGTCGAATCCTGATAGTACATTATATTATGGCTATAAAGGAATTGAACTTGCGCGCAAAATCAACTACAAAAGCGGCATCGCAAACGGATTGTTGCAAACTGCCCACGCCAATTACTTTAAAGGAAAATATACGCAAGCTATACATGAGTTTAATGAGGCTATTTTTATTTATAAAAGTATTGGCAATTATAAAGGAGTAAGTAATTGTTATACGCTTTACGGCCGGATGTATAATTTGCTTGCCAACTACAAAGCAGCTTTTAACTACCTTAATTTAGCGGTTGATTTAAATAAGAAACTGCACAATGAGCTTGATGAAGCCGACAGCTATAAAAATATAGGTATTGTTTACTTTACCATGGGCCAATTACCCAAGGCTCTTGATTACTATTATAAAGCACTTTTTATTGACATTAAATTACATAACAAAGTTGCCGCTGCCGATAATTATAACGACATAGGATTTGTTTTGTACGGAATGGGTGTTTACCCTAAAGCACTTGAATATTATAAAAAAGCCCTTAGTATATACCAAAAACTGCATGACCCGCTAAGGTTTGGTACAGTGAATGAAAATTTGGGCGAAGTATTTTTAGCTGAACAGAATTATGACCGGGCTATTATTTATTTATCAAAAGCTGATAAAATTGCGCAGCAGCAGGACGATAAAGATGGAATGAGCTCAATTTATACTGATCTGGGTGTTTGCTATGCACATAAAAACCAGTTTGATAAAGCATTGTCGTATTTGAGGGTTTCGCTGCAGGTTGCAAGTAAATACAAAATTGTATATAATGAGGCGTATACGCTTATAGGTTTTGCAACTGTTTATAACATGCAGAAGGATTTTAAAAATGCGTATAAATATGCTATTGAAGGGCAACGATTGGCTATTAAGCTGGGCACCTTATCTGTACGTTCTGATGCCGCATTGCAGTTAAATAAATCGTTAGCCGGGTTGGGACGATTTGATGATGCTTACAGGTTATTACGCCAGTATATCGATTTGAAAGATAGTTTGAACGATAACGAAAGTATGCAGAAATTAACTTCGTACAACCTCGAACTTAATTTTGCAAACAGGCAACATCAGCTTACACAGCATCAGATAGAGACAGATATATTATTTCAGCAGCGGATAAAACAACAACGCCTGATAAACGCCATATTTATCACCATTATATTAGGGATGATAACCATTTCGGTGGTTTATTACAGGCAGAAACGCAAGCAGCAGAAAATTAATCTGATACTTGGCGAAAGAAATCGCGAGGTATTGCAACAAAAAACTGATCTTGACGATCAGGCTCAGAAACTAAATGATCTGAACCTTTTAAAAGATAGGTTGATATCAGTTTTAGCACATGATCTGAGGGCGCCGTTAAGTACGTTGCGCGGATTATTTGGTCTTTTGCAGGATGATACCATTACACACGAGCAAATGCTTAGCATGATTCCGGGTGTGTTGAAAAAACTTGAATATACATCCGACTTTTTGGACACCTTGTTGTTTTGGATAAACAGCCAGATGGAAAATTTTGAAGGCTCGTCCAAGAGTTTTTATATGAAAGACATTGTATCTTTTGAGACGGAAAGCTATCAGGAACAAGCCGCATTGAAGGGGATAAATTTAATTGACAGTGTACCCGAAGACGTACTTGTTTCTGCCGATCCGAATTCTATCCGGATAGTGATCCGTAACTTAATAACCAATGCTATCAAATTTTCGGAACAGGACGATACCATTGACATTACTGCTGCTCAGCACGAAGGTCATTATGTAATTTCGGTAAAAGATACTGGCATTGGTATGAGCGATGAGCAGCTGAGTAAACTTTTTAAAACCAAAGTTAACAGTAATACAGGTACCCATAATGAATCAGGCACAGGGATGGGAATGTTGTTTTGTAAGGATCTGATTGAAAAATGCAGCGGTAAAATTTGGGTAACCAGTGAGCAAGGTGTTGGTACCGAATTTTTATTTACCCTGCCGGCAGGTGTATCAGCCGAAGCCAGTTTGGATTTGGCAAGTTAGTATTAGTGATTAGCGGCTGGAGTTTAGCGATTAGTTGTTTTTGATAACTAATCTCTAAACTCCAATCGCTAACCTCTCAACTAAGCATACTGTATATCTAAAGTGATAGGTACATTCAGCGCTTTTGAAATAATGCAATTTGCTTTTGCGCCTTCGGCAATTTCTTTAAACTGTTCTTCACTCACACCATCAATGGCTGATGCTTTAAGGTCGAGATGAATGCCTGTAATGCTTAACGCAGCCATATCCAAATCTAAAATAGCCTCAGTAGTAAGATCGTTTGGTTTAAAACCCGCCTGGCTTAGCATAGCGCCAACCGCCATGGTGAAACAACCTGCATGGGCAGCTGCAATAAGTTCTTCGGGGTTAGTGCCAACGCCATCAGCAAAACGTGTTTTAAACGAATACTGTGTGTTGTTTAAAGTGGTACTTTGAGTGGTAATTTCTCCCTTTCCTTCGGTTAAAGTGCCATTCCAGTGGGCATGTGCTGTACGTTTCATAGTTTGTTTTTTAGTAAAGATATATTTTTGAAAAATAATTTGTGTCGCTTAAATGTTAAGTGATTATTTAATTAAGGAATTTTATTTAGCCGTTAAATCTAAACTCGGGCACTACAAAATGCTTATTTACTTCATTAATAAAACCTAAAACATCGTCGTGCCCAAATTGTGTTTCGGCTGATGTAACAAAATATTGCGGAACCTCATCAAATGAATTTAGTAGTGCTTTTTTAAACATCGCTACAGTTTGATCAGTTTTTATGGATGATTGTTTATCAGCTTTGGTAAACACCAAAACAAATGATAAACCTTTTTCACCCAGCCAGTTACAAAACTCAAGATCGATTTTTTGCGGCTCCAAACGGCTGTCAATCAGTACCAATACACATTGCAGGCTTTCGCGTTTATCTAAATAAGAATGTATAAATTTATCCCAATCGGCTTTTTTGCTTTTTGATGCCCGGGCATAACCATAGCCGGGTAAATCCACAATATACCAGCTATCATTAATTAAAAAATGATTGATGAGTTGTGTTTTGCCGGGTGTTTGCGACGTTTTTGCAAGGCCTTTTTTTCCGGTAAGCATATTGATAAGGGATGATTTACCCACATTTGAACGCCCTATAAAAGCATACTCGGCCTTTACTGCCGGCGGTAATTTGGAGATTTGCGTATTGCTGCAAATAAACTCTGCTGATTTAATAACCATACGCAAAGGTAGGGTTTTATTATATGAGATTAGCGTTTAGAGATATGAGACACGAGATATGAGATGTGAAAAACAATAAAATTTATCTTTTGCGGTAATTAATAAGAATTTCTCCAACCGGCAATTGTTCGTAGCTTTGTTGAGTAATGAAAATAGTAAATCCGCATAAATTAAAGAAAGCTTGCTCCAACGGTGTGTTTGCTGTTGTACTATTGCTTAGCTTTTTTACTTTTTCAGGTTTAGCGGTTTCTGTCCAAACGAGGCAGGTTAAAGCTGAAACAACGTGCGTGGTAAAAACCGATGCAGGTGTCATAAAAGGTTTTCAATACAAGGCACAAGCAGCGCGGGCTTGTAAGAGACATTCTAGCCCGCTATTGTTGTTTACGGCTTTAAACTTAAGTAGGGTGCATACTGTTGAGGCTGGTGTCAGCTTTAAAAATCATTCGCAGCCAATTTTAACCAGCGTATTCGCACCAATCTTTTACCAGGCTAAAACCATTCCTCAAAATGGCGAAAGCGATCCCTCTCTCTTATTAGGTTAATCACCTATTTCCTTTTAGCCGCAATGCGGCAAACAAAAATCATTTTATAAAATGGCCGCTGCTTAATTTATTGGCAGGGCTGTAAAATTTATGCATGCATGAATCAACTGAAAAAAGTGTTTCGTATGGCGTGCCTCGTTGTGCTGATAGCTTTAGCATTAATAGGCGTTGGCATTATTGGCGGCGCACCTGTACCCGTTAACAGACGAAAAGAAAACACAATTGAAATAAGAACAGAAATCAAAGAGACAGAGGAAAATAAAGATAATATTGTTTTTTTTGATGAGCAGCACCGATCCTGATAGAAAGTTAAATTTGGTGTTTGCGGAGCTATTTAGATTCCGGTAATTCAGTGCGTTTTAGTAAACCCTGAGTTATCGGTTTAATTCCTAATTGTTAAACAGCGCTTTAATGGACTACTGATTGTTGTGGCGGCTTTATTAAACAGAAAAACATCGTCCAAATAAATAAAGACAACTTTTACAACGCTTATATTTGGTTATGAAACAAACCCTAAGGCTTATAAGCAGTATATTTCTTGTTCTGTCACTTTCATCCTGGGGTTTCTACGCGCATTACCGCATTAACCGGTTAGCTGTTTTTACGCTGCCTAAGGCAATGGCAGGTTTTTATAGGGCCAATATTGGGTTTATAACAGAGCATGCCATAAGCGCCGATAAAAGGCGTTATGTTGACTCAACGGAGGCGCCGCGCCATTTTTTAAATGCCGATCATTATGGAAAGCATCCTTTTGCCGTAATTCCGCAAAATTGGGACGATGCCGCTATAAAATATACAGCTGATACACTTAACAAATACGGTACTGTGCCCTGGGCCATTCAATTTAATTATTACCATTTGGTAAAAGCGTTTAAGGAGCATGATACCCTTGCCATTTTAACTACATCGGCAAATTTAGGGCATTACCTGGCCGATGCACATGTACCGCTGCACTTAACCCTAAACTATAATGGGCAGCTAACTAATCAAACCGGCATTCATGCGCTGTGGGAAAGCCGGCTTCCGGAGTTGTTTGGTGATCATTATAACTACTACGCAGGCAAAGTACGTTATATTGAAAATCCGCTTGCCGAAGCATTTAAGATTTGCAGCACATCATTTAAAAGTGTAGATAGCGTTTTGCGATTTGAGCGGATGCTTAGTAAAACTTTTCCCGTCGATAAGAAATACGTGACGGAGCAAAGAGGCAAAAAGCAGGTGAGCGAATATTCCCCGGCTTATGCCAAAGCCTATCAAACTATGTTAAAAGGTATGGTGCAGCGTCGGATGCGTTCGGCTATTTTAGCGGTAGGCAGCTATTGGTATTCGGCTTGGGTTGATGCCGGGCAGCCCGATTTAAACAAGCTGATTAAACAACCGCTTACTAATACGGAAAATAAACAAATCCAACAGGAAGAAGCCTTGTACAAAGCCGGAAAAGCAATGCCTTTAGTTAAGTAAAACCGCCAGAAAAAAATAAAAAATTATTAGCTGGTTTGTTTTTTAGCTGTTCTGCTTTTTATAGCTGCAAAAATAGGAGGCGTAACAGAAACCAGAATTATAACTACACCTACCAGCGCAAAATGAGTTTTAAAAAATGGAACATTGCCTAAAAAGTATCCGGCAAATAAAAATACCAGTATCCATGCTGCACCGCCAATGATATTATATAAGCTGTATTTTAAAAATGCCATACCACTTACACCAGCAACAAAAGGAGCTATGGTGCGGATAATAGGCATAAACCTGCTGAATATTACGGCTAATGCACCGTGTTTTTCAAAAAAAGCATGGGTTTGGTTATAGTATTCTAACTTTAATATCTTGTTGTTTTCCTTAAACACTTTTGGTCCCAAATAACCGCCTACCAAATAGTTTACCGTATTGCCTGTAAAAGCAGCTACAATAAGTATTAGCGCCAGCAGATAAATGCTTAAGCCTGTTGCGCCCGCAGCTATAAGAGCACCTGCCGCAAATAACAGGGAATCGCCGGGTAAAAATGGGGTTACTACAAAGCCGGTTTCGGCAAATATTATGGCAAATAATATTAAGTAGGTTAAAGCATGATACTGGTCAGTAATGGTGGCCAGGTGTTTATCAATATGCAGTATAAAATCGATGAGGCTTTTAACTAATTCCAATGCTTTTTAATTTGGGGCAAAAGTATAATTATTTATTTGTTAGTGGGATAAGTTATATTGGGTTAATTCACTAAAGTGAACCAAATTTATTGATTAGTTATGACGCCTAAGTTAAAAGCAGCAGAATCAGTACGGCTGGTATAACCATAAGCGTAAAGCGTATATAAACGACCGTTTACAATTGTTACAGGAGGTGGCTGGTTTAGCGTAGCTGTTGACCCTGAAGCAGTAACCTGGAAATTATAATTACCAACAGGTAGTTCAATATACCCGGTATAATTAGGATAGTTAATTGTGCTGAAAGCTTTTGTTCCGTTGGCATAAAGGTCAAGGCCGCCAAATGTTAATGGAGCGGCATTTACAAAACGGATTTTTCCATGCCCGGCCGAAGGCGTTGCCGCGGTATCAATAGTAAAGATTTGCTTTAGTGTGTTATTAGTTTGTGTGCCGGTAATAAACAAGCTGTATCTTAAACCCGTTTTTAAGATATCGTCTCTCGAAAATATAACTGTACCAGCAGAACCGTTGGCTAATATGGGCTTGAATTGATAAGGCGTATCCGTTTTAGGCACATAAAAATAATTTGTACTTGGATTTTCGTTAATCCCAAATATGAATGGGCTGGTGGGAGCACTAACCTGGTTATAAGTAATAAACAATGCTACCGGACCCAAATCAGGGCTTAAATTAAAAACTTCATATTGTATATTTAAACCCTGCGGGCTTGCATTATCAGATTTGCCACATGATTGTAACGCCGATATAAAAAACACTCCGGCAACGCACAAACAAAACCAAACCCATATATTATTCTTATTTGTCATTCAATTTTTTAGATTAATGATTAATAACTACTCCTATACCAAAAGCGGCATTTCCTTTGCCATTTAATAAACCCTTGGAAAATAAGGTGTAAATACCGCCCGGCTGAAACTGTATGGATGTATCTTTTAATGGTGTAGTTGAACCTGCCTGAAAAACTTTTACTTCTGTTAGTACCCCGGGCATTTCTACATATTTTGTTGATGATTTAAGCGGTACCGACTTAAAACTAACCGTACTCCCTACCGTTATATCGAGATTCCCGGCATCTGGCGAAACGTTAACAAATTTCACCTGTGTGGTATCTACATGTAAGGTGTCTATTAATAGCACATCATTAGTAACAAATGTTTGGCTGGCACCCTCACCATACACATACAGCGAGTTATAGGTGCTATCTTTTAGGTTTAAAGGTACTCCAAACAAAACATTTGATGTACCTGCTTTTTTAAACTCAAAATTTTGCGCGCCCGAAGGAACAGTAAGATAGAAGGACTGCCCGGTTGGAAATAAACTTGATGCATTGTTTTGACGGGTACCGTTTAAATAAAAATTTAAAGTATCAACCGATGCATTTACAACATTGATAGAAGTGTTTACCACAGGCTTAAAAACCTCGTCGTTGTTTTTACAGGAGTATAATCCCAATAAAACAAAACAAAAAAATAAAACTGAAAGCCTTGTATTCATATTTTAAATGTTACTATAACTGCTTATCCTAAAATTTGTTATAGTTACTGAACAAAAAAGTCCGGGTTTTAAGCCGGACTTTTAATAATAGTTGGCAGTAAGCCGTGGCAATTTGCATTTTATAACCACTTACCATTGGTACTCACTGCATAATAATTTATGCGTAGCTGTTAAGCATTACCGGCATTACCAGCATTAGTACATCTTCATTTTCATCGCCGCCTTGTGGTAGCAATAAACCTGCCCGGTTAGGGGTCGACATTTCAAGCAGTACTTCTTCGCAGCTTAAATTCTTTAACATCTCAATTAAAAAGCGGGCGTTAAAGCCAATTTCCATATCCTCGCCTTCGTACTGGCAGGTTAAACGCTCATGTGCTTCGTTAGCAAAGTCAATATCTTCCGACGAGATATTTAACTCGCTGCCGGTAATTTTAAGCCTTACCTGGTGAGTAGTTTTGTTGGCATAAATAGCAACACGGCTTAATGAACCCAAAAACGTTTGACGATCAATAGTTAACTTATTAGGATTATTGAGCGGTATTACGGCTTCATAATCAGGATAGCGCTCATCAATTAAACGGCACACCAGGTTAATATTACCGAATTTAAAAAACGCGCTGGTGGTATTATATTCTACCGATACATTAACATCATCAGATGGTAAAGATGATTTTAACAGCGTTAGTGCTTTTTTAGGCAATATAAATGAAGTGGTGCCTGCTGCCTTTGCGTCTTTACGGCGGTAACGAACCAATTTGTGTGCATCAGTGGCTACAAAAGTAAGATGCTGGGTTGAAAGCTGGCAATAAACACCTGTCATAGCGGGGCGTAACTCATCATTGCTTACCGCAAAAATGGTTTTGTTTATAGCCTCAGCTAATACTGATGCAGGCAGGTTTACAGACGAAGCATTTTCAACTACCGGGATCTTAGGGAAGTCTTCGCCATTTTCGCCGTTTAGTTTATATTTACCATCACCTGCATTTATTTCAATTGCAAATGTTTTATCGTCAACCGAAAAAGCAATAGGTTGCTCTGGTAGTGATTTTAAAGTTTCTAATAAAATGCGCGAAGGAATAGCAATACGGCCATTTTCTTTTGACTCAACCGGTAAAGAGGTAGTCATGCTGGTTTGCAGGTCGGTTGCCGAAATGGTTAAGTTTCCATCCTTTATCTCGAATAAAAAGTTCTCCAGTATGGGCAATACAGTGCTATTGCTCAAAGCGCCGCTAACGGCCTGCAGTTGCTTGAGTAGTGTTGATGTAGAAACAGTAAATCTCATATAGTTGGAATTAAACAATCAAAAGTATAAAATTTAATGTGCATACTTCCGCTTGCGGATATAATGTTGAAAAATAGCGAATATTAATAGTAAAGCCAATGGGATTACATTGTTAATTAGCTGCCAGTATAACTTTTCGCTGCGGATGCGTGCACGGTTTAACAGACGGATCTGGATCTCTTTTGTGCGTAAGGCTATCAGGCCCGAGTCGTCTGTCATATAGTCGGCAATGTTCAGCAAAAGATTTTTATTGCCGAAATTTTGGCGCATATAATGGTCATATCCCAGGGCATAAGGCGAGCCATCGCTGCCGATCTGGTTTTTAAGCACATCGCCATCGCTTATCACAATCATTTTTGTTGGCTTGCTCTCGGGTATGGCCGTAACGTGTTCTGTTAGACCCTGTGGCGTTGGTCTGTTTAAAAAGTCGGACGTAAACTTACCTTCAAGCAATACCGCAACAGTTTTTGGTGCATTGCGGAACTCCTTCGGATCGGGTTCCTGCTCCAACGCCTGTAACGAAATAATATGCGGCGCAGTTAATTTTTTATTATAAGGCGATGAAGTGAGTAATATCGTTTTTTTAACATTTTTAATAGCCAGAGTATCAATAGTGCTGGCGAACTCGCTCCGGATGCCGTCGAGGTTTTTAACTATCGGATGTTTGGAGATCGGCATAAAAATAGGGTAATATAACCATGGCAGCATTTGTATTTGCGATTGCCCGCCCATATTACCGGTGTTAATTGGTATTTGCGCACAGCTCATATCTGCAATCAAATCGTAATTAATTCTGATGCCGTAGGTGAACAGCTGATCGTCGAGCTCCAATTGTTTTGGGAACGACATCTGGTCGCCGCCATGCCCGCGCAGGCTATCCAGTTCTGCATTTACCTGGTCTATTGCCCATAATACTCTGCCACCGCGCATCACAAATTGATCTATCTTAAACTTCTCCAGCTCAGTAAAGGCAGTATCAGGTTTAGGTATTACCAGCAGTTTAACCCTCATTAAAACATCAAAAGGTACTGTTTTAAGGTTCAAACGTCCAATTTCATACCCGTCTGCCAGAGATTTCATGGCATCGTTCAGTTGTAAATCATTTAATTCATGATCGCCTTCGGTAAAGGCAATGATTGGCTTGCCGCCGCTTGTTATTTTTTTTATGGCCGATGAAAAAGCATATTCAAGGTTTTGTATCGAATTGTTGTAAACCTCATCTTCCGAAAGCCCGATGCGGGATTGTAATAGATTTACCGCTATGTTTTTCCCGTTAAACTGAATAAGCGCTTCGGGGAAGATCAGCATTTGGGTAACGCCATTATCGGTTTTTACGCTGTAAGGTTGCGCCACAATTCCTCTTGCCTGTAACGAATCATATTCGGCCTTTTGTTCATCATCGGGCATCTTTTTTATTTCAGACACTGGATCAACAAATTCAAACTGCAATTTATCATGGCTATAGGCCTGCAGATCGCTCAGCATATCGCGGGTGGCTCTTTGCAAATGCTTCATCCCGGCAGGAAAATTATCACCCTTTAAATATACCGCAATCCTAACCGGGCCCTTAAGGCTGTCCATTACATTTTGGCTTATTTTTGATATAGTGAAGCGTTTTTCTTTGGTGAAATCAAAACGGGTAAAAGTTATTACAGATATTATCCCCAACAAAATTAAACCACCCATTGCGAATGCAAGATACCTTCCATCATTTCCGCGCAGGCTTTTTTCACGTTGTTTTATCAGCACAAACAGGGTTAAGCAAATAAACAGACCTGTTAAAATGATAAAATAGGTGAGATCGCGTGTATCCAACACGCCGCGGCTTACCGACTGATAGTGCTCCGTGATGCCGAAATTCTCTAAACTTAAATTTTGCAACGACAGCAACTGGCTCAATGAATCAAACCCGCTGTAAAAAAAGAAACACAGAAACACTGCAATGGTAAAGGCAATGATCTGGTTTTTACTTATTGACGAAGCAAATAGCCCAATAGCTACAAAGCTTGCGCCTAATAAAAACAAGCCAATATACGAGCCTATTACCCCACCGGTATCAATATTGCCCTGTGGCGAGCCCAGTACATAAACTGAATAATAATAAACCAAGGTTGGCACCAGTGCAAAAAGCACAATTAAAAGGCTTGCGAAGTATTTGCCCAAAACAATTTGCCAATCGTTAAGCGGGCGGGTAAGCAATAGTTCAAAGGTGCCTTCTTTACGTTCTTCGGCTAATGAACGCATAGTTATTGCCGGTATTAGAAACATAAACAGGAATGGCGCGGTGCTAAAAAGGCCGTCTAAGCCCGCATAGCCGTAATCAAGGATGCTTGATTGGGGAAAAACCCACAAAAACAAACCTAATACTAATAAAAATACACCAATAGTAACATAAGCTACAAGGGAACTGAGGTAAGAAGTGATTTCTTTTTTGAGGATGCTAAGCACTTTATTGTTAAGTATTGAATGCCGAAAATACGACAATAATGTACTACTGCAAACGGATAAATTTACTTTTTATGCGGCTGGAGAAGTTCATTGTTCATGGATCATTGTTCACGGGTTGCTATGAACCATCAACTATAAACCATTAATATTAAAATCTTTCCGCAATACGCAGGGCCAGTTGGCCAAAGTTGCCCGGATCTTTAAATGAGCCGGTTATTCCGTAATCGTCTTTTAAATGTTTTTCGGGCGTTTGATACCACTCTTCGTAACGCACGCCTATTTCAAAGCCCGACTTGAATGAGAAACCAATACCCGGCGAGTAATCAAATGCACTGCCACCGCCATGTTGTGTATATAAAACAGTACCCGCCTGAAACTCGGCATATAACCTGCTTACAATAAAATATTTAAGCCCTCCCTTTATTGGTATGTAGCTTGTTGTTGACGGCACATAAGCCATTTGTAGCTTTTGTTTAACAAAAAATGTTTCGTAACCACTTTCTGCCGTAAAATAAAGCCGAGGCTTTATTTTTTTATAATGAAACTCATATTTTACCGAACCGCCAATACCGCCATCAAATATTGCATTCATGTTATTTAGAGCCAAAGCCCCATTAAAACCAATGTTAAATCTGCTGATATTTTGTGATTGAGCAGAACTGCTAAAAACAAACGCTATTGACAATACTACAAGTAGTATAAGTTTTTTCATTGTTATTTGGGATATGTCACAAACTTAAAAAATAATTACTGTTTTTAATAAGCAAACTTATATGCCAAATCTGTAGGCCAGCCTTAAGGCTAACTGGCTAACAGTGACACCGTTTTCAACACGGCCTTCGTATCTTAAACCTAAATCAATTGCTGCTTTATGCTTGTTTGTGGGCGCGGTTACACCTATTATAGGTGCGTAAATAAATGCTGTTTTTGACCCTGTATAATATTGGTTGGCATTAAATGAAACGCCGGCATCACCTTCAACATAAGCAATTTTAGAAAAGTAGTACTTGCCGCCTAATTCAACAGGGAAATATAAAATGCTGGATAGAGGCAACACGCCATGATAATCCAGTTTAACTAAATAATTGGTAATGCCGCCGGTTATGGTTACGTTAAATTGGGAAGCTGAAACCGGCAATTCAAACTTAACCGATGCACCCAAAACTGTAGCATAATTGCTGCTTATTTGGCCCGCAGCTAAACCATACTCGGGCCCTATGCTTAATTGATCTTTTGGAGTTGTTTGTGCAAAACAACTTATAGTACCCGATAAAATAATTACAAATAGTAAAAAATACTTCATATTTAAATGGATTAACCCTTTAACAAACATAAAAAAATATAGCTAAGCCAAACAATATCTTACGCAATAATTAAAAATAGTTAAAACCTATAAGCAAACCTAAGGGCGGTTTGCTTTACCTGATGGTTTGACCAGTTTTCATATCTTAATCCAAAATCAATGCCATGCGCCTCATTTACGGGAATAATAAAGCCCGGGCCAAGCGAAAAAGCAAACAGATCTTGCTTTAAATAATTGGTTTCAATGGCCGTACCTAATTCGCCTTCGACATAAATGCCTTGGTTAAAATAATATTTGGCCCCCGCTTTTAGCGGTACAAAAATGGCTGCCGACGGTGTTAGTGACGATTGATATAAATTCCCTTTGTAAAAAAATGCATCGTATCCGGCAGTACCCGTAATACAAAGTTTATTTGAAACAGGTAGTTCCAATTTTGCGGATGCACCAACACCGATAGTATAAATGCTGGCTTGCGGAATCCCCAGCTCCAAACCTGCGTTGAAGACTGTTTTAACATTTTGGTTATTCTGTGCGCTGGCTTTTATAGCCGAACAGAGGAGAAGGATGAGGATAATTCGTTTCATTAATTGTCTATTTCTTAAACCCTATTCTTTCCCTGTTATCCCATTTTTTTTGAGCAATTCTTTCGTCCATCAAATTTTCCATTGCGTCATAAATTTGGTTCAGTTGTGCGTCATGTTCGCCAAGCCTCTCCTTTATTTCTTGCAACTGATCCTTTAAATCCACTTGCTGTAAGGTGAGTTTTCTTATTGCTACAAAAGCCCTCATAATGGCAATGTTCATATTGATGGCTATATCGCTATTTAATATTCCGCTTAACATGGCTACGCCTTGCTCAGTAAAGGCATAAGGAGTTGCAGCGACATTGCGTTTACTTTGAGATGCGGTCACAGATTGTGACCACATAGTTACATTATTGTCGTATGCGGTCACAATTTGTGACCGCATACCCTGCCATTCACCAGGAGTAAGCTGGAACATGAAATCTTCAGGAAAACGTTTAATATTTCTTTTTACGGCCTGGTTTAGCACTTTTGTAGCTACCTCGTAAAGCGCAGCCAGATCCATATCCAACATCACTCTTTCGCCCCGAATCTCATAAATTCTGTTTTGTATGCTTTGAATGGGAATCATTTTATTGATAAGGTTTATGAATGCAATTTACTAATTGGTAAGCTTTATAAAAACGTTCTCCAATGAAATATCATTGTTTTTGCTTCTTAATCCGGCCAGAGTATCGTCGGCAACAATTTTACCTTTATTAATAATGATTACGTGATCGCATACCGCCTCAACCTCTTGCATAATATGGGTTGACAGGATAACCGTTTTTGTTTTACCCAGATCGAGGATCAACTGCCTGATGCCGATCAGTTGGTTCGGGTCAAGGCCCGAAGTAGGCTCATCCAGGATCAACACCTGTGGATCGTGTAATATCGCCTGTGCCAAGCCTACCCGCTGGCGGTAACCTTTTGACAGTTGGCCTATCTTTTTATGCTGTTCCGGCACCAGTCCGGTTAGTTCAATTACTTCGGCAATTCTTTTTTGTGGTGATGGTATTTGGTGAATATCGGCAATAAAGGCCATTGATTCTTTTACATACATATCCAGGTAAAGCGCATTGCTCTCGGGCAGGTAGCCAATGTTACGTTTTACCTCAAGCGGATGCTTTTCCACATCAAACCCACAAACAGACGCTTTACCCGATGTTTGCGGAATAAAGGTGGTAAGTATTTTCATGGTGGTTGATTTGCCGGCTCCGTTTGGCCCTAAAAATCCTAATACACCGGGTTTAGCGCTAAAACTAATGCTATCTACCGCTTTTTGCGCACCATAAACTTTTGATAATGATTCAACAACAATACTCATGCTCCAAATGTAGTTTTTAGATGCGAGAAATGAGATGCGAGATGTGAGAAATTTAGGTGGAAAGATCAATACATATTTAAGGAATTAGAATAGTTCAATAAAATGCCCAATAGCACCAAACGTTCCTAACGGAACGTGAATGATGATTATTTACATTTTTCTACCAACCAAACGTTCCTAACGGAACGTAAATGATAATTATTTACATTTTCTACCAACCAAACGTTCCTAACTGAACGTGAATGATAATTATTTACATTTTCTACCAACCAAACGTTCCTAACTGAACGTGAATGAGAATTATTTACATTTTCTACCAACCAAACATTCCTAACGGAACGTGAATGATAATTATTTACATTTTCTACCAACCAAACGTTCCTAATGGAACGTGAATGATAATTATTTACATTTTCTACCAACCAAACGTTCCTAATGGAACGTGAATGATGATTATTTACATTTTCTACCAACCAAACGTTCCTAATGGAACGTGAATGATAATTATTTACATTTTCTACCAACCAAACGTTGCTAATGGAACGTGAATGGTAATTATTTACATTTTCTACTAACCAAACGTTGCTAATGGAACGTTTGGACAATTTATAGACGTGTCAACGGGATATTTAATAGTTGCAGTTATGTTCCATAGGAACATCTGGTCGGTAGAAAAAAAAGTTATTCTTTTATTTCGTTCCGTAGGAACGATTGGTGATTTAATTAAATTGCAAAGAATATTACATAACCTATGGCAAATAGTTATACGCAAATTCATATTCAATTTGTATTTGCAGTAAAATACAGAGCTGCACTTATTGGAAACGACTGGAAAGAAAGGTTGCACCAATATATGACCGGAATTTTTCAGGAGAATAAACACAAAATGCTGCAAATAAACAGCATGCCCGATCATGTTCACATTTTTATTGGGATGAGACCAGATCAATCTATATCCTCATTAATACAAAATGTAAAATCGGAAAGCAGCAAATGGATTAAAGCACAAAACTTATGCTCCATGCCTTTTGCCTGGCAGGAGGGATATGGGGCTTTTTCTTATTCAAAAAGCCAGGTAGGAGATGTGATACGTTACATTCAAAATCAAGAGAATCACCATAGAAAAGAATCATTTTTAGATGAATACAAAAAATTTTTAATTGCGTTTGAAATCGAATGGGATGATCAATATATATTTAAAGAATTGGAATAGTGTGAGAAAAATGTCCAATAACACCAAACGTTCCTAACGGAACGTGAAGAGGGTTGTTATTATATTTTGCTACCGACCAGACGTCCCGCTGGGACGTTTTTTTAATCTGTATTACGGGTCATCGGGAGGTCTGGTTAGAATGAGAAGTTTTTAAATAATTGGTAAATGAAAATCACGATTCATACAAAAAAGCCTATCTTACATTTACTATTTAAGGGGCTCTTTGTCACCCAAAAATCAAATAGGACAATTAATCCGGTTGGTAATAATATAATTGTCATATTGTCACGTATACAATTGCGGCAAGCTATTTGAATAGTATATATTTGTAACACTAAAAATTAAAAAAATAAGATCATGGCTTTAGAAATAACTGATGCAAACTTTGAAGAACTTGTCCTTAAATCTGACAAACCAGTTTTGGTTGATTTTTGGGCTGAATGGTGCGGACCTTGTAGAATGGTTGGCCCTGTTGTAGAAGAAATTGCAAAAGAATATGATGGCAAGGCGGTTGTGGGTAAAGTTAATGTTGATAACAATCCAGGTATATCGATGAAATTTGGTATCCGTAACATTCCGGCATTATTATTCTTCAAAAACGGAGAAATTGTAGATAAACAAATTGGCGCTGTTCCAAAATCTGTTTTAGCTGAAAAGTTGAGCAAACAATTAGCTTAATCAGAACTAATACTAAGTATTAAATAATATTACACCGATTTTATGAGTTAAATATTTAACTTGTAAAATCGGTGTAGTCATTTTATGCCGTTCTGTTATCTTTAACGATGTTTACCAGAAAGGGTGTGATCATTAAATGAAATCATTAAACGAGGATCAGCAAATAAGGCATTTAGCCAATCTTGAATTACTTGCACGGCAGGTTGTAGAGGGGTTTATAACCGGCTTGCACCAAAGCCCTTTCCACGGGTTTTCTGTTGAGTTTGCCGAACACCGTTTATATAACAGCGGCGAATCGATAAAAAATATCGACTGGAAACTGCTGGCCCGTACCGATAAACTTTTTGTTAAGCAGTTTGAAGAAGAAACCAACCTGCGATGTTACATGCTGCTGGATACTTCATCATCGATGAATTTCCCTGATAAGGGAATTAATAAACTACAGTTTTCTATTTATGCTATCGCATCGCTGATGTACCTGTTTAAGAAACAGCGCGATGCTTTTGGATTATGCCTTTTTTCGGATAAGATTGATTGGATGAGCCAGGTGAAATCAACCTCAACCCATCTGTTTTATTTATATGCCGAGCTTCAAAAGGCGTACGATCATCCCAAAATAAACACAAATACCAATATTACGGATGTATTGCATCATATAGCAGGGCAGGTGCATCAGCGTTCGATGGTTATTTTGTTTAGCGATATGCTGGAGAATAGCCTTAACCCCGAAAAACTGCAATCGCTTTTTGCTGCCATTCAGCATTTGAAGTACAACAAGCACGAGTTTATAATTTTTAATGTTAACGACAGGCAAAAAGAACTTGAATTTAATTTTGACAACCGTCCTCATCAATTTGTTGATATGGAGAGCGGCGAGGAGGTGCGGGTACACCCAAATAAAATAAGGGAGTCATATTTGAGCGCCCTCCAAAAATACCGCCACGAAATTGAGTTGAAATGTGCCCAGTACCATATTGATATTATCGATGCTTATATTGAGGACGGCTATAACCAGGTATTAAAATCGTACCTGATTAAGCGCAATAAAATGGTGTAATATTGGACACCCGCTCTTATATTTTTACAATCTATATACACAATATAACTAAGCTTTATGTAAATTTGATGTTTAAACATTTAATTTAATGAGTGAATATAAAATACCCGCCCAAACCCGCATAGGTCACGTTCATTTAAAGGTGAGCGATCTGCAAAAATCGCTTGATTTTTACTGCGGATTATTGGGTTTCGACAAAATGATGTTGTACGGCGATCAGGCGGCGTTTATTTCTGCCGGGGGCTATCATCATCATATTGGTTTAAATACCTGGCAAAGTAAAGGCGCACCACCGGCTCCTGCCTACGCACCCGGATTGTATCACACAGCTATCTTATATCCCGAAAGAAAAGACCTCGCCCATATACTGCAACGATTAATTGATGCGAAATATCCTATTACCGGGGCATCAGATCATGGGGTTTCGGAAGCTATTTATTTGGATGACCCTGATGGTAACGGCGTTGAATTGTATTGGGACAGGCCTAAAGATCAATGGCCGGTAGATGAAAATGGTGAAATGACGATGTTTACCGGGAGGCTGGATATGAAAGGATTACTGGCGGAGATTGTCTGAACCGGGATATTTGGGATTTTATTGATTTAGGGATTCGCTTTGAGATGGATTTTGGATGGCGCATCCCAGAAATCCCCTGTAATCGTTGAATCCAGGTTCAGACAAAAGAAACAATCCACCCAAACAGAAGTTAATACATTTATTAAAAATAGATACTAATGAAAGCAGCGGTATTACACCAATTGGGCCAGGCGCCAAAGTTTGAAGATTTTGCAGAACCTGTTGCGCAAAATGCCGATCAGGTGGTGATGACGGTTAAAGCGGCATCGGTGAAAAACCTGGATAAGGGTCGTGCAAGTGGTTCTCACTATGCCAGTCATTCCAATTTGCCTGAGGTTGTAGGGATTGATGGAGTAGGGGTTTTGGCTGATGGTACACGTGTGTATTCAACCGGCATTGCGGGCATGATTGCCGAAAAGGCGTTGATCAGCAAAAACGGCTATACCGTAATACCTGATGGTTTGGATGATGTTACTGCGGCCGCGTTACCCAATGCTATTATGGGTGCCGCGCTGGCCATAAAATACCGTGCCGAAGTAAAGGAGGGCGATACTATTTTAATTAACGGCGCAACAGGCGTAACCGGGCAGGCAGCCATTCAAATTGCTAAACATTATGGTGCCCGGAGAATAATTGCCACAGGCAGAAACCCGGAGTCGTTAGCTTTATTACTGACTTTGGGGGCCGACGAAATTATCTCCTTAAAAGATGATGACGAAGCGATAACAAAGCGTATAAAAGAAATCCATAGCAGCACACCTATTAGCGCAGTTATTGATTATACCTGGGGCCATCCGGCCGAAATTATATTAAATGCACTTAAAGGCGGTGGTTTGCATCACATAAGCTCAAAGGTGCGTTTTGTTACGGTAGGTAGCATGGCGGGCGAGGAGATAAAACTAACATCGGCTTTATTAAGAAGCTCTGCAATTGAAATTTTAGGATCGGGATTTGGGAGCGTACCGGCTGATGTTATGGCTAAGCTGCCATCGGAAATCTTGCCCGAAATGTTGCAGCTTGCCGCCGATGGCAAGCTTAAAATTGAAACCGTAACCGCACCGCTAAAAGATGTAGAAACCGCCTGGACACAGCATGTGCCTGCCGGAAAAAGGTTGGTTATAGTGATGTGATTAAAAGGGCGTCCTGAGTGTTAAAATCCGGTGGGATTCTGAATGTGAAATGACAAAAGATGCGCCGTCGGCGCAAAAGGTCGGTAGAAAATATCAATGTAAAATGGTTTGGCGTGCCATCGGTACGCTACATGCCCACGTACAGGTCTCGTACCGATGGCACGCAGTTATTTTCGGCTTTTCTTTCTACCGACCTTTTACCCCTACGGGGTACATAGCTTCGCGATAACTTGACACCCGCTTTAATTCTTCGTTAGGAGCATTTTTACAACTCTTTTATCTTAATATCCTTAAAATACGCTTTATGCCCGTGATCCTGCAGGGCAATGTGGCCGGTTTTGGCAAGGCCGTAGTCGGGATAATCTTTCCATTTGCCGTCGGCTTTTTTGTTGTTCCAGTCGGCATCCCAGGCGGTAAACTCCAATATTTTTTTGCCGTTTAGCCAATGTTCTACATGGCCGCGATTAAAGATAATTTTGCTGGTGTTCCATTGGCCTATCGGGTTTAATTTCTTTTGATCGTTTGGCAAGTGCATGGCATAGTCGCAGCCTGTTTTTTGCCATTCTTCCAGTTTATCGGGCCAACCGTTATCGTCAATAATTTGGTACTCGGGGCCGGTTTCGTAGGTGGTTTGGTATTTAGCCGCCTCAACAACGTGATACATTACGCCGCTATTGCTGCCTGCGTCAATCTTCCAGCTCCAGCTTAACTCAAAGTTGGTGTATTGTTTATCGGTAACAATGTCGCCGCCATGGGCATCTGCTGCGGCACCTAAACATACTAATGAGCCATCAATGATGGTCCAGTTTTTCACTTCGCCTTTTTTGTTGAAGCCATGCCAGCCCTTAAGGGTTTTACCATCAAACAAACTCACCCAATCGGAGTTTTTATTGGTTGATACATGGCGCTTTGCGGGCGCAGACCCGCTGAAACTTTGCAAACCGATTAAACCTGCAACTGCTATTATAATACTTGTTTTTGTGAATGAATTTCTCATAAAATGTGTTTTTATAATTACTTACTATTCAAATTTAATATCATGCGTATTCGGATGATACCAAAATACCCTTTTGTTATTCTGAACGTAGTGAAGAATCGTCTACAATATATATAAACGCGTAACTTCCTGAAGCAGAAATTCCTTCGCTATCGCTCAGGATGACAACTGTTTCGTTAACAACAATCATCCTTTCTTCACAACCATTTTCTCAGGGTCCCAATGCATGGGGACGTTCTGGAAGTAGCTGTCGTTACATAACAACGCCGGGGCAGCGGCGCGGTAGCCAAAGGTGGCATCTTCGGTAACTTTTCCGTTGTTGCGTATGGCAGTAAAAAAGTTATTCAGGTGATCATAAGGGCCACCGAGGTAACCTTTTTCAGCTTCGAATGTAATTTCCTCAGGAGGTAGCATACGTTTCCTTTCGGGGTTGGTGTCGCCGCTTTTCTTCATTTTATCGGTATAAAAGGGATCTTCGCTTTCAAATAGTTTGTTCCGTTTAAGCACTACTTTATCCCAGGTAATATCCATGGCGCCTTCGCTTCCTACCAGACGTAAATAGGTTGAGCCACTGGTACCATCAACAAAGTTGCAACGCAGGGAGAGATTAAAGGCTGGGTGAACGGCGGTTTGACCATAATCAAAAGTGCCCAGCAAAACATCGGGCACTTCGCGGCCATCGTTCCAAAAGCGCAGGCCACCGGAGGCATAAATCTTTTCGGGCCCTAACGATCCGGTAACAAAATGCAGGCTCGAGAACAGGTGAACAAACAGATCGCCGGCCATGCCGGTACCGTAATCGGTATAGTTGCGCCATCTGAAAAAGCGCTTTTCATCAAAGGGGCGCTTGTGAGTATTGCTTACGTAAGTTTCCCAGTCGACCGTTTGCGGCGATGCATCAGCCGGTATGGGGTATTGCCATACTTCAACAGGTGCACGCCTGGCCCAAAAGCCTTCGGCATAGTTGAGCTGGCCAATGGCTCCGCTCTTTAATAATTCTTTTGCCTTTTCATTTCCTAATGATGATACACCCTGACTGCCTACCTGGAAAATCTTGCCGGTTTCCTGCTGTGCCTTTATAATGGCAGGACCTTCTGTAATGGAGTGCACCATTGGTTTTTCGCAATAAACATGTTTACCCGCTCGCATGGCATCAATGGAGATCTGCTGATGCCAAAAGTCGGGTGTGCCAATGATCACTGCGTCGACATCTTTGCGGTTCAGGATCTCTTTATAAACTTTTGTGGTAAATATATCAGCGCCCCAACGCTTTTTGGCGTCGGCTAAACGGCCATCATACAAATCACAAACGGCAACTAATTTAACGCCGGGCACTTGTAAAGCGGTATCGGTATCAGATGATCCTTGTCCGCCGGCACCTATTAAAGCGAGGTTAATTTGGTCGTTTGCGCTGAATATAGAATTTCTTTTGAGATAAGCAAATGACTTAATAACACTTTCGCTTGCAAAAACATTAGTGCCCACGACAACTGCGGCGGTAGCGGCGGTTAAATTTTTGAGAAATTTTCTGCGCGAGGCTTCTGAGTTTTCTTTCATGAAATTAGGTTTATAAAAAAATCAGGTATTGGCTTAAAAATGAAGGTAGTATTTTAAATATATAATTTAAATACTATTTCTAATTTTCATCGGTATCAATTATTAAAAAGGCAGATTCATTGTATTTTGATGAATAATTATGGTTGATTGAATTTGAAGATTATTTTTTAATAGATTCGTTTGTTTAATAATTCCTATCCTAAATCTTAGTTAATGATTACCATAAATTTTGAAGATACCTATGAACCGATAAGTATAGAAAGTGATTTGTCGCAAATGACTTTTAATTCCCCGCAGGCAAATGGCGCAATCAAAATTATATTGGTAAAAATCGATTCACATCCTGATAAATATTTACCAAACGTATATAACCTTGGATTTGGGCCGCCCAATGGGAAAGGAGGGTTTCAAGATAGCTTGAAACTAAAACATTTAAATAGCAATAAAGTATTTTCTACAGTATTATTTCATGCGCTAACTTTTTTGGAAGAGAATTCAGAAATGACAATTGGTGTTGATGGCTCTGATGACACAAGAGCCACTTTATACCATCTTATGTTCAAATTTAATCGTGAATACTTAAGTGAGTTTTTTAAAGCAATTGGGGTTGATTGGTATGTTCGGATTTTCAGAGATGGAAGCTATGAGGCGGATAAGCTTGGGAACTACATCGCTAAACCGCGCCCAGAATTATTTGATTATGTACGCACCAGACATGATTTATACAGATATTATATGTTTTCTTTGAGATAAACTGCATTGATTTTGAGCAATTGTTTAAGTATATTTGTATTATGAATAAAAGCATTCAACATAAAATAGATCAGTACAGGAAAATGGCAAAAAGCCAGGGAAACAACGGTGTTTCCTCAAATTCCGGTGCTGAACGTATTGACGGTTTAGCCCAGGTAATCAGATCAAAAAAGGATGCTGATGATTTTATGGCTGAACTTAAAAACGTTGTTAAAAGGGCAGAGTAAATAAAAATAAAATATTTGTGAAGCTGCTTTGAAGCGGCTTTTTTTATGCGCTTTTGTTTGATGTTTACCAAATCTTATTTAGCGGGGCTTTAATCAAACCGAAGATTCCTTTTATGTTAATGGGGGACCTATTGGCTTTTGAAAAGTTTAGTCAAAAATATCTTATTTGCAAAGTGATAACTTAGGTAACCTAGTTAATCCAATCTCTCTTTTATCATTATCTTTACCGCCATAATATGAGCAAAACAGTAATACCGTATAATGCAGATCAGGGCACCAAGAAAGAGCAGGTTGCCGATATGTTTAACAATATATCTAAGACGTACGATTTTTTAAATCATTTTTTATCTCTGGGGATAGATATTATATGGCGAAAAAAAGCCATCAACGAATTAAAAAAGGATAAACCTCAATTAATACTGGATGTTGCTACAGGCACCGGCGATTTTGCTTTTGAAGCATTATCGATATTAAAACCAAAAAAAATTATTGGGGTTGATATTTCGCGGGGTATGCTGGATGTCGCGCAGCAAAAAATTGAAAAACGCGGCATGTCCGATAAGTTTGAAATAAAGCTTGGCGACTCAGAGAAACTACCTTTTGAAGCAGGTGAGTTTGATGCGGTGACGGTTGCTTATGGTGTGCGCAATTTTGAGAACCTTGAAGTTGGCCTTGCCGACATTAATCGGGTACTGAAACCGGGTGGAAAAGCCGTGGTATTGGAGTTTTCAAAGCCAAAGGTTTTTCCGGTTAAGCAATTATATAAATTCTATTTTAATTATATTACACCCGGCATTGGCAAATTATTTTCAAAAGATGCAAGGGCTTATACCTACCTGCCCGAGTCGGTGGCGGCTTTTCCTGACGGAGAAACTTTTACTGCATTGATGGATAAAGTAGGGTTTAAGAATACCAAATGCAGGCCATTGGCGTTTGGTATCTGTTCAATATATACTGGCGTTAAATGATTAAAAACTGGTACTTAACCCTTGTTTTACTTTTATTTTGCAGTAATTTATTGCTGGCGCAAACGCCGCCCGCATGGGGCGGTGGTGCCGATCAGAACGATCTGAGCTTTGGTTTTCTATTCTCGTATGTAAGCAGTAATTATAAAATAGTAAAACAGCCCAATTGGAGGGCGCCATATTTCGACCAGGGGACCAACAAGTATATTACCGATTCATTAAGAAGCATCAGCTCAAACAGCTTGCCGGGTTTTGCCATCGGTTTTATTACTCGATACACGTTAATGGAGCATCTGGAGGTACGTATAACGCCTGCGTTGGTTTTTTCGGACCGCTCTCTTACCTATACTTATGATGATCCTGCGTTAAATGTTACCAAGCAGATACAGCCAACAAGTGTTGATTTGCCTTTGCTGTTAAAGCTAAAATCAGACAGACTCGGAAATTTTAGGGCTTACGTATTGGCAGGGGTAAAATATTCTTACGCAATTTCAAAAGGTGCTGGCGATGAAAATACGCTTGATCCTTTACAAAAGCTGGTGAGAAATACTGGCGGTTTTGGCTCCTATGAAACAGGCATTGGTTGCGATATTTATTTTGAATTTTTTAAGCTATCGCCAGAGATAAAACTATCGAACTCATTTGGCAATGTTTTGGTTCCCGAAAATCAACCTTTTTCTGCTCCTATCAGTAAATTGTCATTACATACGATAATGTTCAGTTTATATTTCGAATAGTTGCGTAAGCAGATATAAAAAACATAATTTCGCTGCAATAGTTACCTATATATGTCTAAAATTGCATTAATAACAGGCGCTACCTCGGGGATAGGCGAAGCCTGCGCTCATTTGTTTGCACGTGAGCATTATAACCTTGTACTAACCGGCCGCCGGTTAGACCGGCTGGAGAAACTGGCAAAGAAACTTAATACCAAATACAACGTTGAAATAGCTGTATCATCGTTTGATGTGCGCGATAGGGAAGAAGTGGTAAGTAATCTGGAAGGGTTGCCCGCCAAATGGAAGAAGGTGAATGTGTTGATTAACAACGCTGGCTTAAGCCAGGGACTTGATCCGATTGATAAAGGCAGCTACGACGATTGGGATACCATGATTGATACCAATGTTAAAGGCTTATTATATGTAAGCAAGGTTGTATCCAACTGGATGATCGGTAATAAATACGGGCATATTATAAATATCGGTTCAATAGCAGGTAAGGAAGTTTACGCTAACGGAAACGTGTATTGCGCAAGCAAGCATGCCGTGGATGCTTTAAACAAGGGGATGCGTATTGACCTGTTGCCGCATGGCATAAAAGTTACCGCGATACATCCCGGAGCAGTTGAAACCGAGTTTTCGGAGGTGCGGTTTAAGGGTGATAAGGATAGGGCAAAAAAGGTTTATGATGGGTTTGACCCATTGGTTGCCGACGATATAGCTGAATCGATATGGTTTGCTGTATCGCGCCCGGCGCATGTTAATATTAATGATATGGTAGTTATGCCAACTGCGCAGGCAAATGCTACTACGATCTTTCGATCGTAAGTCGGGAAAGTCCGAAAGTCAGTAAAGTCCGAAAGTTTGAAGAGTCATGAATGTTAAAAAGAACGGGACGAAGAATATAAACAATAGCATATATAAATAAAGATTTTACTTCCGGACTTTCGGACTTCTCCGACTTTCGGACTCAATTAAAACCACATGTCACTAATAACACAAATTGATCAGGATATTAAGCAGGCTATGCTGACAAAGCAGGCAGATCGCTTAAGGGGGCTTAGGGCCATTAAATCGGCACTACTTTTGGCTCGTACCGAAAAAGGCGCGGCCGAAGAGTTAACCCAGGAAGCTGAAATTAAAGTGTTGCAGAAGTTAGTAAAGCAGCGCAAAGAATCGGCAGAGATTTATAAAACACAAAACCGTGATGACCTTTATCAGATTGAGATAGACGAGATGCAGGTGATTGAGCCTTATCTGCCACAGCAGATGAGCCGTTTTGAAATTGAAGGCTATCTGCAGGAACTGATTTCACGCGTTGGCGCAACATCTGTAAGCGATATGGGTAAAGTAATGGGCATTGCCAACAAAGAACTGGCAGGGCAGGCTGATGGCCGCACTATATCAGAGGTGGTGAAGCAGTTGCTTGGTTGATTAAGTTAGTGGTTGATTGAGTGAATAGCTAATTAGGTTTTAAACCACTTAACTTAATCAAATCAATAAACATAATCTAACTAATAACGTAAAATAATTGTTGTAACTCAATTGCAATAAGCTATTTTTATGGCGGAATACACGGCTTTTTGAATAGCTTAAGTATTAAGCCGCTTTTTTTTATTTAAACTTTACAAACATATATGGATTTCGTGCTTAAAGAGGAAAACGGTTTTAGTTATATCGATGAGGGCGAAGGTGAGGTTTTATTGCTGTTACATGGCTTAATGGGTGCATTAAGCAACTGGACTGAGGTAATTGAGGAATTTAAATCGGAATACCGGGTGATTATACCCATATTACCTGTTTATGATTTGCCGTTGTTAACCACTGGTGTAAAAACAATGGCCAAGTATGTTCATAAATTTGTGCGATATAAGCAATTGTCAAATGTAACCTTGCTGGGTAATTCACTTGGCGGGCATGTTGGATTGATCTATGTTTTGTCGCATCCTTCTGTGGTTAAGGCTATGGTATTAACTGGCAGTTCGGGTTTGTATGAAAACGCTTTTGGCGGTTCGTTTCCGAGGCGCGGAAGTCGTGATTTTATTAAGGAAAAGGTTGAATATACCTTTTATGACCCGAAGGTGGCGACCGATGAACTGGTTGATGACGTATTCAGGATAATAAATGACAGGCACAGCGTAATTAGGATATTAGCCATGGCAAAATCAGCCATCAGGCATAATATGAAAAACGATTTGCATAAGATAACCGTGCCCGTATCGTTAATATGGGGAAGGGACGATAAAATTACGCCGCCCGAAGTGGCTGTTGAATTTGAAAATGAGCTACCCAATGCCGAGCTGCACTGGATAGATAAATGCGGGCATGCCGCTATGATGGAGCGCCCAAAAGAATTTAACGTGTTGTTAAGGCAGTTTTTAGATAAAATAAAACAATAATATGCTTGCAGTTGAGCTGATTGCTGATGTAATACCTCCGGTACACACGTCTGATAGTATCCAGAAGGTGATTGACCGCATGGCCGAGTTTCGCATCAGGCACCTGCCAATTGTTAACGAGGAGCAGTTTTTAGGATTGATTGCCGAGGATGACCTGGTTGGTGAAAGTGATTTTCAAAGTCAGGTAGGTGCATTGGCACTTTCATTGGTTAATCCTTACGTGCGCGAAGACCAGCATATCTATGATGTTATTCGAATGTTTTATGGGCGCAAGCTAACGGTTATCCCTGTGCTGGATGCAAAAAGCAACTACCTGGGGCTTATCACCATTAATGCATTAACCGAATATTTTGCGCGGCTCACCGCTGTTGATCAGCCCGGCGGTATTATTGTGCTCGAGATCAATAACAAAAATAACTCGCTGGCACACATGGCCCAAATTGTTGAATCAGACAATGCCCAGATCCTGAGCTCTTATGTCCGTACCTTTCCCGATTCAACCCGGATGGAGGTTACTCTCAAGGTTAACAAGCAGGATATATCAAACATTATAGCTACTTTTTTAAGGTACGAGTATGATATAAAGGCCACATTTAACCACACCGTGGATAATGATAACTCAAGAGACCGTTATAACTCTTTGATGAATTACCTTAATTTGTAATTGGTTCATAGTTGATGGTTTATAGTTCATGGTAAAAAAGTAAATAATGGCATTTAGATTTGAAGATTTGCAAGTATGGCAAAAGGCTATGGATTTGGATGAGCAAATCAATCAACTAACGAAAACCTTCCCTAAAGAAGAAATATATATTTTAACGTCTCAAATAAAAAGAGCAGCTGATTCGGTAATTTTAAATATTGCTGAGGGTTCAACAGGACAAAGTAAAGCAACGTTTAAAGTTTTTTTAAGTTATTCACTCCGCTCAGCGATTGAGGTTGTGGCTTGTTTGTTCATAGCAAAAAGAAGAGAATATATTAAGGAGGAGCTATTTAATGAACTATACTCGGAGTACGAAATACTTGTTAAAATGATAACAGCACTAAAAAACTCATTTTAGCTTTATTGCTATGAACTATGAACCATCAACTATGAACCATCAATCATGAAAATAGCAATTTACGGCAGGCAATTTAATGATCAGGTAGTACTACCGTATATACAGGAGGTTTTTACTGTTCTTGCTCAGCATGGGGTTGAAATATATGTTCATCCACAATTAGATAGTTATCTGCAGGAAAATATAAAAGCAGTAAAGTATAATATACTGGATTGCTCAGAACGGCTAAGCGGTTTTATTGATCTGTTTTTAACCCTTGGCGGGGATGGAACCTTGCTGGATATGGTTACTTTGATCCGTGATTCGGGCATCCCGGTAATTGGGATAAATTTTGGTCGCTTGGGCTTTTTAGCGAGTATTAATAAAAGTGACATCGCTGCCGCGATACACGCCGTAGTAAATAAACAATTCACATTAGATAGTCGCGAACTGTTAAGCATCGAATCGGACACGGAAATATTTGGCGACGATAATTTTGCGCTGAACGATATTACCATCCATAAGCGTGACGACTCGGCCATGATAACCACGCATGTGTTTCTGGACGAAGAGTTTTTAAATTCGTACTGGGGCGATGGCATTATTATATCAACCTCAACAGGTTCAACGGCCTATTCATTGAGCTGCGGTGGCCCTATTATTTTTCCGGAATCAAACACTATTGTTTTAACACCAAACGCACCGCACAATTTAAATGTAAGGCCTATTGTACTGCCTGATAGCAGCACACTGGCTATTGATGTGGAGTGCCGCAGCGCCAATTACCTGGTATCGTGCGATTCGCGAACGGCTATTATTGACAAAACAATGCGCTTTAAAGTAAAAAAAGCCGGGTTTAAGCTAAATTTGATACGGCTAAATAATGAAAGCTATTTATCAACGTTAAGAAACAAACTATTATGGGGTCTTGATGTTAGGAATTATTAAATTTACCGGATGCCTAAATTTGTACTTGTTATATTCTTAGTATTTATATCTTATAGTTTACAGGCACAAACCTATGAATTTGGCGCAGGCGCTGGTGCGGCCGGTTATATGGGCGATTTAAACATCAGCAATCCGCTAAAGGTAAGCGGCCCCGAAGCCAGCCTTTTTTTTAAATATAATTTTGATGGCTATTGGGGAGCAAGGTTAAACTTTACGCTGGGCCAGATAAGTGGTGCTGATAGTACCTCCGGCAGTACACAACAACGTCAGCGTAATTTGAGCTTTACCACCAATTTGAGCGAAGTAAGCTTAATGGGTGAATTCAATTTTTTTAAGTACATACCCGAGATTGGCAAAAACAGATTTACACCTTATGTATACTTTGGGGTGGCAATAGCCGGTTATAACCCTACAACAGTTTATCAGGGTACAAAATATAACTTAAGAGATCTGGAAACAGAAGGCGAAAAAAAACCTTATCCTTCATCAACCTTTTCCATTCCGTATGGGGTAGGGGTAAGGTATAATATTTTAGGGCGACTTACATTAGGAGCCGAAATAGGTTACCGCAACTCCAATACCGATTATCTTGACGATGTAAGCGGTTATTATCCCGATAAAAGTAAATTATCATCACCAGTTTCTGTGGCATTGTCAGACCGATCGGGCGAGAAAACCGACGTTTACCTCGGATCTCCGGGCACACAACGAGGGGACCTTGCCCCAAGGGATACTTACTTTTTTACGCAGATTACTATCTCCTACACTATCATTACGCAGAAGTGCTATTTTGAGAATTAGGTTGGTGGGGAGGATAGATAATCGGGTGTCACCCTGAGGCACTCGAAGGGTGAGCGCAGAGGCCTTTGCCCGCATGCTCCAAGTACCTCAGCGTGGAATCTCTCGCACAACATCTTCAGTGAGTGATCGAAGTACCTGCGATAGGGGCTATACTTAGTTTATTACAAAACTGTAACTAATGAACCAATATTTTGTATACATATTACTTTGTAGCGATAACTCATATTATACAGGCATTACTAATGATTTGGAAAGACGTATGTATGAACATGAGCATGGCGTTGACCCGGGTTCTTACACCAGTAAAAGAAGACCCGTTAAGTTAGTTTTTCAAGAGATGTTTACTGAAGTAACTCAAGCAATAGCATTTGAGAAACAAGTTAAAGGTTGGAATAGAACAAAAAAGGAAGCCATTATAAATGGGGAATGGACTGCGTTGCCTGAATTATCCAAAAGGAAAAAGTAAAAGCACAGCGCAGAGGCATTTGCCCACATGCTTCGAGTGCCTCAGCATGACACCCTCTTTAAAAGGGACATAGAACCACACTATAAGTCTATTTTATTTCTAATTTTTATTGCATCATTGTTGCAACAAAATAAAGGCCTTAACGTTTAATAAATAAACGGTGCAACCTATACCGTTTATAACTGATTTTTTAACCTTAAACTTTAAGATCATGGCCGAATTAAACCTTTCACCCCTAAAAAGCGGTAAACGTGTATCCCGCAAAATGCCCGTACGCGTGGACCTTACCGCAATGGTTGATCTTGCATTTTTGCTGATCACCTTTTTTATGCTCACTACTTCGCTTCAAAAACCAAGGGTTATGCCTATTGTTATGCCAACGCCTGGTCCGGCAGGTCCGGTTTCGGAGAAGCAAACCATTACGTTTTGTTTAGGGAAAAACGATCATGTGTTATGGTATATGGGCATGGCCGATAAGCCTTTAACCACACCAAAGCTGGTGGCTTATGGTAACGATATGCAAAAAGTAATACTCCAAAGCGCAAAACAAGTATTGGCATCAACAGGCAAAAGCCTTATTGTGCTGGTTAAACCTACAGATCATTCGGTATATAATAACCTGGTTGAAACAATTGATGTGCTTAATAACACCCAGGTACCTACTTATGCCATTGCAGCCATCTCCCCAAAAGACATTGACCTTTTAAAGCAGAAGGGGGGCTATTGAATTGGTTGATTAAGTTGATTGGGTTGATTAGGTGAGTGGTTGTTTTTACTAATTTTAGTTAAAGCTTTAAAACTTATTTGGTTAGCCCGATCAATTGCTTAAACCGATAGATTATGTTATTATCATTAATCTTTTTTTGCATTTAACCAATCACTTAATCAACCATTCACTTAATCAACTAATACCCAAAATACTTTTCTCTCCTCATACTAAAAAAACTACAATTAAGTTTTACCTTTGTCCGCTGAAAAAAATCAGCACATAATTAATTAAACGGTGCTAATTCGGGTTGATTTTGATAAATGATTAATCAAAAGCAATATTTATAAGGCGTTTTTATAAAAAAAAGTGCCTAAATAAGTCGAAAATTATGGCTTTTAATAATCAGTATAATGGGATATAAGGATCAGCTTGATTTGTTGAATTTACCAAAACACGTAGCTATTATAATGGATGGCAATGGACGTTGGGCAAAAGAGAAAGGCAAATTAAGAGTATTCGGGCATCATAACGGGGTGCTTTCGGTTAGGGATGTAGTAGAGGGGGCAGTAGATCTTGATCTAAAATACCTTACATTATATACTTTTTCGGCCGAAAACTGGAGCCGGCCAAAGCTGGAGGTTATGGCCATTATGGAGTTAATAGTTAATACCATTCATAAAGAGATTAAAACCTTTATGGAAAAAAATGTGCGTTTAAACGCTATAGGCGATTTAGATAGGCTGCCAAAAAAATGCCACAGGGAGCTAATGCACGCCATGAAAGAGACCGAAAACAACACCGGCCTTGTACTAACCCTTGCTTTAAGTTACAGTTCGCGCCGCGAAATATTAAGGGCTGTAAAGAATATAGCCATTAAAGTAAAGCAAGGCGAATTGAATGAAGAAGAAATTAATGACGAGGTTTTTGAAAATAATTTATTTACCAGTGGTATGCCAAATCCGGAATTGCTGATCAGAACAAGCGGCGAATACCGCATAAGCAATTACTTACTTTGGCAAATTGCCTATGCCGAATTATACTTCACATCAAAGCTGTGGCCCGATTTCCGGAAGGAAGATTTCTTCGAAGCTATACTTGATTATCAGAAGCGTGAACGCCGTTTTGGCATGACGAGCGAGCAGATCAACTAAATTTTTTCTTTTAACACTTTTTAACAACTGTATAAATTATTTTTAGCCCACTAAAATATTCGAATGAATAAATTTCTTTTTGCTATTCTTTTCTCTGTTATGAGCACGGCTGCTTTAGCCCAGGTTTCGAACCAGCCAAGGTATTCGTTATCAAAATCGTCCCTTCCAGCTGATAGTCTCAGCTATCTGGACCCAAAGGATTATATTATAGGGGGTGTTACTATTAGTGGTACAAAAAATCTTGATAAAGATGTATTACTGCAAATATCAAAACTAAATAAAGGCGATCGCATCAACTTACCCGGCGAAGCAAATGCTAATGTTATTAAGAACCTGTATAAGGAGAACTTATTTGATGATGTACAATTAAACATCACAAAAATAGTGCTTGATACTATATATCTTGAAATAGCTGTTGTTGAGCGTCCGCGTTTATCGCGTATGCATATAACGGGCATTCGCAAAGGCGAAATTGAGGACATAAACAAAAAACTATCTGATAAAACGGGTAAAATTGTTAACGAAAACCTTTTAAGCACCACAACCGCTATCATTAAAAAGCACTTTAACGAAAAAGGCTACCTTAATACAACGGTTACCATCAAACAAAAGAAAGATCCGGGAGATGCTAACAGCGTAATACTTAACATTAAAGTTGATAAAAAAGAAAAGGTGTTGATTACCCAGGTTTCTTTTACAGGCAACGTGACATTTTCACAAAGCAAATTACAAAAGTACCTTAAGAAAACCAGGGTTAGAAGATGGTATAACATTTTTGGATCGAAGAAATTTAAGCAGGATAAGTACGAGGAAGACAAACAGAACCTGATAACACAAATGCAGGATAAAGGCTACCGCGATGCTGAGCTGCTAAGCGACACTGTTTTTAAAACCGGCGAAAATACTGTTGGTGTAAAAATTAAACTTTTTGAAGGTCATAAATATTACTTCGGTGATATTAAATGGTCTGGTAATGCTAAATATCCTGCCGAAATACTTAGCCGTATCTTTAAAATTAAAAAAGGCGATGTATTTAGCGAAGATGAATTAAACAAAAGATTAACCGGACCAACACCAAATAATGATGACATATCATCATTTTACTTAAACGATGGTTATTTGACTTATCAGGCAGATCCGGTACAAACAAAAATTTACCATGATACGGTTGACCTTGATATCAGAGTATACGAAGGGCCGCAGTACACCATTAACAGGGTTATTTTAAAAGGTAATGATGTAACCAATGATAAAGTGGTTATGCGTGAGATAAGGACCAAACCAGGGCAGAAATTTAATAAAGAACTTTTAATACGCAGTACCCGTGAAATTGGGCAATTAGGCAACTTTGACGACCAAAAAACAGAACCGAAACCAACCAACATTAACCCGCAGGACGGAACTGTTGATATTGTATACAACGTAGTTGAAAAGCCTTCGGATCAGATTGAGTTATCAGGCGGTTTTGGCGGTGGTATGCTGGTAGGTACATTGGGCCTTACGTTTAACAACTTCTCGTTACGCAATATTTTTCACCTTAAGGATTATAAACCGCTTCCAAAAGGCGACGGACAAAAACTTAGCTTAAGAGGTCAATCAAGCGGACGTACTTATCAAAATTATTCGTTCACCTTCTCTGAACCTTGGTTAGGTGGTAAAAAGCCAATTTACTTTGCATTTTCTGCTTATACGCAGTTAAGTTCAACCGGTCAATATTATGCGCCAACAAGTCCATCATACAACAAATTGCGCATCAACGGTGTGGGTGTAACGCTGGGTAAACGTTTAAACTGGCCCGATAACTACTTCCAGTTAAATTACTCGTTAAATTTTGATCACTATAATCTTGATAACTATACCGGCTATTTATTCCAGAACGGTATATCATACAACATTAAACTAACACAGGAGCTTTCGCGTAACTCGCTGGATGCGCCTATTTATCCAACACAGGGTTCAAACATTAAATTAACTATACAGGCTACGCCTCCGTATTCTTTATTTAATAATGTAAACTATGCAATTGCTACACCTGAAGAAAGGTATAAGTTTGTTGAGTATTATAAATTTAAATATGATGCGCAATGGTTTACCAGAATAACCGGTAAGTTGGTATTAATGTCACAAGTGAGATTTGGTTTCCTTGGACAATACAATTCAGAAGTTGGTCCTTCTCCGTTTGAAAGGTTTAAATTAGGTGGCGACGGTATGCAGAGCTACCAGTTCTTACAGGGTAGCGATATCATCGGTTTAAGAGGTTATCAGAACTTTACGGTTATTCCGGTTGGAACAAATTATACAGCCGATACCAACCCGGGAAGTACAATATATGATAAATTTACTTTTGAGCTTCGTCATCCGGTTATTCAAAGCCAATCAGCAACTATATTTATGTTAGCTTTTGCTGAGGGTGGAAATACGTGGAATTCTTTTAATACCTTTAATCCGTTTGATGTTAGACGTTCGGTAGGTATTGGAGCAAGAGTGTTTTTACCTATTTTTGGATTACTGGGTCTGGATTATGGATATGGATTTGATGCGATACCGGGAATACCAAGTGCAAACAAAGGGCAGTTTAGCTTTTCAATTGCACAGAGCTTAAGCGGTGGATTTAATTAATAATTGAGAAAATTTAAATGAAGCGCATAATTTTAATAATAGGTTTTACGTTTATAACAACCGTTGCTGCTTTTGCACAACGCTTTGCTTACGTTGATTCGGACTATATATTAAAACACATGCCTGAATATGTTTCGGCTCAAAAACAACTAAGTTCATTGTCGGCACAATGGCAAAAGGAAGTTGACAACCGTTACCAGGAGATTGACCGTCTTTATAAAGCGTACAATGCCGATCAGGTTTTAATGACTCCTGATATGAAAAAACGCAGGGAGGCCGAAATTGCAGACAAGGAAAGAAGCGCTAAAGATTTTCAAAATCAAAAATTTGGGCCGGGTGGCGAATTGGAACAACGCAGCAATGCAATTATTAAACCAATACAGGATAAAATGGCGAAAGCCATTCAAGCTGTAGCCGAAAGCAATGACCTTGATATGATTTTTGATAAAAACAGCGAGGTAATAATGCTATATGCTAACCCGCGGTACGACAGGAGTAATGATGTAATTACCCGATTAGGATTAAAACCGGGTGCTTTTGCAAAATAAATTTTTTTAGTAATAATAAACCCACTATTTTTAAACACAGAATAAAACAGAACAAACAGAAAAGATGAAAAAATTATTTAAAGTTGCTTTAGTAGCATTAAGCATGTTAATGGTAGGCAACTTTGCCCACGCACAAACTAAAATTGGGTATCTTAATTTTCAGGCATTGGTTACCCAGATGCCAGAGGCAAAAACACTTAAGGTGCAGTTGGATACTTACCAAAAGCAGTTTACTGATCAGTTAGCAGTAATGAATACTGAATTGCAAACTAAAGGCCAGGATTACCAAAAGAACAGTGCAACTATGACTGATGCCGTTCGTACAGCAAAACAAACTGAATTACAGGACATCCAAAAACGCATGCAAGATTATCAGAACAATGCACAACAACAAGTTGATGCTAAAGCTAATGAACTTGAAAAACCTTTAATTGACAAGGCCCGTGCAGCAGTAGATGCAGTAGCTAAAGAAAAAGGCTATACCTATGTATTGGATTCATCACAAATACAACTGCTTGTTTCGCCAGCAGGTGACGATTTGATGGAAGCTACAAAAGCTAAATTAGGTTTAAAATAACAAGAAATTGTAAACATTTAAAAAGCGTTCCGTTTATACGGAACGCTTTTTTATTTTTGTGTAAATGGTAAATAACAAACCGATTGGGATCTTTGATTCGGGCTATGGTGGCCTCACTGTTTTCAAGTCTATTTTAGAGCAACTGCCGGATTACGATTACGTTTATTTAGGTGATACAGCAAGGGCGCCTTACGGTAACCGGTCGTTTCAAACTATACATCAGTATACATGGGAGTGCGTGCAATGGCTTTTTAAGCAGGGCTGCCCGCTTGTTATTTTAGCTTGCAACACAGCATCGTCAAAGGCGTTGCGCACCATACAACAGCAAGATCTGCAAAATGAAGACCCGGCTAAGCGTGTGTTAGGCGTTATTAGGCCAACGGCCGAGGTAATTGGTAATTATACCCAAACACAAGAGATAGGCGTACTGGGCACAAAAGGCACTGTCCAATCGGGATCGTACTTAATTGAGATCGACCATTTTTTTCCGGATGTGAAAGTTTATCAGCAGGCCTGCCCGCTTTGGGTGCCTATTATAGAGAACGGGGAGCACGATAAACCTGGCGCCGACTATTTTGTACAAAAATACCTTGATCAACTACTAACACAATCGCCTAATATTGATACGCTTTTACTGGCTTGTACCCATTACCCTTTGTTGTACGATAAAATAAGAGCGTTTTTACCTGATAATATCCAAATAGTAGCTCAGGGAGATATTGTTGCCAAAAGTTTGGTTGATTATCTGCACCGCCATCCCGAAATGGAACAAAGCCTTTCAAAAAATGCCACGCAGCAATTTTTTACTACAACCGATGATACAGAAGACTTTAATCACTATGCCAAAATATTCTTTTCGGGAGAGGTGAAATCGGGATTTGCAGCGGTTTAATTAAAATTTTGAGTCTCGTTTTTAAAAATCATTTTTTCCCCTTAGCATAAGATTTCCTGCTTTTATAAGTGCCCATTTTAGCTTCATGGTTCTCTTCGGCGGCATCAATGCTGTGGGTTGAGGTAATATCAGCTTCTTTTTGAGCAAGGGCCGATAGCTTAACATAAAAGCTATTCAAATTATCGAGATCCTTTTCACTCAAATCTTCAATATTAACCATACGGTTACTGGTCCCCTGGTGCGAGGCTATCAGTTCGTTTAACTTCATGTGGATAGCTTTGCTATCCTTATTCTGTGATTTTTGGATCAAAAATACCATCAGGAAGGTTACTATGGTAGTGCCGGTGTTAATAATAAGCTGCCAGGTATCTGAATATTTAAATATCGGCCCTGTAACGCCCCATACCAAAATAATCACTATTGCGCCAATAAACGCTGCGGAACTGCCGGTAGCTACTGTTGCCCAATTGGCAAATCGTTCAAAAAAATTCTTTTTCTTTTCCATAATGTGGGGTGGTTAATAGGGTTAATTGTCGCTTACAATTGCTGCTTTTTTTCTGTTATTATTTACACTGTGCTTTCGCAAAAAATTATAGGTGAGGCTGAAGCCCATGTATTGCGTATTTCGACTGTCGTTGGTACCATCAAAAAAGTAATAACCCTGGGTAACGGCCACGGCTACAGTAGTGCTGATGTTAAAATTAATGCTGTTGCATATTTCGGTCATCAGGCCTTGTTTCGCTTTAAAAACGTAGCCGCCGCCAAGGCAAAGCGCTTCGGCAAAACGACCTTTTGAAAAAACGTTAATAGTGGGCCTAAACTCTATAAAACGAGTAGTATCCGCGCCGCTGGCTAAAGAGTTTAAGCGCCCGCTGGCCAATCCTATATCAAAAATGCCATACGTTCGGCCAAATTCAATATTTGGTGAAAAGCGTCTGGCAACGCCGCCCCGGGCATTAACAAAAACATTTGTATTTAGTGATAAATAGAAATAGCGCGGTTCTTTATTTTCTTTGGATGTATCTGATTCTATTACGGTGTCTTTTGATGTTTTGCCGACCAGTAAAGGCTTTGCCGCAGGCGCAATGTTTTGTGCAAATAAAGAAATGCCAGAGAGGAGCAATATTAATGTATATATTATTTTCATATATCCGGGGTTACGACTCTTTGCCAGCCTGATCATGTAATTGTTGTATATCCAATGACTCTTTCATTTTTTCGAGTTCAGGGTCTTGTTTGTTGATGCCTATTTTTTGTTGGATTTCGTGCAGCATTTCCAATATTTTGGTGATCTCATTTTCGGCGCGAATATTTACTTCAAACTCCACCAACTCTCTGATCTTCTCCATTCGCCGTTGCCTGTTTTGGCTGATGAGCACCGAAATAGATAACATCACAGCAAATACAGATAATACCATATCCAGCGCACTAAACGGATAAAGATCAAACGGGCGCAGGCCCGGGATTAGATTGGTGTTCCATAAAAAATAGACAATAAGTGTAGCCAGACATATCGAAAGGAAAGTAAGACTACCAAATGTATCGGTAAGCCAAATAGCAACATGGTCGCTTCTTTTTTGATCGATTTCAATTGTAGATTTTAATTGCTCTACAGGCTGTTCTTCCTCTTCTTCGCTGATTGCCATTTATTTATCGTTAAACAGCTTAATAATAAAAAAAAGAAGAAATTGTTTTTTTAGGAATTAAGGAGTTATCATAAAGAAAGCCATAGAGCCGTTATAATTAAAATGAAATTTTAGCCAACAAATTGAAACCTTTACCATTATAGCCCCGTTTAATAATATTATTTACATATAAAACGTATTATTATAGTATTATTAAAATAAATTAATATTTTTAGTTGTTGACTAACTTATAACGGATATGAATAACACAGGAAAAAAAATATTGCTTGGGCACTGCGTAATAATTGGCTTTGTTTTAATTAAATTAGGATTAAATGATATAATGGATTCCTACATAGTAAATAATGTATTTTTTTTCGTGGGAGCCATTTTACTGTTAGGCTCGATGGAGTATTGGATAGCTAACAGAAATGCCTTTAAAGAATCATCGGCAAAAAAATATTATACCTTTAAATAGATAATACTTCGATAAGGGAAGAATAATAAATTGATATAACTTCTTCAAGAGAAAGATCTGCGGCATACTTAGCGTGTGTAGCTGATCTTTCTTCCCAACCCATGATGTATTACGCGAGATGTGTCACCCTGAGGCACCCGAAGGGTGAGCGCAGAGGCCTTTGCCCACATGCTTCGAGTGCCTCAGCATGACACCCCTTTTTGCTGTTTCGTCTTTAGAAACCAGGAGATTTTAACATTCAAGATGAAGAAATAGATTTTATAAAAAATTCAAATAACTACTCATCCTATCAACTTTATCAAGTAGTCCGCTCAATCAACCAAAATTTATTAAGTTTGCAGCTAAAGCAAACGTGTTGAACTTTTACCTTACATATTTCTTTATCGCGATAGGCCTTTTCGGATTTTCGGCCTTATTTGCCTTGTTTGGTGTATATGCTGAGCGTAAGTTATCTGCTTTTATACAAGACAGGCTTGGCCCTACCGAAACCGGTAAATATGGCTCGCTGCAAACCTTTGCTGATATTTTAAAAATGCTGCAAAAGGAATTAATTACTCCTGCAGCTGCTGATAAGGTGCTTTTTATACTGGCTCCGGGTATTATTTTTGTCGCCGTTTATATGGGTTTTGCCGCGTTACCCTGGGGACCCGGCCTCGTACCCGCCAAACTGAATTTAGGTTTATACTATATTTTCGCCATTATTTCTATCGAGACATTGGGCATCCTGATGGCTGGGTGGGGATCAAATAATAAATATTCTATCCTCGGCGCTATGCGTTCGGCCGCGCAGATCATTTCGTACGAGATTCCGGCAGGTTTTGCTATTATTTCGGTAGTGATGATCGCCCAAACACTCAATCTGCAGGATATTGCTGCGCAACAAGGCATCATGGCAACAGAAAAAATAAAATTTGCAGGCTATTGGGACGTATCGCATATAGGTGGAATATTTGCCTGGAATATTTTGCGTGCACCGCACTTGCTTATTGCATTTGTAATTTACTTTATTGCCTCGCTTGCTGAGAGTAACCGCGCTCCGTTTGATATCCCCGAGGCTGAATCGGAACTGGTTGCGGGTTTCCATACCGAATACACAGGTTTGAGATTTGCACTTGTATTTTTAGCAGAATATAGCATGATGTTTTTGGTATCAATGGTTGCGGTAATCCTGTTTTTAGGAGCATGGAATACACCACTGCCTAACATTGGCTCATTGCAATTAGCAACATGGACAACAGGTGCCTTTTGGGGTATTTTATGGATAATTTTAAAAACATTAACCCTTGTAGGCATCCAAATGTGGATACGGTGGACATTGCCTCGCCTGAGGGTTGATAAACTAATGGCACTATGCTGGAAGGTATTAACTCCACTGGCTTTTGCCTGCATGCTGGCATCAGGAATATGGAGGCTGTTTTTAATGTAGCGTTCATTAGTTCACTTGTTTATTAGTTCATTAGTGCAAAGTTTGATATGCAGTTGAACCAATGAACAAGTGAACTAATGAACCAATGAACGAATAAACTAATGAACCAAACAATAAAAGGTATAACAACTGCGCTGAAGGGATTATCCATCACTTTGCGGCATCTTTTCGCTTCGCATCGCAAGCGGGAGGTATTGCCTGCCAGTGATAATAATTATTTTAAGCAGATGGAGGGTACCAATACCATACAATATCCGCATCAAAAGCTGCCGGTCCCCGAAGTGGGGCGCTATCAGTTGGAGGTGGAGATGGATGATTGTATTGTTTGCGACCTGTGTGCCAAGGTGTGCCCGGTTAACTGTATTGATATTGAAGCTATAAAGGCTACAGAAGCTATTGGTCAGACGTCTGATGGCACTACCAAGAGGCTTTATGCTGCCAAATTTGATATTGACATGGCCAAATGTATGTATTGCGGTCTGTGTACTATTGTTTGTCCAACCGAATGTATTGTAATGACTAACCAATACGATAAAAGCGTGTTTGAACTGAAAGACCTTAACTACGAATTCTCGGATATGACACCAGAAATGGCAGCTGAAAAAAGACGCGAGTTTGAACAGCAGCAGGCCGAAAGGCAGGCAGCCAAACTGGCGGCCATGCAGAAAAAGGAGGATGGCGCATGAGTTTAGTGCAGGTGCTTTTTTATGTGATGGCTTTTATTGCACTATCGTCTGCGTTGTTTGTGGCGGCTACTAAAAATTTGGTGCGCTCCATCTTTATGTTTTTTATTACCCTGTTTGCGCTGGCTGGTTTATATGTTTTGGCATTAGCTGATTTTGTTGCTATTACACAAATAGTAATTTACGTGGGCGGTATTTTGGTACTCATCCTGTTTGCTTTTATGCTATCGGGTAAGGAAACATTGAACGCTATTGAGCAACAGCGCAATCAATTTATCAGCATAAATAAAATACCCGCAATTTTGTTGGCCGGTTTGTTTTTAATAGTGCTGGTTAATATGATTTTTAAGGTTGATGCCGATCATCTGGCATGGATCAGCAAATCAATTAAATATAAGAATGAAATTATGCCCGATGGCGAAACGACGGAAAATATAGGTGTTAACCTGATGACGGCATATTTATTACCTTTTGAGGCAATTTCTATTTTATTGATGATAGCCCTTATAGGTGCGGCACATTTATCAAGGAAGGGAGAAACACGATGATATCATTAACCGATTTTTTGGTGGTAAGTGCGGTATTGTTTTGTATAGGCTTATACATGATCGTATCAAAACATAACGCTATACAAATATTGATTGGTATTGAATTGATGCTTAACGCGGCCATATTAAACCTGGTAGCCTTTGGTAAGTATGATAAACTGAACAACGGGGGGCAACTATTTGCCCTGTTTGCAATAGTGCTTGCAGCGGCAACAACGGCAGTCGCCTTGGCTATAATTTTAAACGTATACAAAAAATATAAAACCATTGATCCGGGTAAGATTGATGGGTTGAAGGATTGAGACGGGTTTGCGGTTTGTTGGCGGCGATGCTAACAAAGGCAAATATACCACGCGTCATTGCGAGGTACGAAGCAATCACTGATTTGCAGAGCCGCTCTGTATAGTCGGTGATTGCTTCGTACCTCCTCACAATGACGTGCTGGGTTTGCGGTTTGTTGGTGACAACACCAACAAAGGCTGTGAGACGGGGATGGATTGAATAATAATTGAAACAAACATAGAGACGCAATGCATTGCGTCTCTATAATAAAAATAAAGAAATAACATTGGATTTTTTTTTACAAGCTATAGATACATTAACTATCCGCTTTACACTGGCAGCTGTGTTAATGCCTTTGCTTGCTTTTGTAATTAATTTTTGTTTTGGATTTAAACGGTACAAAATATCCGGGTGGATTTCGGTTACGGCAATATTAATAAGCACCATTTTATCGGGGTTTGTATTTGCCCGGGTTTGGAATAGCAACCACATTGTACACCAGCAATTGTTATGGTTTACCATTGGGAGCACTAAAATATACGCCGGCATTTTACTAAATAACCTTTCGGTTTTAATGCTGCTACTGGTTTCGGTTATTGCGTTGCCGGTGCATATTTATTCTACCGCGTACATGGGCAGCGATAAAAATTACAGCAGGTACTTTGCTTATCTCTGTTTCTTTTGCTTTAGTATGCTGGCATTGGTGGTGGTTGATAATCTTGTTTTGTTTTATGCATTTTGGGAATTGGTTGGCTTTTCGTCGTACTTGTTAATTGGTTTTTGGTTTACAAAAAACAAAGCGGTACAAGCCAATAAAAAAGCCTTTATCATGAACAGGATAGGGGATATAGGGCTGCTAACGGCCATCCTGATTTTATTTACCCAATACCACACTTTCGACATTGTTCAGTTATTTACTGATAAGGGATTGATTGCACAATCTGTAATTAAAAACGGAATCCGGCTATCTCCTGCGGGCCATGTGCCGGCGATATGGCAATACATTGCCTGTGGAGGTATATTTTTAGCAGTAGCAGCCAAATCTGCACAGTTCCCGCTGCATACCTGGCTGCCTGATGCTATGGAGGGGCCAACATCCGTATCGGCACTCATCCATGCGGCAACAATGGTTGCGGCAGGTGTGTTTTTATTGGGCAGGGTATATCCCATGTTTAATGATGCGGAGCTTACTGTGCTTGCAATAATTGGCTGCTTTACCGCTTTTATGGCGGCAACCATCGCCCTAACACAAAACGATTTAAAAAGAATTTTGGCCTATTCTACCATATCGCAACTGGGCTACATGGTTATGGCTATGGGTATTGGAGCCTATTCATCGTCGTTGTTCCATTTGGTTACACATGCTTTTTTTAAATGTCTGCTGTTTTTGGTGGCGGGTATTGTGATCCATCAAATGCAGCATATTAAAGATGACAACGGGCTCGACATCGATCCACAAAATATTAACAATATGGGTGGTTTGCGCAAAAAGCTGCCGCTAACTTTTATTGCCGCCCTAATTGGTGGTTTGGCGTTGATAGGTTTGCCGCTGACGTCGGGTTATTTATCAAAAGATAGTATCTTGATCCAATCGTTTGAGTGGACAGCGGGCAGGAATGCCTTTTTTATGCTGATACCTGTAACAGCGGTACTTACAACCTGGCTTACTGCTTTTTATGTAATCCGTTTAATAATAAAAGTATTTTTTGGTGAATTAAGATTACTTCAAATTAAAACCGATTTGAAATTACATGTCAGCGATGGTGGTTGGCAATATAAAGTGCCACTGATATTATTGATTGCCGGATGCTTTTTCCCTTTGTTTTCGGCAAATCCCTTTTCGCACGAAGGCGCCTGGCTTATTAAAGGCTTTTTGCCGGGTAACGGTGCTGAACCGGCGGCAGTTTATCAAATACTGGTACCCATTGGCGTAAATATTTTAAGCTTTTTAGTAATGTATGGCGCTTATGTGGCTTACGCAAAACGTAAGATAAGTCCTTTTGCACAAAGCGGCTTTTTGTTTGGCCTATCGGCCAACGGATGGTATTTTGACGATATTTATAATAAGTTTATTGTGAAGCCGATACTTGCTGCAAGTCGTGCCTTGTTTTGGTTTGACCGTACGGCTATTGATGGTTTTATCAATTTACTGGCTGATACGGGCATAAGGTTATCAAAATTAGCCGCATGGACAGACCAGCATATTGTTGACGGCTTTTTAAACCTGCTGGCATCAGTAGTACAGGTAATAGGTGATTTTGCACGCCGTTTTCAGGGCGGTAAAGTGCAATATTATTTGTTTAGCATGCTTGCCATAATTTTAGCGCTGTTTCTTTTAAAAACTATTTTTTAAAGTTCCTTTTATTCCGACGTTAACTAATGAACATACTTACACTCCTCATATTTACCCCCATCCTGTTTGGATTTATTATTGCGGTGCTGCCTTCCGGCTGGCGCAGTAGTTTTAAATACATTACCCTGCTGGCTACTTTGGTTCAGTTGGGTATTAGCGTTTGGATTTATTGCAACTTTAAAACAGGTGCGGGTTTTGGCGGTATTAATCATGAAGATCAGTTTCAGTTTATGCAGAAGCTGCCCTGGATAAACCTTGATCTGGGCACGATGGGTAAAATGCAGATTGATTATTTTGTGGGGATTGATGGCTTATCCATAGCCTTGCTGGTAATGAGTTCGTTTGTGTTGGTTATTGCCGCATTGGCATCGTGGGAGATCACCAGTAATTTAAAAGGCTTTTTTGTGCTGTTTTTGATATTGGATATGGCTGTGATAGGTGTATTCTGTTCACTTGATTTTTTCTTGTTTTATATTTTTTATGAGCTGATGCTGCTGCCGTTATACTTTTTAATTGGGATGTGGGGTGGTGCAAGGCGCGAATATGCAGCTATAAAATTCTTCCTATATACGTTGTTCGGTTCGGTGTTTATGTTGTTGGTAATGATAGGCTTGTACCTTTCGGTTAAGGACCCTGTAACGGGTAATCATACCTTTAATATGATCCAGATGATGAACCCGGCCAACTTTGAACATGGATCGATATTTTCGGTATTAGGGAATCAAACTATTTTTGGTTTTTCGGCAAGGGCAGTGGGCTTTGTGGTTTTGTTTATAGCGTTTGCCATCAAGGTGCCGGTTGTGCCATTGCACACCTGGCTGCCCGATGCACACGTGGAAGCGCCAACGCCGGTTTCTATTATATTGGCGGGTATCCTGTTAAAGGTAGGTGGTTACGGTATTTTAAGGGTTTGTTTGGGCATCTTCCCCGAAATTGCGTCGATGGATGCTTACTGGCTTGGGCTGCTGGGCGTAATATCTATATTATACGGCGCGCTTAACGCGCTGGCGCAGCACGATCTGAAGCGGATGATCGCTTACTCCTCTGTATCGCACATGGGCTTTGTGTTGCTTGGTTTGGCTTCGTTTACACCCGAGGGTATTAGCGGAGCGGTAATGCAAATGGTTAGTCATGGATTTTTATCAACCATGCTGTTCTTTTTGGCTGGCGTTGTTTATAACCGCGTACATGATAGGGGCATTACCCATTTTAGGGGTTTGGGCTTACTGATGCCACAGTACACCATATTTGTAATGATTGCTTTTTTTGCATCATTAGGCCTGCCCGGATTTTCGGCTTTTATTGGCGAGGCTTTTTCGCTGATGGGGGCATTTAAATCGCATAACGTTAATGGGCTGTTACCTTACTGGATGGCTGCCTGCGGATCATTGGGAATACTATTAGGCGCAGCCTATTTGCTGTGGACTTTGCAACGGATGTTTTTTGGCCAGGTGCATTTAAAAGGCGGTTCGGTTTGGAAAACGGCTTTAAAAGATCTTAACGCCCGCGAAAAAATAACTTTAATACCGCTGGCAGCAATAGCATTAGCTTTAGGGTTGATGCCATCGTTGGTGTTTGATAAGATCAATGATTCGGTACTGGCGTTGGTGCAGTTTTTACAGGTTAAATAATAAAAGGGGGTGTCACTCTGAGGCACTCGAAGGGTGAGCGCAGAGGCCTTTGCACACATGCTTCGAGTGCCTCAGCATGACACCCGTTTTCGGGTCGACGAAAAAAGAAAATAAAAATATTTGCTTCCGCTTTATGGAAAAGCAAACACACATGCATCTTATAAATACTAAACGCCCGCAATAGGGCTTAACCTAATTAACAGGAAGTATTTATTTAATTAAAAAGATCATGTGTAAAAAATTATTAATGGCTGTGTTTGTTTTTTTTATCGCGATAGCAGCAAAAGCGAATGACGGTGAGAAGATCACATCAAAAGTTCAAAAAGTTATAGTGTTTTTAAATGGTGCACAGATAACACGTACGGCAATGGTAAATGTAAATGCAGGAACATCGGAGCTGATTTTCGGGGGGATTTCTCCCGGTATCGACGTGCAAAGCATACAGGTGCATGCGAATGGCGAGTTTACTATACTATCTGTTAAGCATGAAGTAAATTACCTGGGCGAGGATGTTAAAACAAAGCGGATTGATGAGTTACAGGCCCAACAAAAGATATTAAGGGATAAAATAGACCTGCAAAACAATATGTTATCCATTTATCAAACAGAGGAAAGCATACTTGCAAAAAATCAATTTGTAAAAGCCGAAAATGCAAGCCTTGAGGTAGCGAAATTAAAAGAGGCGCTTGATTTTCAAACAGACAGGCTTATCTCACTAAAAGAAAAAGAGCAGGTAGTCAAGAATCAGGTGGAGGCGCTGAACGCGGAGTTGCAAAAGTATTACCAGCAGATTAACGAAATTAACGAGGTTAAAAATGTTGCATCGGTTAATATTATCGTAAGCGTTTCGTCGAAAGTGATGCTCCAAGCGGGCTTTACTTTAAGTTACATGATCCATAATGCGGGCTGGTACCCGAGTTATGATATCAGGGCAAAAAATATAAGTAGTCCGTTAAATATAGTTTATAAAGCTAATGTATCGCAAAGGAGTGGTGAGGATTGGAAGAATGTTAAGCTTACACTATCAACCGGAACACCAACTGGCAATAGTATTAAACCGGAATTGGACCCATACTATCTTAATTTTGTACAGCCGATGAGACAGATATCAAGTAGCAATGCTTTAGCCGAAGTTGTTGTTACCGGATACGAGGCTAAACGTGATAAAGAAGTTGACGATGATTCGGGCACTGAGCGGGTTGCTGTAAATCAGGTTGAAAACCAAACCAGTGTTGAGTTTAATATTGATAATCCTTATTCTATTGCGAGTGATGGTAAACCATGCCAGGTAGAGATTAACCAAGTTAGCGTAAAGGCAGGTTATCAGTATTATGTAGCGCCTAAAATAAGTACCGATGTGTTTTTAACCGCTCGCGTAACCGATTGGAGCAAGTACAGTTTTTTATCGGGCGAAGCTAATTTGTTTTTTGAAGGAACCTATGTAGGCAAATCAAGGATAGATGTACAATCGCTTGATGATACTTTAAACTTATCGTTAGGTACCGATAAAAATATTTTGGTAAAACGTACGCTGGAGAAGGACCTTAGTCAGACACAGACTATCGGCTCAAACAAAAAAGAAACCAAGGGCTGGTTAATTGAAGTGAAGAACCATAAAACGCAACCCGTAAATTTATTGGTTGAAGACCAGGTACCGGTATCACAAAACTCGGCCATTGAGGTTGAGGTACAGGAAGCCTCGGGTGTGAAACCTGATCCACTAACCGGCAAGGTTTCATGGAATTTCCTGCTAAATTCGCAGGATGATAAAAAAATAGCGTTAAAATACCAGGTTAAATACCCTAAAAATCAACCTCTAATAGTTCAATAATAAAATGCACGATCTGCTTCCATTTTTATCCGACTCAATAACCAATGTTTTGGGCAGCATATTATTTTTTATGCCCGAATTTTATCTGGCGGTTTTGTTTATAGTGGTTTTGGTTACAGATCTGTTATTTGGCAAAAGTTCAGAAAAATTATGCCGTATTGTTGCTTTTGGTGGTATTTTGCTGGTGATCCAAAGGGATTACCAGCAAATGCAGTTACTACAGATTACCGGGTTGGAAGGCGGCCATTTTTTGTTTGCCAATATGCTGCTGCTTACCCATAATTCCATAGTTTTTAAATTGATTATTGATGTGCTGGCCTTTTTACTGCTGTTATATTTTGCGTGGGACGACAGGTTAAGCGCACACAGCAAACGCCTGTCTGATCTGTATTCTATAGCTATTGGGTCGATATTTGGTTTGCATTTAATGGTAATGGCGGCAAACCTGTTGTCTATTTACCTTGCTATTGAGTTGGTGTCCATTGCATCGTACCTGATGGTGGCTTACCGGTCGGAAAGTGCGTTCAGCGCCGAGGCAGGGTTAAAATATGTATTGTTTGGGGCTGCTTCATCGGCTATTATGCTGTATGGTATTTCATTATTATACGCGTTTACGGGTACACTTTATATGTTTACTGATAATATGGTAACCAGTTTAGCGGTGGTTAACCCGGTTGCGGTTTCATTTGCGTTGATTTTAGTGTTGATAGGAATAGGATTTAAACTCTCATTTGTGCCCATCCATTTTTGGGTGCCTGATGTTTATGAAGGTGCTCCAACACCTGTTACCGCATGGCTATCAACCTTGCCCAAAATAGCGGGCTTTGCTTTGCTTATTAACTTTTTATACCCGTTTATTTTTGAACCGAAGTTTAAAGCTCTTGATTTCCGGATGGTATTATCGGTTATCGGTATTATTACCATGATAGCAGGAAATTTTGCGGCGGTGCTTCAAAAAAATGTAAAGCGGATGCTGGCCTACTCAAGCATTGGGCATACCGGTTTTGCGCTAATGGCTGTCGTTGTTTTTAATCAGACGGCGTTTGCCACGCTTGCTTTTTACCTGGCGGTGTACGGTCTTGCCAATATTGGTGCACTGGCACTGGCTACCTATTTTGCCAATGAAGCCGATGCTGATGATCTGGAAGGTTACAAAGGCCTGGGCCATAAACTTCCGGTTGCATCAATATGTTTTGTAATTGTGTTGGTTTCATTAACCGGATTACCAGTATCAGCCGGGTTTGCCGGAAAGTTGTTGGTGTTTTCGGCTGTGTATGGTCTTTATCAGCAAAATCACGATGTATTATTGCTTTTGTTGATGATTACCGGAGCCTTAACTACGGTTGTATCCCTGTTTTATTACATCAAAATTCCGCTTAATTTATTCCTGAAAAGAAAAGAAACCACTAAAAACTACACGCAGAACTTTAGTAATATTATTGTTTTGTGTTTAATTGTGTGTTTTTTTATTGTTTTGCTCGGAATATTCCCCGATTTTTTAATTAAACACTTTTAAATATTGCTTAAGTAGTATTAATTTAAAATATTTTAACATTTATTTCATTTTATTATAATTTAAATCATAATTTCAACCTTTATTTATCAAGGTTTGAATTATCGATGAAGCGTTACTTTCCATTTTTTATAATTCTTGTAATTTTAACACTAACTTTTCTTTTCCCATCTGTTGAGCTTCCAAAAAGCGGGACGCCCCATTTTAATACTGGTGATATTGCCTGGATGCTGATGTCGACCGCGTTGGTTTTGATTATGACGCCGGGCCTTGCCTTTTTTTATGGCGGGATGGTGAATAAAAAAAATGTGATATCTACCATGCTGCAAAGCATTGTTTGCATGGTTATTATTACCGTAATGTGGGGCATCTTTGGCTTCAGTTTAGCATTTGGCGATAGTTTTCACGGTGTAATAGGTAATCCATCAACCTATTTTATGATGAAGGGTATGCTGGGCAATACCACATGGAAATCGGCACCAACCATTCCGTTATTGTTGTTTGCTATGTACCAGTTAAAGTTTGCTATTATTACCCCTGCGCTTATTACCGGCGCGTTTGCAGGCCGTATCAGGTTTAACTCGTATATTATTTTTGTGTGCCTGTTTGCCATATTTATATTTTCGCCATTGGCGCATTGCACCTGGCACCCCGATGGTATTTTAAATAAACTGGGGGTGCTTGATTTTGCTGGCGGCACGGTGGTACACATGTCGGCCGGGTGGGCAGCGCTGGCATCGGCTTTATATTTAAAGGGGCGAGCACAGGGAGATCATACTCCCGCACGTATTACTTATGTAATGATAGGCACAGGGCTTTTGTGGTTTGGCTGGTTTGGTTTTAATGCTGGTTCGGCATTTGGAGCCAATCATTTAGCAGTTACAGCTTTAGCAACCAGTACCACAGCATCGGCTGCAGCAGGTTTAACATGGATATTTTTTGATATGCTGCGGGGCAAAAAGCCATCGGCAATGGGTACCTGTATTGGTGCGGTTGTGGGTTTAGTGGCGATAACTCCGGCGGCGGGTTTTGTTTCTATACCGCATTCGCTGGCCATTGGTATTATATCGGCCGTAATAAGTAACCTGGTGGTTGAGTGGCGCACCCGTACTACTATTGACGACACGCTTGACGTATTCCCGTGTCACGGTGTTGGTGGTATGGTAGGGATGTTATTAACCGGCGTATTTGCCAATCAAAACGTTAACAGCGGCAACACAACTGGCAACGGGTTATTTTTTGGAGAAACCCATTTGTTTTTTGTGCAATGTATAGCCCTGGTGGCTGTATCTATATTTTCGTTCTTTGGTTCTTTATTGTTATTGAAGATAACCGACATGATATCGCCATTGCGCGTATCAGATGAGGACGAATTGATAGGGCTTGATATCAGCCAGCACGGCGAAAAATTATAATCAGCAAACCAAATTCTAAAAAACCTATACTATGACAAGCCTGCGTTCAACCGAACGGCAGGCTTTTTTAGTTTATTGGAGCATCTTGCCTTCAAAAAGAATTAAAGATAAAAAGCCGACCTTTAAATGGATCGGCTTTCTTTGTTAAATCGGTATAAACCGCTGTTTTCTTTTTATAATTCAGTAATCAGTTCGGCTATGCGGTTTGAGATCCCTACTTCATTATCATACCAGGCTACTACTTTGACATTGTTTTTTATGGTTTTGGTAAGGCTTCCATCAACAATTGAAGAGTGGGTGTTGCCGATAATATCGGCAGAAACCAATGGTTCTTCAGTATATTCCATAATGCCTTTAAGTGAATTTTCGGCATAGTGTTTAAAAAGATCATTCAATTCTTTTGCGGTTGCTTCTCTTTTTAGGTTGATAGATAAATCGACTATGGAGGCATCTATCACCGGCACGCGGTAAGCATAACCATCCAGCTTGCCTTTTAAAGCGGGTAGTACATCACCAATAGCTTTTGCTGCGCCGGTTGTTGTTGGGATGATTGAAAAAGAAGCCGCCCTTGCCCTGCGCAGATCTTTATGCGGCGAATCCTGTAGGTTTTGATCGGCAGTGAAGGCGTGCACGGTGGCTATATAACCGTTTTCGATACCAAACTCCTTATCCAAAATATAAAGTACCGGGGCAATACTGCCAGTAGTACATGACGCGGTTGAATAGATATTATCATCGCCGATTAAGTGGTTGTTTATGCCATGAACAATGGTTTTTACACCGCCTGTAGCCGGTGCGGTGATCAATACTTTTTTAGCCCCCGCGTTAATGTGTGCCTGCGCTTTTTCACGGTCGGTAAAACGGCCGGTTGATTCGATCACTACATCAATGTCGAGCGCTTTCCATGGTAGTTTTTCAGGGTCTTTTTCGCTTAGCATTTGTATTTTTTTATCATTTACAATGATGGAATTGCCATCCTCTGTAACTGAGCCGGGGAAACGGCCATGCGCGCTGTCGTATTTAAGCAGGTGTGCCAGTGTTTTTACATCCGTAAGGTCATTTACTGCTACTACTTCTACTTCGTTATTATTTTGGAGGGCCCTTAAAGTCATGCGACCTATGCGGCCAAATCCGTTTATTGCAACTTTCATATTTTTGAAATTTTAGGTGTTTAAATTATTTAGAAGGATATAAGTTATTTGTTAAGTTTCCGGGTTAAAAAGTCATCTATTAGTTGGGCCATTTGGGGGTGATATTCCTCCAGCAAAAAGTGGCCGCCATTAAATACATGCAGCTCAGTATCTTTTAAATCTCTTTGATAAGCTTTGGCGCCGGGAGTGCTAAAAATAATGTCGTTATCACCCCAAAGAATCAAAGCAGGTGGTTGGTGATCGCGGAGATATTTTTGCCATACCGGGTAAAGCGGAAAATTGGTGGAATAGTTACCCAGTAACATTCCCTGGATATCTTTTATACCCGGACTTTCCATATAGAAATGATCAAGCATATAGGGGTCAGGACTTATGTTAGCAGCATCTGCCGCTCCCAAAACGTATTGTTTTTTAATGCCTTCTAATGACAGATCAAAATCTATTTTCTGTTTTAAGCCTTCGGTATCATTTGCCTCTACCAATTTTACCATATCCTGTACGGCTGGGCCAAAGCCATCGGTATAGGCATTAGCGTTTTGGATAATAAGTGATTGCACCAGTTCGGGCCTGCGGCTGATGATCCTGAAACCTACCGGGCCGCCAAAATCCTGCATATATAGGCTAAAGTGATGAATTGAGAGCGCGTCGATAAATTTTTCGATGGTCTCTGACAGATGATCAAACGTATAGGCGTAAGTATCGGGTGATGGATGCCCGCTTAATCCTGATCCCGGATAATCAGGTGCTATCAAATGGTATTTACCAGCCAGATCATTTATAAGGTCGCGATACATGTATGAAGATGTGGGAAAGCCGTGCAACAGCAAGATGGTTGGTGCATTCGGATCGCCTGCCTCGCGGTAAAATATATTTACGCCATCAATATCAATTGACTTATACTTTACCTGAAATTGATTCAAAGGGTTATCATTATGTGTTTTCATGTTATGTGTTTTAAATGTTGATTTTAGTTTTGTAATGTTTAGTACAAAATATAGTAAAAAATTTTAGATTAATATTTGTAGCTGCATTTCAATCAATTGCGTCAGTTTATCGTTATCGGGATGCATGCGCCTGGTGATGTTTAGTCCGTTCCATAAGGTGATCAGATGCATACCCAGCATTTCGGCATCGGTTTTATTAATAAGCTGACCGTTTTGCTGTGCTTTTTTAATAGTGGCCACAAACAAGGCTTCTGTTTTTTTTAAAATTAAAACCGCTTCATTTTCAAGGTACTGATCCATAAGGGCCATTTCCATAACGGTATTGCCAATAAAACAGCCTCTTTGATGGGTGTTTAAGTCGGCACGGGTTATCCTCCAAAAAAATTCTTTGATCTGTTCTAACGGTTTATCGCTTTCATTAACTGATCTTTCAAATTTTTCGAACGACTCCCTATGAAATTGTTTAATCGCTTTTTCAAATAACTCCTTTTTGCCGCCTTCAAACGCCAGGTAAAAACTACCGCGACCGATGCCCATGGCAGCAAGCAACTCATCTGTTGATGTGGCAGTATAGCCTTTCTCCCAAAACACCCGTTGTGCTTTTCTCAGCACATCATGATCGTCGTATATTTTGGGTCTGCCAGTCATTTTTAAATTTGAATAAGTAAATATACAGTTTTGTATTGATTGGTACAAAAGTAAAATTTAAGATGACAATAATATTATTTAATGGAGGTTAGGGATAAAAAAATAACCGTGCCTCTCTTTTTTAGAAAGGCACGGTTAAGAAATAAAGCGAATCAGTTTTAGGTATTGCTTAGTGCAAAAGCGTTAACATCATACGCATCATAACTGTAATCGGTATTGGTGGCTGTATCATGATAATCAAATGCGTACAGTCTGTAGGTACCATCAGTAGCGAGGGCTGCTACGTGCAGGTTTTCGGAATAGGCAGCCTGGCCCGGGCAGCCGTTAAGCAGTCCAGCTACGGTGAAATCGGCGCTATACAAGCCTCCCGCAAGGGTAAAACCACCTATGCTTGATATCACAGAGCCATTGGGGTTAATGCCCGTTGCCTGCGTGCCGTTGCCTTTTACTACGCCATAACTAAATGTAGCAAAATTGCGTGGGTGCGAAGCCTCAAAGCTGAGTTGAACATGCTGGCTTGGGTCGGTGTATTTAATAAATCCGCAAGGGCCGGATGTGGCTCTTGTTTCAATAACTGTTGCATCATGGATATCGCCTACGCAAGGTGCATTATCAATCCGTGTATAAAAGCTTAAGCTGGTAGCCTCCAAAAATGGATTTGGAGGTAATAAATAATCATCCGGTGCATCAGTGCTGCTTGATATATCATTTGCTTCGGATACCTGGAAGGTGGCCCTGTCTACCGATACTACATGGAAATTTCTGGCGGAGTCCTGACTTAACAGTTCAAGATCAAAGCGATAGAGGCCATCTGTTAAGGAATGGCTATCAATATAAGCGCTATCGAAAAATACATCATTCCAGGTTGGGCTTAAAGCTTGGTCTACAGTTGGTATAAGGGTTTCCTGTGTTATATCCTGATGCGGAATGTGATAAGCAATATCGGGCGCATTACCTACGGCTCCTAATGTTACATAATGTGTTTCGTAATGGGTGGCTGATAATTTTACCAAATACGGCCTTGAAACAGCGCCGGGTATAATAGTAGTAACTTGCGACGAAACCGGGATGGTGTTAAGGTTTGCATCAGCAATGTTGGTGTATTTCCAGCGGTAATGGGTTACACCAGCATTAAAAATATTGGCGCCGCAAAATATCTCAAAATATAAGCCGCCGCCAAATGGACGTATAGGGTAACTTAATATATTGGTACATCCAACGTTGGCCATATTTACACCCTGTATGGCTACTGTACTGGTAAGATTTTGCTCGATTGTGAACGCTGATGCAGATTGACCAATAGACCGGAACCATACTGCGTCGGCAGGGCCATCGGTACCGCAATTGCAGGGCTCAACACGCGGATCAGTTACAATAATGCTGATGTCGGTATTGCACTGGTAATTCCAATGGGTATTGCATGGCAGTGGCGGGCGATAAACGGTAACCCACTGGCCGTTGATGTTGGCTTCAATCCAGATGTAAATATTTATTTCTGCATTAGGGCCAAATAGTAGCTCCCATGCTTCAAAGTGCCCGTTGCAATCGGTGCTTACAATCTGCTCGTTCACTATGAAATAAAACCATGGCCAATAAATTGGCCATAGGCAAAAATATGGGTATAAAATATCGTGGTTATTAACTATTAACTGGCGGATATCATTAACCGATCCTATTTTTAAGGTATTAAGCACATCAACAGGTAGCGGAGCCGGTGACGCTGCTTTTTTTGCAATAGGGCTTGCCGAAAGCGTTGATGTTAACGAACTAAGCGGCCTGTTTATTTTGGCAAAGCTTACCGGCCCTATTGGATCAGGTGGGCCAGATGGGCCGGGTAATGGATTAACTACGATCGGTGGAAGAGGTTGAGGATTTAAATCGATTATTTTTTGCGCTACTTCCTGTAGCACCCAGTCAGGAATGGTGCGGTAATAGATAGGTAAATGCGGCCAAAGAAACTCTGTTTCAACTTCGCATACATGCACACGCATATCGCACAGGGGGAGTTTTTGGTTTTGACCATCAATATTAAAGTTTTTAAACACATGGCCTGTAACCAGGCAATTATGAAACGGAAACGGATCAATAATAATGCCCGGTAGCCTGTTTACATCAATGATATTGCCGTTAAAGTTTTTTACTATTTCGTAGGCGCTCATTTTTTGAAGGGTGCGTTCGTTAGCACTGCTTTTTAAACCATGGGGCAAAGGTTGTGCAATGTATACCTTGCTTTGTGCGTCAATTGATGTTTTTGAAATGTTAAGCGTAGCTTCATCATCCCTGAATGGAGCTGATTCTACAATTTTACCTCCACTGTTTACCACATAGGCATTCAGCTCATCGCTACTTTTAGCACTGGTTCCTTTTGGCAGTTTTACAACTACCGGGTTTTGTTTTTCCGTTTTCATTTTAATTATAATTTAAAATTGGTATTAATAGTTAAAATAACGGTGTAAAACTATGGCCATAGATAGTGGCAAACAATCGTATTGCTACGGGATTAGGCGCGTAGATGTACTGCAAATTGTAAACGTAAATGCGGAAGGGAGGAGTGAGTGTTTTTACTGATGGTTATTGAAGAAAGCGCGAAAAATATGCCTGATATAAGCCAAATACAACGTATAGCCGAAGTGCAGGCTAAGCATTATTGGTTTAAAGATTTAGTTATTTGCCAAAGAAGGTAAACCTTACCCAACTCCTTATACCCACAAACACAGGGACAAATAAAAATATAGCTATAATGGCCAGAAAGCTAATACTGCTAAGGTAATCGCCAAAAAAAGGTATAATAAGGATAAGCACAATGATGGCCCAAAGCAGGCGCGATACGGGTTTAATATAAGCACGGTCGTCTTTATCCTGTTCCATGATTTTTGTGAGGCCGGTGATCATCAGCAGGATAATAGCCAGCGAGGTGCAAAACATCCATTGGGTGGTTAATGATATGCCGGTAGCCAGATCTGTGATGCAAACCCGCAGGCAAGCACCAACTACGCTGAGACCTGCTAACAGGGGGAAGTGAAGAAAGACCAACCATTCATAATACTTGTATCCTTTTTTGGTTTCCTGCTCGCTGGTCATGTCAAAATAAAGGCTCCATAGTAAAAAGGCTATTAGGATGCCCAGGATAAAAACTATCCATACGGCAGGTTGTTTGTTTTTAACATCGGTAACACCGCCAACGGTGCTTAAAATACTTTCGGTAAGTACAATTATAGTAAACAGGCCAAAACGTTCCACAATGGTTGCCGAGGCCGAAAATACCTGGCCGCGTTGTTTTAATACCCTAACTACTGTACGGGCGGCGGTGAGGGGGGCGGTTAAATTGAGCAATAATACTATAACCCAAATTATAATGCTTACTTGCGGAGTGGTGAATACCGAAACAATGAGCAACACAAAGGCAATGCTATAATTAATGGTATAAAATTTATTAAACACCCGGTGTGATGGATCATACAAACCAACGCTCCACCATAGATAAGTAATTAATACCTGTATAACCGCGAAGGTGAGCGCGAAGCCTTGCAGATGACCTTCAAAAACATCGGGAATGGTAATGGCTACGGCTGCAACGGCAAGCATTTGCAGAAAAGTAAAAATGCGGGTGCGGATACTGTCGCCACCATGCAGATCATAATACTGGCTGCCATTTACCCACGACCAAAACACCAAACAGAATATTAGAAACGAGCAGCCTACGGTTGGCCAGGTAGGATAGGCGGCAATACGGTGTGTTAACTGGCCGATGGCCGCTACATAAACCAGATCATAAAACAACTCAAGCCAGCTCACCTTTCGCTCGTTTTTACGATCGTCGAAGTTTTGGGGTGGCCCCCACCATAGGTTGGATGGTTGTTTGGACATGGGCTTAGACTTTGTGTTTAGATTTGTTTTTTTCTTTTCGATCTGTTAAACCATAAATAAAGCCCGAGAGGCACGCATCCAATAATCGAGCAAATTAAAAAAGCAAAAGCTCCGTCGTACGAGTTATAGTCGTTGGTAATGTACTTATCGTCTGCCGATGTATAATACTCCCACGATTCGCCGCGCTTAAAAGCCAAAACATAATTTTTGCTCCAATCGGTACCTTTAACCACTTCGCTGATCTTGCTATCAATGTTTTTATCATTCCGGATATAGTCGATTTTGCTTAAACCTGCTGATTGCCAAGGTTTAATCGCTGCAAATTCGGCCGCAGTTGGTAATCTGTGATCGGTAGTCTTAAAGCTATCGATAGATTTGATGGCTGGCAGAATTTCTTTGGTAATAAATTGCTGGTCTTTTTTGAGCTGTTTATCGGTGTCTTTAAACATACCGAAGCCCATCCAGGCAAAGAACAATAGCCATATTGAAAAAAAAATTAATAAAATGATGTTTAATATTGATTTGGGCATGGGGTGGAAATCCTAATTTGATTTATAGGGGAAGATAGCGATATTTTCTAAAAACGAGTATTTTGCGTTCCCTTTTTATACCATTGATGCTTACTTAGCGAGTTGACCAAGTCGGCCAGTTTTCGTATATTTGTATAGCACCACCACTATCAATCCTGATAGTTGACTAATGGCCAAGCCTGCCAAAACACTATTAATCGGTTTAAAAACATCAATTCCTCGTGCTCTTTGAATTATTTAGCTGATATACAGTTGATTGTATGGAAAATTACATGGATTTTTCATACGTCCTAAATGCAGTTTACCCGTTAAAAAGTGTTTTTTTCATACGCTCTAAATGGGTTTAAGGCGTTAAATAGTTTTTTTTATCACGCTCTAAATGGGTTTAAGGCGTTAAATAGTGTTTTTTTATCACGCACTAAATGGGTTTAGGGCGTTGAAATTCCATTTGTCATTCTGAGTATTAAGCAAGGGTGTCGTGCTGAGGCACTCGAAGCATGTGGGCAAAGGCCTCTGCGCTCACCCTTCGAGTGCCTCAGGGTGACACCCCTTTTTTAACAGGAACTATTTCTTCAAACTCTTTATATAAGCCATAGTAACCGGGATTTGCGTAGCATGATCGGGGCTTTCGTCTTCAATAAAGTAGTGTTTAATGCCTACGGCATTGGCGGCTTTCAAAACTTCGGGATAGTTGACCTGGCCGGTTCCTACGGCTACGTCGTTATGGGTTGATGTACCGCCGGTAAGGTCGTTGGCTATGCCTTTGCGGATGTCTTTAAGGTGTACCATTTTCCAGCGGCCTTTGTATTTATACAATAGTTTTGCCGGATCGCCACCACCGTGGAAGGTCCACATAATATCCATTTCGAAGGACACATATTTAGGGTTGGTATTTTGTACAATATAATCAAACAGTGTTCCATCCCCGTAAGGGCCAAACTCATATCCATGATCGTGATAGCAAAGTGTGATGCCATTTTCTTTTAATATTTTGCCCACGCGGTTAAAGTCGTTTACCGCTTTTTTAGCATCATCAATGGTAAATGTTTTGCCATGCGGAATCCAGGCCACCATAATAAATTTGGAGCCGAATGTTTTTGCCAGTTTTACGGCTGCATCAGGGTCTTTGGTTATCGCACCGTAATCAATACCGATGGATGGCATACTGATACCGCGATCATCCAGCATCTTTTTAAATTCTTCGGGACTGATATTTTTAGGATTTGGGCCTTCCATTTCGGTAATGCCAAGAGCCTTCACGCTATCAAGCACTGCTGCAACACCCGATGGGAAACTGTTGCGGTAAGTATAAGCCTGTACGCCAATTGCGTGGGTAAATAAAGGTTTTCCGTCCTGGGCGAAACTGCTGCCTGCACAAACGGCAAGGATTAAAATTAAGATGCCGGATAATTTTTTCATTAGTATTGGTTTGTTAAGTTAATTGGTTGATTGGTTAAAATTAGTAATTAAAATATTGTAGAATTTTTAATAGGGTAATCTATCGTAATCGTTACCAAACGGATAAAAAATGCATTGTATTTTGCATAGCGATGGGTTTAAAACCCATCGCTATAAAGAAAAGACGGGTCTGTGACTGTGTTTTGAAGTACGGAAGCTATTGAAAATCAACCCCAAAAACAAACAAATATTAATGCAATTTTATGACATTGTTAAATAAAAGTTTTAACATTTAAATTATACCTTTGCGGCTCATTATCAATCATGAGTGATCAGATTAAACATGAGTGCGGTGTGGCATTTATCCGCCTGTTAAAGCCACTGTCTTATTATCAGAAAAAGTACGGAACTGCGCTGTACGGTTTAAATAAACTTTACCTTTTAATGGAAAAACAGCATAACCGCGGCCAGGATGGCGCCGGTGTTGCAACCATTAAACTGGATATTGA
>OLKV01000156.1_pt1 | contig 62066 bp, 54 predicted proteins | sample 1604391 | NCBI WGS metagenome assembly OLKV01 (sample SAMEA104055711, study PRJEB20765) | soil metagenome | isolation source: soil | reverse complement strand
GTTACCGTAAACTGATCACTGGTGGCGTTGTTAGGTGTGCTGCCAACACGGTTTATGGAACTTACCGTTGGTGCAGTCTTATCTATGGTATAAGTATTATTACCTGCAAGAGGCGGATTAGACACACTCGGCGATAAGCCAGTAGCGTTGGCAAAAGTTAATAATAACGTACCGCTTACACCGGTAGTAACAGGTATATTCCAGGTAATATTATTGGAAGTTGTGGGTGTGCCAACAAATGCTCCGCTGGTACCGGTACCACTTAATGTAAAATTTGATGCGGCTAAACCACTAACCGCAGCGGCAAAGGTTGCCGTGTAGTTTACTATTGTTGCATTAGTTGTTAAAGTGTTTACAGAAGCAAGTGAACTGATGGTTGTTGCTGGTAATACCGGAGCTGTGGTTACAATATTTGTTATTCCTGTCCCCCCGGTTACTGAAGTACTGGTTAATACGATTTCATCAATATCGTCAAAATTGGTACCAAAATTTGTACTTGTTAATGTAGTACCTGTAACCGGGGTAACCGGTATGGTTGCCGTATAATTAAACGACACCGAAGTTCCGGCAACACCTCCTTTGTAAGGTGTTACAGTAATAGTTTGTGTTGTATTACTGGTGGGATATACCGTTAGGTTAGTCAGCTTAAAAGTTGCGCCGGATGCGCTTTGCAAAACGCCGCTGGTTATACTGCCCGTAGCACCTGTTTTGTTAAATTGTAATGTATTTGTCCCTGCGCTACTGGCTACTATAAGCCTGGCAATAGTTCCACTTGCCGAATTTACGGTAGCGGTAAAGCCGTACCCTGAGCAGTTTGTTGACTGAAACGTATAACTGAGGCTTGTAAGTGTATTGCTCGTCGCAAGTACATCTGGAACGGGAGTATAACATGAAAAACTATAGGTTACCCCGACGGCCGGATCAGCCAATAAATGCAGACCATGCGCTGTTTTAACTTTATTTATCTCTGTTGGAACGTCTGCAACTGCATTAAACGTAAACCCAAAGCAAAACACGGCCAGCATTGACAATGCATTTAAGGCAGCAAATAATTTATTCCGCTTTTTTGCAAGGGTGTATAATGTATGATCTGAATTGGCTTTTGAACGGAAAGGAACAATCAGGTTAGGTAAATTTTGATCCATATCTAAGGTTTATGCGTTAATTCTATTCGGAATTTGAAACGTATAAATGATTTGAAATATGAAAAGACAATTGCGGAAACCTACAAGCCGTCCAATAAAATCAAATCAGTTATATTATTATAGTAAAAACAAACGTATGATTCAGGTTGCTAAGAGAACAGAACAACAATCTTAAATACGAGTTGTTACTTTTTGGCAAAAAACGCGCCAATAAAGAAACAATAAAACAACAAGGTAAAGGCCTGATCACAAATTAATTAGACCAAATATCTGTTTTAATTAATAATTAACGAAATAAAAAAGCTTTAATTAGAAAATTATTTTTCAGACACACAAATATGGGTTTTCCCAGCCAGAACCATTTTGATAGGCGGAGTTCAATATCTCAGGTTCTTCCCAGCTGATTCCAGGGTCGGAATCTATAACCTCATTTTTAATAATTCCTTCTTTGTGATCATAAAACGACCGACGGACGTACACTTGTTGCCCCGAAGCAACCGGCGTTGTAGCTATATTAATTTTTCCGCGAGGGCCCTCGCTTGCTGCCAGAGCTAACTGTTTTGCAATTTCAGGTCCCGAAACCCTTTTTTCGCCCATGGCTTTCAATGCCTCACATAATATTAAGCCTGTTTCAAAAGCCAATACACTAAAAGCATTAGGATTTCGTGCGTATTCATTTTCGTAATCAGCTACAAATTGCCTGTTAGCGTTAGTTTCCAGCAAATACGACCAGGTGCTGGCGCTATAGATATTTGCTGCACTTTTATTTTCAATGCCAAGGCATTCTTCAACCATAAAAGGATTGGCGCTTACAGGGATGTTGTTGAGTAATCCGTTTTCCTTGTAGTAATTAAGAAACTGCGCACTTTCCTTTCCGGATAAAAGAACATGTACATGGTTGGGTGCATTAAGCATAAGAGATTCAATCAGAGGAAACGTATCTGGTACATCTCCCTTAACCATTCTTGTGACATCAAGTTTCATAATAGGTGCGCCGGATCTTGCGGTCCCCAATCTGAAAGGCTCGTGCAGATTATAACCGGCTTCATATATGGATACGCTTGCAGCAGGAATTCCTCCAAATTGTTTTTGTGCCCATTTTCCCATTACCCATTCACTCTTCCAAAGCGCAAGGCTGTTATAAAACAAATATTCGGAGCGGAATGAGTAGGTTGGGATTAAAGCGCCCAAATTATTTATAATAACAGGCACTTTATACTTTTCGTAAATCTCTTTGGCATTTAAAATTACCCTTGTGCCAACGATGCCAATTATCAGGTCGACTTCGTCAAACGTAATTAACTTATTTATGGATTTATCAACCTGCGTTTGATCGCCTAAATGGATATATTCAGCAACATTTTCAATTTCGAGGGAAGGAAGTTCCTTTTTAACTGCCAGCTCAAAGCCTGTTCTGAAATCATTTTTTAATTTAGTAAATATCCCTGAATAAGGATACAAAAAACCTATCCGCAACTTCATACCTATATAAAAAAAAAGTAATTGCTTTTTAAGGGCAATTACTGCAATTAAGATTGTTAAATTATTTTATATAATAAAATTAATTACGGCTTGGAAATATCCCATAAATAGCGATAATATAATTTACCACCAAATATGGCGTCATAATGCTAAAAGGTAGTGATTGACCTGAAATGCTATTTGTAACTGTACCGCCAGCAATTGACAGCCCTCCTAAGGCAACGGTTGCTGCACCCGTTACGAAGGTATTTATGCTATCAGCATTGTTAGGGTCCCAGCCAGCACCTAAAACATTTCCGGCAGCAGGTGTGCTGACCGATGCCTGGGTAGTAGAGGCTGATAATGATCCTGTTATACCAGATATCGTACCGATGTGCGTATGCGCAGGCATGTTTGAAATTAGTAAAGTTGTATTCTCTGTTCCTGCAATTTCGCCTATTGTATTTACAGATACACCAGGGGCTCCACCCGGATTATATCCGACAGGCACTCTTCCCCTGAAATCGGGTAACTGAAAAGTTGAAACACCGTTGCCGCCAAACTGTGTTCCCAATAAAGAAAACAATGCAGCATTTTGACTAATTGAGAGTGTTTGCCCTGCGCAATTTTGATAGTTACGGGGTGCCCAGTTTAGCGGCCATAAATAAATTGTACTTACGAACGAATCCATGATAAGGTTTAGATTTAAATTAGTGAATTAATTTGTTGAAATCCTAATGTAAAGGTTTAATTACAAGACGAATATACCAATATTTACATTCAGTGCAACTATTAATTATAATTTAAAGCGTTTAAAATAACGTGGGATGTACCGGTAGTGGTGGTAAGTGTAGGATCAACCATTGAGCCAATAATAAATTGATCTTTTTTAAAGCCGTAAACCTGCCTGGTTTTAAGTTTTTTGATTTTTTGTCCGGTCGCTTTCATGTGGTTACTTTCTAAATTTTTATAGAAGGTATAAAAGACCGCACACATAGAAAAAGTTATTACACCAACTGCATTATTCCATATATAAATCGCATTTTTAGGGCTATTATTTACTATTAAGAATTTTTATAGTTGTAATTTCGGGAAATTTTTTCACCACTTTTCAATTGTTTTGTGGAAAAAAATCAACATCTTGACATCGCTTAAAAGTCATACTTCTTATTGTTAATGAAAACGCTCAAGTTTGAAAATCTAAAACTCCATATTATTTTCTGGTCGGCATTTATAATCTATGAAATGGTTTTTTTGTATAGTATGGATGCAAAGTTTTCAAACCTGCTTGATTACGGAGGGCACTATATTTTAAATATCGCAACATTTTATTTTAATGCACATATTTTATTGCCAAATGCCGTAAATTATACAAAAAGAAAGCGTTACTATTTGCTACCTCTTTTTATTATAGGTGAACTGATTTTATATATATTTTTTAAATACTTACTATATGGTTTGTATGACGTTTTGCACGTTCAAATTAGCCTTCCAATTACCAATGGCTGGTCATTTATATTTCAAAGTGTTTACAGGGCCATATATTTTATTGGCTTAAGTACAGCTTATTGGCTTGCCTTATCAACTATTCAAAACCGGAAAAGAATAGCTGACCTTGAAACCATGCAATTGAGGAATGAACTCCAAACACGTGAATTGGAAAAAACATTATTGACTACAGAAAACGCTTATTTAAAATCACAGATCAATCCTCACTTTTTATTAAACACCCTGAATTTTTTATACAATTCGGTTTCAAAATTTTCCGATAAAATTGCAGATAGTGTTTTGCTTCTCTCAGACATTATGCGTTATGCATTAACCAATGCCGATAAAGATGGAAAAGTAATGCTGGAAGCCGAAATTGATCATGTAAGTGGCTTTATCAAATTAAATCAAGCCAGGTTTAGCCAAAAGTTGAATATAAACTTTGAAATATATGGCGATACGGAAGGTTTAAGGATTATTCCGCTAATATTAATTACATTAGTGGAAAACGTTTTTAAATACGGCGATCTGTTAAATAGTGACCGTCCAGCAAGAATTACTATCTTAATTGAAAATAATAATTTAACGTTTACAACCTGGAATTTAAAGAGAAAAAAGACTTACAATCCAGGATATGGCATCGGGATAAAAAACATTAAAAGTCGTTTGGAAATATATCATAAATATGAACTATTTGCCGACGAGAACGAAACAGAATATAAATCTATATTGAAGATTGAATTATAACTTATATGTATAAATGCTACATAATTGATGATGAAGAACACGCGATTGATACTCTTGCAGGATACATTAATAAATTCCCGGGGCTGCATTTGGCAGGCAGTAACACTAACCCGCTTAATGCTATAGATGAAATAATAAATACCACACCTGTTGACATTGTTTTTCTGGATGTTGATATGCCACAACTTTCGGGGCTTGACGTTGCTGATATCCTTTCGCCCCACGCAGCGATAGTATTTACCACTGCGTATCCGAATTACGCTGTTAACGCTTTTGAAAAAAATGGAGCCGATTTTATTTTGAAGCCAGTATCATTTGAGCGTTTTACAAAATCGGTGACGAAAGTTCAAAATCTGCTAAAAACAAAAACATTAGTTGAAAAACGCCATGAAGATGAATATTTCTTCATAAACCCCGGAGTTAAAGGCCGAATGATTCAACTGAGCTATGCTGACATTTTGTACATTGAAGGTTTAAAAAACTATGTGATTATATATACAAGCGAAAGTAAATTTATCACCTACCTATCATTAAGGGAAGTTGAAAGTTCAATCCCATCTTCCAAGTTTATAAGAATTCATAAATCGTATATTGTTAATGTTGATATGATTAAATCAATTGACGGAAATAATGTTTTATTACCAAATAAAATTGAATTACCGATTGGAACTTCATTTAAAGAGAACTTCATTAATATGATTAACAGTAAAACTCTCAGAAGCAGCCGGAATAGTTAACCGGGCTTTTTCCTTTCGCGCTTCCAGTGATGAGTAATATTTGTAAAGCAAGTAGTAAATAATAAACTCATGTTTGCGTTGTTTTTCGTTAAATAACCTGTTAAGATGCATGTGAATTAAATCGGCAACAAGTTTAACCATACTACCAGGTAAAAGGTCTTTAGCGTTTAGCTTTAATGAAGTTAATCCTTTTAAGTAACTGTTAAATTCCTTTTTGCCGGCGATATCAATAACTGCTTCCTGATTGTGTTCCAGATGGTTTATAAACCATGAATATTCCCGGTATTTATTATCTAATTGAATTTTAACTTGCTTGCTATCTTCAAACTCACGTTTCATATTTTCATGCATCGACCGGACTAAGGCAAGCTTATCTGTGTTTCGAATAAAAAACACGCCCAACATTGCATTAACCGATATGATGGCCAAATGCAATTCCGAATAGTTTTTGGGTTCTTTAGTTATATTGACAAGATAGTTTATTATTAATTCGCTGCTAACCTGAAATATTTTTTCAACGTATTCTATTGTATCGGCGCCGTATCTTTCAATTTCGCGTTTATAAGTATCCAATAAAAATTTATTGATGCTACCATTTTCCACATGGTTGCGGATTCTTTTTTCAAAATATTTAACCACTTGGGCAGCATCGCTTTGGTTAACTTGAATTCTAATTCTTAAATGCTGATCCGGGTCGGCATATCTTATAAAATACCAGCCCTTTAAAATATTTTGTTTTTTAAATCGCGCAATAATGCCCTTTATGTTCTTTATTAAAATACCATTTGATATAGCCGGATGGCAGTATAACTTTAAGTATATCCATTCATCGCCTGGAAGATAAATACGTTTAACTTTATTTTTCTTTAGGCTGGGCGGAATTAACATCTTTTGCGAATAAACAACTTCCTCCGAAAAAACTGATGCTATTAATTGCCCTACAAAGGCCTGGCCGGAACAGTTTTTTACAACTGGCGATTGTTCAATAAATACTTCTTGCAGTATCACCGATTTTTTATTTTTAATCGTCTTTATAAACATATTAACCGATTCGGCGTCATCCTGATCAAACAATAGTTGATTATCCCCTTCGGTTAAAGCAAATTGCTTTTTGAGTTTTAATTTCTGACAATTCTTTTTAAAAGTAGCAATTGCTTCGCCCCCACCAGAAAGTTCCATTATTTCTTCGCTGTTTAAAACCCAGGTGGATGGAAAAAGGATACAATTTTTGTACTCAACCCTTGGATAAAAATTAAGTCCGGGCAACAACGATTTCAAGTCGAAATTATAATTGGATTTTAATCCCTGATACTGCAAATCGCACAAAAACCTAAATATTGATAGTTCGCTCCTACTGTAATTGTAAGCCGAACTTAGCCTTGGAATTATTATCTTATTCAGTTTTTTTGACCGGAGGATAATTACATTGTCTACTACAGAAATTAAAATATCAGCCAGGCTAATAATATTATTTTGGTTTAAGGTTGAATGTATTCCGATTGGGATTTCATACAATCGTACGCCTGCACCCGAATTTATGTTGGCGGCGTGTTCATCGGTAAAACACGAAATTTCAGCAAAAACTACTTCATCATTCAACTTTTCTTCAACCGAAGCGATATAGCGCGTTTCTTCTAAAACTTTTTCACTAAAAGAGGTAAATCGTCCTAAAAGTGCTGTGGCTGTGCAGCCGCCAGCTTGTTCAATCCAAACCTTATCATCAAACACTCTGAAAATAACTGAAAAACTTGGAGGTGTTTTCAACACAGATTGAACCTGTAATTTCTTCAAATCCTTTTCTGAAATTAAAATACATTCGTCGTTTTTAATTTCAGAAAGTTTCAGCAAAAAGAATTCATGTAGTGGTGTCCAGTTAAAACTCAAACTGCTTGATTGAAGGTCTAATTGGATGCCATCAAGTAATTCGCTGGTCGCCAGGCTGCTTTCCAGCCCCTCGTATCCTATCCCGGTTTCTCTGTCAAGCGCTTGCAGAATCGGGATTTCCTGACCTTCAAAACGCTCAAGAAATTTAGTTTTAAATGTGCTTAACGAGCGGGGGCTGCCATCAAGCGCAAATTTATCCAAACACTCCAATCCATCCTTCAGGTATTCCTGATATTTCTTATCAAGCATTGACCGTGACACTTTTTCGTAAGCTACATAAAATAGAGATTTTAACTTCTGTTTGGAGAAACTATACAATGCACTTCCGGTTAATTCTTTAATATTGATATAACCTTCCTTATTAATGCTGTTGATTAAATCGCCATAGCGCAAAATATCGGTTGTAAATTCATCTGTATTATTTGTTTCGGAGGCGATTTTAAGTAGCCTGTTAAAATACTTTTCCCCTGTCATATTGGGATATGTTTCGGGAATCAACAGTCCGGCTTCAATCGTATCGTCGATATAATTTTTCACCTCTTCGGTTTCTCCGGTTAGGCTTTCAAGCCACGATACCATTTCGGCTTTGGTTTTACCATTTTTGCTAAAGCTGATAAGCTTATTTAAAAGCCTGTCGGTTTGATATGAAATAATTAAGAAGTCGGTTTTTTTTGTATCGTCATCAATCCTGTTGGTCAGATATCGTTTTTCACCTTTCATGGTGTATATCGAACCATTTGAGTAGTATTTAATATTGCCAAACGTTCCTGATTTTTCCATACGTTTGCCAAGATCAACCGAAAATTGAAAATCAGGGCTTACATACACCTTCTTCTCCTCTTCCAACACAAAGGGCTGCGAATTGTTAAAAACGTTCCAGGTGATTGAGCTAAATGCCGAAAACATTCCAAACGGCGTTGGCCTGTAGCACATCCGGTTAAAATATTTTTGCAAGCTCAATTTTACCTTATCATCCAATAGCGAATAATTAAAATTAAACCTGCCTAATTCGGCATATAAGCTTTCGCTTGCGAAGAAAATTGCGGCCTGAAAAAACGGTGACTTAAGAATTTCCTTTAATATTTCAACATCATAATCCTCATAACTTAAGGCTGGTGTCCTCAAAAAAAGATATTGGTTAAAACAAATATTACTCATAATGTTTTAAAAGTTTAAATAACAATAACTATTAAGAAATTGCAAAAACAAGCAATAAGAAGATCAGCCAATACTTTATCAAACATCAATCCTTGAGAAAATTGATATACAGCGCTTTAACAGATTTTAAAATAGAAATATAGTTATAAGTAAGCGTATTTAAAGTACTAAACTTAACAGAATTTTTCGAAAAATTAACATATAAAACATAATAATTATCTGTAACGGAATGTTTGTTCCAACCCATAATTAAATTAGGTGTGCCCTCGGCGCGAATATTTTTTTGGGGAGCACCAATGGCTATCGTTGCAATTAAAGTAAATTGCAGCTTTTTAATTCCGGTTTATAAATATGGCAACAGAAGTTAAATGCCCTAAGTGTGGTTTTGGGTTCCCTATTGAAGAGGTGATGGCCGAAGAGTATAAAAAAGAGCTGCGTGCCAAAATGCTTGAATTTACCCAGCAAAAGGAGGACGAATACCGAAAAAAGGAAAACGAATTTGCTACAAAAGAACGCTCACAGCAATTGCAGTTTGAAGAACGCCTTACCAGCGAAAAAAAACAACTGCAACTAAATATTGAACAATCATTACGCAAAACCATAGCATCCGACTTTGAAAACCAGTTGGTGATACTCCAAAATGCCAAGCAAGAGTCGGACGAAAAACTGAAAACGGCGCGCCAAAAGGAACTGGATTTTTTGCAGAAAGAAATGGCGTTGAAACAAAAGGAAGAGGAACTGGAACTTTCGATACAACGCAAATTACAGGAACAAAGGAATGAGCTTACCGAAAATATCCGTAAACAGGAAGCCGAAAAATTTAGCCTGAAAGATACCGACTATCAGCTTAAAGTTAAGGAACTTGAAAAGCAATTGGACGACCAGAAAAAACTGGCCGAGGAGATGAAGCGCAAAGCCGAGCAGGGCAGCATGCAGCTGCAGGGTGAGGCACAGGAACTGATATTGGAAGAGCAACTGCGCGAACATTTTCCGTTCGACCTGATCAGCGAGGTTGGTAAAGGTGTACGTGGGGCCGATTGTATCCAAACCGTGCGCAACCAGTTTGGGCAGGAATGTGGCCGCATTATTTATGAAAGCAAACGCACTAAAGATTTTGGCGCCGACTGGATAGACAAACTAAAAAAGGATATGCGCGCCGTAGGTGTTGATGTGGCCGTTATAGTTACCCAATGTTACCCTAAAGGCATGGATTGCTTTGGCGAAAAAGATGGTGTTTGGATCTGCTCATTTGACGAGGTAAAAGCTGTAAGCTACATTCTGCGCGATGGCATTATCAAGCTGGCTAACCAGGCCAAAGCGCAAGACAATAAAGGCGACAAAATGCACCTGTTGTATGACTACCTGGTGAGTAACGAATTCAGCGAGCAATGGAAAGCCATACGCGAAGGCTATATGAGTATGCGCATGAGCATACAGAAAGAGCGCGACGCCATGGAAAAACTATGGAAAAGCCGCGAAAAACAACTGGAAAAAGTATTGCTGAACGCAGCCCACATCAAAGGCTCCATTGAAGGCATTGCCGGCAGTGATATGATCCACCTGGATTTGGGTGACGATGAGGATGCGTTACTGTTGGAATAACACTTTCAACAGTAACGCTTATCAACCTGTTTTAACGATGTATCAACAATAGCCAGTTCCTGATATACATATTCAAAATATTATCTGATCTTTTAATTTTCATTGCGATATTTTTTGGAAGATTATTTAATGGGCTCTTCCCTCTTTTTCATTTGAAAAGATGAGGAGGCAACGGAAGGTCTTTGCTCAGATCATCAGCGATGGGCATTTCTCTTCCTTTTTTAAACGGAATAATACCCGACCATATCGGCAGCGATTGATCTTCTTCATCGTCTACGGGCATGCCGATTCTTATTTTGGCAGATGCTTCGGCAAGGCTAAACCTAAGCACGGTTGTTTTTTTGAGTTCGTTGTCTTTCATTGGTCGCAGGTAATCCCAACTATCAGGCACCATTTTATTGGTAAGGTCTGTTAAAACCTTAATTCTAATTTCTGTTTCCTCAACTTTTTCGGCATTGCCAAATGCAATTACAGAGCGGTAATTTACAGAGTGATGAAAAGCAGATTTAGCCACTACAAGCGCATCCATCAGCGTAACAACAATGCATGCGGGCAAGCCTTTTTCTAACGCCATAATAAAATGACTGCCGACAGAACCGTGAATGTATAAATGATCATCTATACGTACAAAGGCTGTGGGGATTGAAAAAGGTTTATCGTCTTTTGCGAAACTAACTGTGCAATACAATGCCTCATCCAAAATGGAATAGATAGTTGCATCATCGTGAGCAGCCCTTTTTGCCGACCGGCTCGGGATAAGGTTTTTAGGAATTTCTTTCATAGTGTTTTAAATAATAATTTAAAGTTATACCTTTATTGGATGATCATAGTCGTCCAATTTATTAATATCAGGTAGTCCAATATTATGCAGTCTTTTGTTTCGCTTATCAACATTGATGAAAACAAACCGCAGCCGGTTTATAGTCAGATAGCCAACCAGCTGGCCGATTTGATAAAAGATGGGACACTCACCGTGGGCCACCGTTTGCTGAGCACCCGTGATATGGCAGGGCAATTAAACGTTCATCGTAAAACGGTGGTAAGGGCATACGAGGACCTGCTTATGCAAGGCTGGCTTGAAAGCAATGTAGGGCGGGGAACGTTTGTAAGTAAAAATCTTCCGCTCATCAGTCCACGCGCTTTAGATATTACTATCCCCGATAACTGTCATTTAAAAAAGGCAGGATTTGAGTTTGATACTATTCCATATCTGCAAAGGAGCGTAAATAACCTTGATGCCCGTTACCACCTCGACGATGGATTCCCCGATAGTCGCCTGGCTTCATTAAAAGAGCTTTCGATAGCTTGCTCTACACAATTGCGCACCGGGAACTCCTATTCCCGATTAGGCTACAGCGATCCAAAAGGGTCAATATGGTTAAGGCAGGAGCTTTCAACCTATTTAAATGAAACCCGCGGGATGAATATCAGCGCTGATAATATTCTGATAACCCGTGGTACTATAATGGGATTTCACCTGTCATGCAAAGGTTTTGTAAAGCCGGGAGATAATGTAGTTTGTGCCGAACTGGGCTGGCTAAGCTCCGACATCAATTTCAGATTGGCGGGTGCAAATATCATTACAATACCAGTGGATGCCTATGGCTTAAACATTGATTACCTAACTGAGGTATGTACACGAAAAAAAATAAGGATGATTTACGTTAACTCGCATCATCATTATCCAACAACAGTTCCCCTGCGGGCCGAGCGACGCGTGCAGCTTTTGCAACTGGCGGAGAAATATGGCTTTATTATATTTGAGGACGATTACGACTATGATTTCCACTACCTCAACAAACCCTTGCTACCACTGGCCAGCGCCGATAAAGCAGGAATGGTGCTTTATTGCGGCTCATTCACCAAAGCAATAGCTCCGGCATTCAGGGTTGGGTATTTGGTGGCATCAGAGAATGTGGTGCAGCATTTGGCGCTGTTACGGCGCACTATTGACAGGCAGGGCGATCAAATCCTTGAAAATGCTATGGCCGAGTTGCTACAGCACGGCATTATTCAGCGGCATTTACGTAAATCGTTACGTGCCTACCGCGAACGCAGGGATGTTTTTTGCAGCCTGATGCGCAGCCATTTTAAAGATAAAGTAAACTTCCAGATACCCGAAGGCGGCATGGCCGTATGGACCACCTTTGATAAAAGTATAGATATACCTGCGCTAATAAAAAAAGCGTCGCTGCACGATATTGCTATTAATAACCTTAAAGGCTGTTTCGGCGCACAATCATTAAACAGCATGCGGCTGGGTTTTGGTTCTTCTACTCCCGCTGAGTTGGAACATATTGTGGGGGTTTTAGGTGGGTTGATGGAGGGTTGATTTGCGGCTGATAACATCTCTCATAAGCTGTTCGTAAGTGCTGCCTAAGAATCACAATGGGTGTCATCCTGAGCGCCGTCGAAGGACGCGCGCAGAGGCCTTGTCGCGCGCTAAGCATGTTGTAGAGGCCACCGCACATGCTTCGAGGGCCTCAGCATGACACCTCCTCTGTAACACCATTCAAAAAAACTCAAAAAAACCTAAGCTGTTCGTAGGTTTACGAATTCGTTGTATTTTTAACAGTCGTTTATACTATATTCGTACCAATCATATTCACTTCCAATGAGTAAAGAAACCCTTATCAGATCTTTACAAAATTCTAACCTGGTTTCGCGATCGGGGGCAATTGAAATTGCAGATCAGTTTAATCATAAAATAGTTTTAAAAAATCAACCTCATCTTACAGAGGGTAAAATCAGTGATGAATACCTGTTTTTGGAAAGCGGCTATATGCGTGCCTTTGCGCACGACACAGAAGGTAACGAGGTAACTACAAGATTTTACTCGCCGAGTCAGATGATCTTTGAAGTATCCTCCTTTTTCAATCGCACCCGGTCCAAGGAAAATATATTTGCGCTAACGGATTGCGAGGGATGGTATATTACTTATGAACAGCTAAACGGGCTTTTTCATAAACTGCCGGAATTCAGGGAAATGGGAAGGTCAATTTTGGTTAGAGAGCTTGCCCAACTTAAAACCAGGATGCTCTCCGTAATCACAGAAACAGCCGAGGAGCGTTATGAACAGTTATTAAAAACCAACCCGCAGATCTTTCAGCATGCACCATTAAAAAATATAGCTTCCTATTTGGGTATTACGGATACCTCGCTGAGCAGGATTCGTAAAGAGTTGTTAAGAAAATAGCATCACCTCATTTCTTGCCATTTGGCAAGATGCGATTGTATTTATTGCAGTTCCTTTGAGTAAAATAAATAACCAATGGAACACTTACCAATTTATATCAGCACCGTATTTATAATTACCATATTTATTACCGTGCTGCTGCTTTACAAAGCAAGCAATAATTCAAAACCAGCAATCATCATTATATTATTGTGGCTTGCCTTACAGGCTGTTATTGGCCTTTCTGGCTTTTATACTGTTACCAATGTAGTACCGCCCAGATTTGGGTTGCTCCTGCTGCCACCGTTAATTTTCATAGCGATACTATTCCTCACCAAAAAAGGAAAAACAGTAATAGATGGTTTTGATGTTAAACTATTAACCCTATTGCAGGTAGTAAGAATCCCCGTGGAGCTTACCTTATACTGGCTGTTTTTATACAAGGAGGTGCCCGGCATAATGACATTTGAGGGCCGCAATTTTGATATCCTTTGTGGATTAACAGCACCACTAATTTACTATTTTGGATACATTAAAAACACATTAAGCAAATCAGTGCTCATCGTATGGAACATTGCTTGTTTACTGCTGCTGGCAAATGTGGTTACTACGGCTGTTCTGTCCGCCCCACTCCCCTTTCAGCGTTTTGGGTTTGATCAGCCTAACGTTGCCCTGTTATATTTCCCTTTTATATGGCTGCCCTGCTTTATTGTGCCGGCTGCATTGTTTGCGCATTTGGTGGCTTTAAAGCAATTAATAAAAGCAACAAATAATAAAATTGATTGATCCTTTTTAAATTAATCCTAATTTTAGGGTATCAGATCACTCATCACCATGGAAGACAATAAACCGGTTAGCAATCCCTCAGATCACCTGGCCAACGAAAGGACTTTTCTGGCCTGGATCAGGACCAGCATCGCCATTATGGGTTTCGGTTTTGTGGTGGTTAAGTTTGCCTTGTTTATCAAACAGCTCTCAATGGTATTAACCGAAAAACAAAACGTTTTACCCGGCAAAGGTTATTCAAACAAAATAGGCGTTTTGTTAGTTGCCATTGGCGTTTTGATGGCTTTTTACAGCTGGCTGCGTTACCGCGCCACAGAAAAGCAATTGCTCAACAGGGCCTATAAACCATCAATGTTGCCTGCGTTATTGCTTACCATTTGTATGGTGGTTATTGGTGTACTACTGGTTTTTTATTTGGCGCCGGGGGCATAAAAGCGATATTTATCCGCCTACGGATCTAACGGTTCAGTAGGATTAATCTGCGAGGCAACTGGCACTCCATAAAATTCCAATTCGGTTGCACTAATTTGGTTACCTAACAGGTAGGGCACATCGCCCAATTCCTGCATACAACGCGGCCCCATGCCCAAAATGCTATTAATCTGCGAAACATCGCTAACCACCAATGCAGCTTGTTTTAATGGAAACTGGTATTGCATAAGCAGCCTCACACTGTTGCGCATATTGGTAGTGGTATGGCGCGAATGCGGCTCCATAATAATGGCACTATCGGGAATGTTGAAGTTTTGCATCAGGTATTTTTTCATTTCCAGTGCTTCGCAATATTGCGTTTTATAGGGGTGTACCTTCCCACCCGAGGTTATAATAAACGGTGCCATCCCCTGCTGATAAGCCGCAGCCACCAACTTACAACGGGCTATACTTCCCGCGCTGATGGGTTGGTTAATGCTATCGGGACCCATTCCCGGTACCATTAAGGCGGTGTATTTATAATTAGCCCAGTTAACAGTTTTCGCTCTTTGCAGTGCCGCTTTATTTACCGTGCTATCCATGGGTTCGTAATCACCAGCGTTGTTTCTGCCATTTACATTCAAAAAGCAAAGCGCCGCCGTCATTGATGGTACAAAAAACAAGTGCGAGTGATCAGTTTTGGCAATTATTTGCTGCGTTACCTGCTGCACCACCCGGATGTATGAAGTATCCTGCACGTTAAAGCTGATAGAATCAATCTCCGGGTAATTAGGTGCTTTACCATCGGCATACACAGCCAGTGTACTGTCAATATCAAGGGCATCCTGCTCCCAGGCTTTTACCAGTTGATCAACCGGCTGTAGCAAGGTATAATGACTATAGGCATTTGATGGGACAAGATCGTTTTTTACCAAGTTCTGCAAATCAGTACTGCGGTAGTATATTTCAACCAGGCGGGCACTCACCAGGCGAATTTGCTTACTGTTTAACTGAAGCGTATCGGTAATACAACGAAAAGCCGTGCAATTTTCGAGGCATTTGGAGATAGCTGCATTCTGCGCAATTGCCATACGGGCGAGCACAGGGTCATTCTCCAACTGATGCCGTACTTTGTCGTTTTGCTGCAGCAGGATTAACAGGTAAAAGTTTTTGGCCTGCACACTGCCGTTTCCGATTAACCGGTATCCGCTCCCGTTAGTTTGTGCCGCAACCGCTGCAATCCAAAAAATGCCTGATAAAAACAAAAAGAAACGTTTCATAAGGTTAAGGTATAAAGCCTGATGTTAAGAGAAAATTATTTTATTGGTATTGTAATGGAATTAAAAAGGTTCTGGCACGGTTTCAAATTTTTTCTAAACTGCTCAATATCATTACTGCAATAAAAACCACCCCTATTATCTGTATCCAACTTTTAAAAGAAGGTCTTGACATATACAATAATAACGATAAGCATGAGCACACAAGCGATAACGCACCTTTAACAAACAACCCATCGCTTAGTATTCTTAATCCGATTAAAAACAAACCAATACCGCATGCTATGCATACTATTTTATAAATTATTGAATTTATTTGGGTTAAGTTCATTTAAAATTGTGATGGGTTTATTTTATTCGTCATGCCGTCCGCTAATGGACGGACAGCATAACACTTTTTTTAGGTCATCAATGAGATTTATTCACCCTCAATACTCCGCCAACACCAAGATATTATCGCTAACTGGCTTTAACCTTTCAACTCCATTCAAAAACCCTAAGCCAATCAAAAACGAAAAGCCAACCACTACGCCGCCCATTTCGTCAATCAACTCACTCGCGGCCAGGGCGGTGCCGCCGGTTGCCAGCAGGTCATCATGAATAAGGATGTGCTGACCGGGTTCAAAGGCATCGGTATGTAGCTCAATGATGGCGGTACCATATTCCAACTCGTACGATTTTTGTTTAATGGTGAAAGGCAATTTGCCGGCTTTGCGAACCGGTACAAACGGAACGCCCAGTTTAGTAGCCAAACTCAATCCAAATAAAAACCCACGGCTCTCGATTCCCGCAATCGCGTCAATGCGAGTGCCTTTTAATTTTTCGGCAAAGGTTTCTACTATTTGTTCGCACAATTGCGGGTGTTTCAGGATGGGTGTAATATCCTTAAAGATGATTCCCGGTTTCGGAAAATCGGGAATATCACGTACTACTGCTTTTATTTGCTGCGCTATCATTTAAAATTTAAATAAGGCTCAATTTTACGCAAAATTCCTTCATCCAGTATGGCAATATTCTTCATATCGGCAATTGAACTGTAATTACCATGCTGCGCGCGGTACTGTATAATAGCATTTACCTGCTTATAACCAAGGTAAGGAAATATGCGCAGCTGATCAAAGGATATTGTATTGATATTTATCCGGGTAACCTTACTGGCATCTACAGAAACCTGGTCTTTTATCTCCGCATATTTGGCGGTATCAATACCATAAATTTCTTTTAACTGCTCCTTATTGTAAAATCCTCCCAAGCGGCTGCGGTACCGTGCAATCCGAACAGCATAAGAAGGGCCAATGCCTCTTACCTTCGTCAGCTTTGCAGAATCGGCGCCATTAAGTTCAACAATTTCGCCGGGTTTTGCTTTGGTCGAAGTATATTCAGCTTGCGGAATCTGGATGTAGGATTCCAGTCTTTTATAATCAGCGGGAGTTATAGAATAAATCTTTTCAACATCTTCCTTGCTGTAAAACCTGCCGCCCTTAGCCTCAAAATGCTTAATTATATTGGCCTGATGCGCACTTAAGCCCAGTTGCTTCCATTGTTCAACCGTTAAATTATTAGGATTAAAAGGGAACATAACGGGATGAGAAAGCTTATCATCCGCGGTGGCATCGTCGGCTCTGTATCCTTCTTGTTGTTCTATAGTGCCCAGGCGGGCTACGGCTTTATCAAAATCTTTAACATTTATTGTAGTATCTTTGCCTGATACTTGATAAACATAGGGCGCAATCAACACCAATGCTATCAAAATAACGAGTATTACCATACCGTTCCATTCTTTTTTGGTTACAGACAGGTAATTTTTTATTCGCGCTTTCATTTATAAGGTTTATCGGAGTTTAAATTAAATAATTTTTCAGGATATTTATCGTTCCCGTTACGGGTTTATTTTTTTATATACGAATGAAAGTAATTACCACCGAAGAGTTTGCCAAAGCCACAAAACTTGATAAGCTAAAAATGCCGGGCCTGGCCGCTTTATTGATGGAGTTGATGAAGATTAACCAGGTAAACGAACTGTTTGCCTCGGCACAACCCAAACAAGGCCCCGATTTTGTTGACGCTATCTTAGAGGGCTGCGGAATTGACATAGAATTTGACGAGCGCGAGCTAAAAAACATACCAACCGATGGCAGTTTTATCGCCATAGCCAACCACCCTTATGGTGGTATCGAGGGCATGGTGCTGCTAAAAATATTATGCATGGTGAGGCCTGATGCCAAGCTGATGGCTAACTTCCTGCTTAAAAAGATCCCCAACCTGAGTGATTATTTTATCGCGGTAAATCCGTTCGAAAATGTAGAGCATTCTTCAAGTATCAGTGGTTTGAAAAACACATTGGAGCTATTGGCTAATGGTACCCCAATAGGCATTTTCCCGGCCGGCGAGGTATCAACTTATAAGGTTGATAAAAAACAAGTTACCGACAGGATGTGGCACCCCGTTGTAGGAAAGATCATCGCTAAAGCTAAGGTGCCGGTTGTACCTATTTATTTCCATGGCAATAATGGTTTGCTGTTTAACTTCCTTAGTTTGATACATCCGGCTTTACGCACAGCCAAGTTACCCTCAGAGTTATTTAACAAGCATGGACATACCATTAAACTGCGCATAGGCAAACCTATTAATGTGCAGGATGTTCCGGAATACAACAACGCCACTAAGCTACTTAACTATTTAAGAGCACGTACTTATGCGTTAGGTACAGGGTTGGATGAGGAAAAAAAGATATTCAACCCGCGCAACCTGTTTAAGATAAAAAAACTGCCGGAGGCGATAATTCCTGCAATTGATACCGCCTTGCTCGAAAAAGATATTGACCCGCTGCGCGAGGACTACCGTATATGGGTTGAAAAAAACTACGAAGTATTTATAGCTCCCACTGACCTGATCCCGAATGTTATCCGGGAAATCGGCCGTTTGCGCGAGATAACCTTCCGCGAGATTGGCGAAGGCACCAACAAGGCTTCCGATCTTGACGAATACGATATTTATTACAACCACCTGTTTATATGGGACGTTGATGCCAAAATGATCGTTGGCGCTTACCGCCTCGGTTTGGGTGATGAGATATTTTACAGCATCGGCAAAAAAGGATTTTATATTTCGGAACTGTTTAAAATCAAATCGCAGTTTACGCCTATACTTAAAAAGAGTATTGAACTTGGCCGCTCGTGGATTCGTAAAGAATATCAGCAAAAGCCGCTTCCGCTATTTCTACTTTGGAAAGGTATCCTTAAATATTTGATTGATAATCCGCGTTATCGCTACCTTATAGGCCCTGTAAGTATCAGCAACTCTTTTTCAAACTTCTCCAAATCTCTTATTGTTGATTATATCAACCGTAACCATTTCGACGAAGATTTAGCGCAGTATATTAAACCACGCAAAAAGTTTAAGGTTGATTTTGCCAGCATTGATACCGACCTGTTAATGGCCGGTGAAGATAGTTTTAAGGGCCTCGACAACCTTATATCCGAAGTAGAGACCCGTAACATGAAGGTACCTGTATTACTTCGCCAGTACATCGCATTAAACGCCAAAATCATCTGCTTTAATATCGACCCTAAGTTTGCCGATTGTTTAGACGGCTTCCTGGTACTCGACTTAGAAAAGGTACCGCAGGATATATTGGATAAATTGGGGAAAAATCTATAGTTTAGTAGTGATAGGTTTAGTAAAGTACTGATTAACCACAAGCGTATCTATGGGTTTATCAGGCGCGGTGCCCATAATAATACTTGCATTAATGAGCCAGGTATCGTTACCTGCTTTTTTGCCTTGTATTTTGCCGCCAATGGGTTGAGGGAAGAATGAATAATCGCAGCAAGCACACACAAAACTATATTTTACTATTTGCCCTGCTGCAATCTGGCTTGCGTTAATAGTAAATTCATTCGCACTCATGGCAGTCTTAAAACTAAGCGAAATGGTGGCATTACACACATTCTTATCGGCGCTTTGATAAGCAAAAACCCTATACCCACCAATTCCTATTTCACTTGCTACCGTTGTAAGATCGGCGTTTTCGTAATAATCATAGTTACAGATATTATTAGCCGGGCAGTCGGTTAGTTTGCCGTTAAGTGTTACGTTACTGCTTTTGCTGCAGCCAAATAAAAGAATAGTAAGGATAATTAGCACTGGCGTTATTTTCATACTCATCTTTACGTTAGAATTTTATATTACGCTACAATACTGGTAAAGTTTTTTTGGAGTTGATAAATTTACAGAAGGACATTTACGACAGGCATCCGGTGTTGGGATTCTTGAATCTGGGTTCTTGACTCTAGTACTTTATCGAGAATTTCTTCAATATAAAATGAACCAGCCATATCGGCCCGATGAGTAAAAACTTAAGATCATCCAAAAACGAGGGTTTTTTGCCTTCAATTTTATGACCTATAAACTGGCCTATCCATGATAGTACAAAAATAACCAGGCACACCTGCCACAAAGCAGGGCCACCAGCTTTTTGCCAGGTATCCAGTTCAATTATTCCGTAACTAAATGCAAAGATCACCAGCAGCATAATGTACGATAATACCGGCGAAAGCTTGTAATAGTAATAAATGCTAAAGCCTATTAAAAACGAAGCCCAGTTAAAGAACCCATTAAAACTGCCCAAAAACTTAATATAGGGGAACGGAATAGCCCAAAGCAAGCCGAATAAGCTAAACACTATAAGCGGTACGCAAATCCAGTGGATGAGTTTGTTGTTTGGATTTTGGTGACTTTCGGCGTATTTATCAAAATAAATATCAACAGGGCGCTTTTCTGCCGCCGCCAGGGATTGAGATTTCATATTGTTATTTATTAAATAAAGGGTGTCATACTGAGGCACTCGAAGTATGCGGGCAAAGGCCTCTGCGCTCACCCTTCGAGTGCCTCAGGGTGACACCCCTTTTTTTAATGACAATTTCTTTTTTATTTCGCAAACGCTACCGACCTGGTTTCCCTTATTACGGTAACTTTTATTTGTCCCGGATAGGTCATTTCGGTTTGGATGCGGTTTGATATATCTGCTGCTAAAATTTCTGATTGTGCATCAGATATCTTTTCGCTTTCAACAACTACGCGTAATTCGCGACCAGCCTGTATAGCGAATGTTTTTTCAACACCCGGATATGACAATGCCAGCTCTTCAAGCTCTTTTAAACGTTTGATGTAGCTTTCAACCACCTCGCGGCGTGCGCCCGGCCTTGCGCCTGATATAGCGTCACAAACCTGAATGATTGGCGATAACATTGATGTCATTTCCACCTCATCGTGGTGAGCGCCAATGGCGTTGCAAACCTCAGGGTGCTCTTTATATTTTTCGGCCAGTTGCATGCCTAAAATTGCGTGTGGCAATTCAGGGTTATCATCAGGCACTTTACCAATATCGTGCAGTAAGCCTGCGCGTTTGGCCAATTTTACGTTTAAGCCCAACTCTGCCGCCATTGTAGCGCAGAAATTGGCTACCTCGCGAGAGTGTTGCAACAGGTTTTGCCCGTAAGATGAGCGGTAGCGCATACGGCCAACCATACGGATTAGCTCAGGATGCAAGCCATTGATACCTAAATCAATTACAGTACGTTCGCCTATCTCAACTATTTCCTCTTCAATCTGTTTCTTAGTTTTGGCAACTACCTCTTCAATACGTGCAGGGTGGATACGACCATCAGTTACCAGGCGGTGCATGGCCAAACGGGCAATCTCGCGTCTAACCGGATCAAATCCTGATAGAATAATAGCCTCAGGCGTATCATCAACAATAATTTCGATACCAGTGGCAGCTTCCAGCGCACGGATATTTCTACCCTCACGACCGATGATACGTCCCTTGATCTCATCATTTTCGATATTGAAGATAGATACTGTATTTTCAATAGCGCTTTCTGTAGCAGTACGCTGGATAGTTTGAATAACTATCTTTTTAGCTTCTTTGGTAGCAGTTAACTTGGCCTCGTCAACAATATCTTTAATTTGTATCATGGCCTTGCTGCGGGCTTCTTCGCGCAGGGTATCAATCAACTGGTTTTTAGCATCCTCGGCTGATAAGCCTGCGATGGTTTCCAACTGTTGTACATGCGAATTTTTAAGCACCTCAACTTCTTCCTGCTTTTTAACAACAATTTCGGTTTGGCGCTCCAGGTTTTTACGAACGTTGTCAATTTCGCTTTCCTTGCGGTTCATGTTCTCCAAACGCGAGTTAAGGGATTGCTCCTTTTGTTTAACACCGTTTTCGCGTTGGTTAATGTTGTTATTTTTTGAATTTATTTCCTGCTCATGTTCAGCTTTCATTTGTAAAAACTTCTCTTTCGCTTCCAGTAATTTATTCTTTTTTAAAATCTCGGCATTAACCTCCGCATCCTTTAAAATCTTTTTTACTTTATTTTGGGCCGATACTTCCTGATCTTTGAACAGTTTTCTCAGCAAAAAGCGTCCCATCAAAAAACCCGGGAGGCCTCCTATCAACACACCGATGATAAGGTATAATATTGTATTGTTCATTGTTTATAAATTGGTATAAATAAAAAAACCGCAACTAAACTTCTAAGTGTCATGTATGTAAAAACTTCCTTTGGGATGTTTGGAATCACAGGTTACCGCTAAACTAAACGAATAACGCATGCCTCTTTGATCCGCTCATATTGAAGCGTTAAGTTTTTAATAGTGAAACTTAAAATTTAACTGCGGTTAAATCTTAAATGCTCTTATAATTATGTAAAGAACGTTATTGCTTTGAAAAAAATTCTGTTAGTAAATAATCCAGTTGATAAACTTTATTTGCCACCTCTGTATCCTCATTAGTAACCTTCTTATCCGCTTTTAATGATGACGTTGCATAATGCAACACACACATCGAAAGCAAATCTTGCTTATCCCTCACTGCATAATTTTCCTGATATTCTTTTATCCGGTCATTAATCAGCTTAGCTGCCCTACGTATAATTTCTTCTTCTTCCATGTTTACCTTTAAGGGGTAAACTCTGTCAGCAATATTTATTTTTATGGAGATTTCTCCCATTTGAGCTTTTCACTTTTTGTACTATTTCTTCAACAATACAATACACTTTTCTATTTCTTGCACAAATTCGTTAATTTTTTGCTTTATGTCAAGACTTTTTTCATTTGTTTCTGAAAATGATTTCGCCATTTTCAAAACACGGAGCTTTTCTTCCAGTTCTTTTGTCTTATTTGTGCTGGTTTCCAACGCTACCGTAAGGGCCTCACTCTCTAATTTCAACAAGTCATTTTCTTCTTGCAAAGCAGCGCAAAGCTCTATTAATCGCTCCGTTCTATCTACAATTTTATCTAATTGCTCTGCTAATGCCATCCGTTTTTTGTTGATTATGTTGGATTAGGTTGATTAAGTTTATTGCGTTAATAATTGTTGTTTTTTTTGCTTAGCCTTCCAAACATTTATCAAGTGGAAATATATTGATAAATTTTTAAAACTTAATCAACAACTCACGCTATCAACTTAATCAATATCACTACTTCCGTATCTCCGCTCCTGCTTCTTTTGCCAGGTTGTAGATCAGTTTTTGCATTATGGTTTCAATTGCCTTGTCGGTTAATGTTTTTTCATCATCCTGCAAAATAAAGCTCAGTGCATAAGACTTTTTACCGGCCGGTAATTTATCGCCCTGGTAAACATCAAATACATTTACATCCTGCAAAAGTTTTCTTTCTGTTTTTTGAGCGATCTGTTTCAGCTGACCAAAGGTAACCCCTTTATCAATCAGCATCGATAAATCGCGGCGAACGGCCGGGAATTTTGATACTTCCTGATAAACAATTTTATTTTTGCGCACCAATGCCAATATCAGGTCGAAATTAAAATCAGCATAAAAAACTTCTTTATCAACGTCAACCTTTTTTAAAGCATCATTGGCAACCGCTCCAAATTTAACCAGCTGCTTGTTGTTCTTTCTATATTCCAAACCATAAGCAAGCTTTTTACAGGTAGCCTCTTCAACCGCAAAATCGGTTATGTTAAGCTTGCTGATAAGTGCATCCACTACGGCTTTTAAATTATAAAAAGAAACCTGTGTTTGCTTTTGGTTCCATTGCTCTGCTTGTCCGGCACCCGAAAGCAACAGGGCAAACCGTTGCGTTTCTTTGTACTTCTCTTCCTCAATTTCGTATACCTTCCCAAACTCGTACAATTTCAAATCAGCATTGCGGCGGTTTTGGTTATAAGCTACTGCCTCGAGGCCACTGAACAACATTGACTGGCGCATAACATCCAGATCACTGCTCAACGGGTTAAGGATCTTAACCGCTTTATCCAGGTTTGATGAGTAGGCCGATTTAGTTAACGAGTTTGAAAGTATCTCGTTAAATCCATTTGCGGTAAGTAAATCTGACAACAGGCTTTGCACACTATCCTTCTCGGGCCTGATAGAATTATTTAACGATGCCCTGATTTGGTTAGGTATCTCAATATTGTTGTATCCGTAAATCCGCAGAATTTCTTCAACAACATCCACTTCGCGGGTAATATCAACACGGTAAGGCGGCACTTTTAAGGATAATCCCTCGCCTGTTTCGCCTACAATATGAATATCCAAAGCGGTGATGATACTTTTTATCTCGCCATGAGGAATAGCTTTACCTATCAGTCTGTCGATGTTTTGGTAAGTTACCTCAATTTCAAAAGGCGCAACCGGATTTGGATAATGATCAACAATTTGCGATGAGATTAACCCACCTGCCAGTTGCTGAATCAATAAAGCAGCACGTTTTAAGGCAAACACCGTCATATCCGGGTCGGTACCGCGCTCAAACCTGAACGATGAGTCAGTCTTGAGCCCATGACGCTTGGCTGTTTTACGCACCGAAACGGCGTTAAAATAAGCGCTCTCTAAAAAGATATTTTTGGTTGTAGCCTTTACGCCAGAATCGGCACCGCCAAAAACACCGGCTATACACATGGGTTCAGTGATATTACAAATCATCAGATCATCCGCCGACAATTTTCGCTCTACATCGTCCAATGTTTTAAATAAAGTGCCTTCGGCGCAGTTTTTTACAATTACAGTATTGCCTGTTATAGCATCAGCGTCAAAAGCATGCAAAGGCTGTCCCAAATCGTGCAAAACGTAGTTGGTAGCATCTACTATGTTATTGATTGAACGGATGCCTATAACCGCCAAACGCTCCTTAAGCCATTTTGGTGATTCCTTAACCTCCACGCCCGAAATGCTAACCCCTGAATACCTTGGACTTGCCTGCTCATTTTCAACAATAACCTTTATGGATAGGTCGGTATTATCAACCTTAAACGCCGAAACATCCGGCCTTTTAGTTGCTATCTTTAAAAACGCAGCAATATCCCTTGCCGTACCCAGGTGCGAAGCAGCATCGGCACGGTTTGGTGTAAGGCCAATTTCGTAAAGGTAATCGTCGTTAAGTTTAAAGTAATCCTTAGCAAGTGTTCCAACGGCGGTATCGGCGTTAAGTTCCATAATACCGGCATGGTCGGTTCCTAAACCAATTTCGTCCTCAGCACAGATCATCCCTTCAGATACTTCGCCCCTTATTTTTGACTTATTGATCTTAAACGGCTCGCCAACAGTTGGGTATACCGTAGTACCAACGGTTGCTACTACTACCTTTTGCCCGGCAGCCACATTTGCAGCACCGCAAACAACCTGTATATCCTCGCCCGTGCCTACATCAACCTTGGTAACACGCAGCCTGTCGGCATTGGGGTGTTGGAAACACTCCTTTACATAGCCAACCACCAGGCCTTCCAGTCCGCCGGGAATAGCCTGTACTTTTTCAAGGCTTTCAACCTCTAAACCGGTACCGGTAAGTATTTTTGAAATTTCCTCAGGCGTTTTATCCGTATCAATAAATTCTTTGAGCCAATTATAAGATATCTTCATTATTGCTAAATGATAATCGGCAAAGATATGATTTAGTCCGAAAGTGAGGAAGAGCGGAAGACCGAAAGTAAAAGAAAAGAATGGTAAGTTAGTCTAAGCTAAAAGGCGGTGTCACCCTTAGGCACTCGAAGGGTAAGCGCAGAGGCCTTTACCCACATGCTTCGAGTGCCTCAGCATGACACCCGTTTATTCCTTTTTCGGCTTAGGTGCATCGCCTAAATTTAGGGTGTACGATGATTCTGAAGCATCATAAGCCTGTTTTAATTTATCTGGATTGGCGAAATCAACGGTGTCTCTTGTTTCAGGGATATCGTCCAGTCCGCTGGCGTGGATATCTTTTTGGCTTTGCTGATCATCAGCTTCTGAATTATCTGAATCGTCGTACGGAATCTGGTTATCTGGAATTATCATAATAGTTTTTGTTTTGTTGTTAAAGATAACGATATGTTTAAATGATTGTTTCTGATAATCGTCATTAAAATTAGGTGAAAGGATAAAGGTTAAGGGCGAAAGGTCTTAACCTTTATCCTTTATTGATGCTATCATTATTGGCGGGAAAAACCTTTATCCTTTCGCCTTTGCCCTTTCACCTCAAATATCCTTTCACCTCAAAACACCCCGTTATCTGCAAAGCTGTAGTATCCCTTATCGGTAACAATCAAATGATCCAGTATATTTATATCAAGCAGTTTGCCTGCTCCCACAATCTTTTTGGTAAGGTAAATATCGTTCTGACTGGGTTCTAAAGAACCTGACGGGTGGTTATGAAAGAGAAAAATATTAGCTGCCTGTTGTTGCAGTGCGGCGCTAAAAAGCACTTTTAAATCAACCAGTGTTTCTGATAAGCCCCCCTTGCTGATCAGTTCCTTCCCCAACACCTTGTTTCCACGACCAGTGAGCAATATCCAGAATTCTTCGTGATTAAGATCAACCAGGTGGCGTTTCATGGTGTTATAGGCATCTTTGCTGCTGCCAATAATATCAAGGGCTTTGCTTTCGGTATCGTTCCGCCTGCGGCCTATTTCCAATGCGGCAATAATAGCAATTGCTTTGGCTTCGCCGATACCTTTAAAGTTGGAGAGCTCGGCAATGGATGCCTTGCCGAGTTTGTTGAGGTCGTTATCATAATGATGCAGGATGCGTTTACTCAACTCAACCGCAGTTTCATTCCTGCTGCCCGAACCAATCAGGATGGCGATCAACTCGGCATCAGTTAATGCGCGCCTACCTTGCGCACTTAGCTTTTCGCGCGGACGGTCTTCTTCTGCCCATGATTTAATGCCAATTTTGGTATCGTAGGAATTCATGGCATTAAATTACAAAAAAATATATGAACCATGAAGGAATTGTAGAGACGCAATGCATTGCGTCTCTAATACATTGTGCGTCTGATAAATTAGGTATCTAATGCAAAAAAGAGACGCAATGCATTGCGTCTAATACATTTTGCGTTTGATGAATTATGTATCTAATGCAAAAAAGAGACGCGAGGCATCGCGTCTCTACAATAATATTATTTACCTACCACCAATACCTTAAAAGTACCCGGGATAGTTGTTGGCCTGAATGAACCAGCTTTTTTAGGCGCAAACTCCGCCGTAGGCAAGTAAACCAGGTGAGTCGACTGATCAACAGCGTTTGTGCGGGCGCCTTTTAGTGTCTTTAAATTTTCAATAACTGTAAACTTATCAGCAGATAGTTCTTTTATTATCGTTAAAGTACCATCTCCATTTGATGAATATACTGTTTTAAGTTTTTTATCAAAACCCACCGCGTCACATTCGTCACCGATAGGAAGGCTTGCAACCACTTTGCCATTATTGGCGTCCATTACAATCAATAAGCCGTTATCACAGCCTGCAAATAAGCGCATGGTACTGCGATCAATCGCCAAACCTGATGCACTCTTGCCGGGAGCAATGGGCCAGCTGTTTACCACTTTAAACGTATTGGCGTCAATCACATCAATTTCGCTTTTTTCGGCATTATTAACGTAGATTTTTCCTTTGCCATCGCTGGTAGCCGTTTCGGGCCAGCCGGTTAGCTCTATAGTGGCTACAGCCTGATCGGTTGCGGGATCAATAACCGTCATATTTTTGCTTCTGCCGTTGCAGCTGATGATCTTTTTGGAGTAGTCATCATACATAATCCCGTCAGCAAATGTTCCTGCAGGTACATGCGCCAGTATTTTAAAGGTATTAAGATCAAATACCACTACACTATTTGCTGAGCCGTTTGTGATATATCCTTTGCCTAATGCATGCACCAGCGCAATACCGTGTACATCTTTATCGGTAGCAATAACGCTTATAGAGTCACCGGTGGTTTTATCCAATACATTAACCTGGGTACCATGCGAAACGTAGAGCCGGTTGGATGCCGAATCAACGGTAATATAATCATACCCGCCACCACTGTTGATGTGGAAAGTTTTAGCAATTTGATAACTAGTTTTATTTTGGGCGGATGCAGTTGCAACCAAAAAGGCTGAGAATATTGTTGCTGCAATGATGATCTTTTTCATTTTAAATGAAGTTAATTGGTTTTAACATCAATATTAAAAATGAATGTTGTTTTTTTTCTGGACGATCTGCCAATAAGCAGAATTTATAGACGGAGATGGTGTTTACGATGTTTTAAATTATGGTGTTATGCTGAGTTATTAAATCCTGATGGGACTTTGAAGATAAAATAACAAAAGAGAGGGTGTCATCCTGAGCTCCGTCGAAGGGCGCGCAGAGGCCTTTGCCCACATGCTTCGAGTGCCTCAGCATGACACCCCCTCTATTATTATTTACCCTTTTATTCGCTCTGTATAGCATACAATTGCTTCATAACGCAACGACGCGCGGAGAGAGGTGTATTTACCCCAGTAAATTCTTCCAGCTTACCTGGTCGCCAATTATTTTTTGCAGATCGGTGGCGTTTACACGTTCCTGTTGCATGGTATCGCGGTAGCGGATGGTTACTGTATTGTCTTCTAAAGTTTGATGATCAACGGTGATACAAAACGGGGTACCAATAGCATCCTGTCTGCGGTAGCGTTTGCCAATGGCATCCTTTTCCTCGTATTGCAGGTTAAAATCAAGCTTAAGGGTATCCATTATCTCACGTGCCTTTTCGGGCAGGCCATCTTTTTTAATCAGCGGAAAAATGGCCGCTTTTACCGGTGCCAGGCATGGGTGCAGTTTTAATACAGTACGGCTGTCTTGTTTTTCTTCGGTGCTTAAGTCTTCTTCTTCAAAGGCGTTAATCATCGTAAGTAAAAACATCCTGTCTAACCCTATCGATGTTTCGATAACGTAAGGGATATAGTTGCCATAAGGTTTTTCCGTTGCCGGGTCTATCTCCGGATCAAAGTACTGCATCTTTTTGCCAGAGAACTTTTGGTGCTGACTTAAGTCAAAATCTGTACGGCTATGGATGCCTTCAACCTCTTTAAAACCGAATGGGAAATCAAATTCAATATCATAAGCAGCGTCGGCGTAGTGAGCCAGCTTGGTATGTTCGTGGTAGCGATATTTTTCGGCGGGGGTACCTAAAGCAAGGTGCCATTTTAAACGAGTTTCTTTCCATTTATTAAACCACTCTTTTTGTGTGCCGGGGCGTACAAAAAACTGCATCTCCATTTGTTCAAATTCGCGCATGCGAATAATAAACTGGCGTGCAATTACCTCGTTACGGAAAGCCTTACCTATTTGTGCTATACCGAAAGGAATTTTCATCCTGCCTGATTTTTGCACGTTTAAGTAGTTTACAAAGATCCCCTGTGCAGTTTCCGGACGCAAATAAACCACATCGGCATCATCAGCTACAGCGCCCATTTGGGTGCTAAACATCAGGTTAAACTGGCGCACATCGGTCCAGTTGCGGGTGCCGCTTATAGGGCAAGCAATTTCGTGCTCAATAATCAGTTCTTTTAAACGCGGCAGATCCTCGTTTTTAAGGGCAGTGTCCATTTCGGTTTGCAGTTGCTCGGCCTTATCGGTTTTGCCATCTTTATCATAACGGGCAATCTTATCTTCAAGCAACTGATCGGCACGGTAGCGTTTCTTGCTGTCCTTATTATCAATCATCGGATCGCTGAAACCATCAACGTGACCGCTTGCTTTCCAGATTTTGGGGTGCATAAATATAGCCGAATCAATACCAACAATGTTATCGTTCATTTGCACCATTGCTTTCCACCAATAGGTTTTGAGGTTGTTTTTTAATTCGGAGCCGAATTGCCCGTAATCATAAACAGCACTCAGGCCATCATAAATTTCGCTTGACTGGAAAACAAAGCCATATTCTTTTGCGTGCGATATAACATTCTTAAAAAGTTCGTCGGTTGATTTGCTCATAATAGCGCAAAGATAGTTTTTTGTTGGAAAGACGGAAAAGTCCGGAAGTCGGAAAAGTCAGGAAAGTCCGAAAGTTGGGAAGTCTTTGTTTTGGCGTTAAATATTTATGTGTCAGTAAGGCTGCTCACAGGCGAACTCCCTAAACAAAAACTACTTCAATTTGGTACCCCTTAAAAACCAATAACCCCACATAAACACTATTGCAGCAAGACAGAATAAGGGTATTTTAGTTCTATCATCTTCTATATGGAGGTTTACACAATCCATATTCATAAAAGTTTTGTTATTTGCAACAACGGATACAACTTTAATAATCTTAAACAAATCAAAAACATTCCCATTTTTAAAAGAAATAGTTATCTCATCGCCTTGTTTAACCTCGTTTAAAAAGTAGCTATATTGAAAACAGCCTGACCAATCAGCAATAATTTTATAATTATTATCATTTTCGTTGATGTATAAATTATAGGAGGTATCTCCCCTGGTAACTCCAACCTTAATAACGTTAAAACGACCTTTAACAGTCGTAATATTTTGTGTATTTATCGACTGGGCTAGTAAACAATTTATTGCGACCAGCAATACTATTCCTGTAATAATAAAAAAAAAGATCTTTTTCGTTTGGTCTAATTTCATTTAAGGTCAATATTTTAGCGGGAAACCAATATAGATAATTTCCTCAATTTAAGCCACACAGATGTGCAGATACTCCATACAAGCTTTACGTTACTTGTTGGCAACTACATCAGCATGGGCGAAGAGATGTACACTATTTATTGTTAAATGACGTTAAACAATTAGAGCTGCTAAAACAGATCGCCTATTTTTGTTTGATAGTTAACCATTTATCATTATTGAAAAAGATTAAATATCTATTACTCCTGATAATACTTGCATCGTGCTGCAAAAGTTACGGGCAAAAACTAAGCGGTGTTGTTATTGATAAAACCACTAAACAACCCATAAGCGGCGCATTAGTGACTTTGGGCACAGCCAAATCACTTACCAATACGCTTGGTGAATTTGAACTTACTATTCCGGCAGTGGCTGATAGCCTGCGGATTATTCACTTTACCTATAAAACTTATACTGCGGCTATTAATAAGTCAACAACCACACTGCATATTGAACTGGAGCCAGCCACTATTTCATTGAATGCGGTTACTATACATGGCGATAGGGATTTCAGGAAAGATTCCATTAGCAACCGCATTGCTTACGCTAAACAGTTTAACTATACCGGCCCTAAAGTAATGGATATTTTTACCGGCAATCCCGATAAACAACCGGGCGAATTACTTTCGATAAACCTGCTTACCCTGGTTGAAGTGTTAACCAAAAAGAGCACGGCCGAATACAAATTCAATAAAATATTGGTAAGAGACGAACAAGCCGAATATGCTGACCGTAAATTTAACCGCGGCAATACATCGCGCATAACCGGATTAAAGGGCGACACCTTGTCTGCTTTTTTAATCAATTATCGTCCCTCCTACCAGTTAGCGAAACAGGCCACTGATTATGATATGGAAATATATATCAGAAAATGCTTTAAAGAGTTTATGAAAGAAGGCGTGGCGGTGTCGAACCCTTTTGCCAGGGTTGATACTTCGCATTAAAACCTAAAAATTGGTCATGATGACCTTGAGAGGTGGGGATTTCCTCTACACATTCTCCAGCAAAAAATCGCCGCTGATGCCCAGCTTATTATGTATTGCTTTTAAAAACATTACATCGGGCTCGCGTTTGCCGGTTAGTATTTGTGAGAGTTTGGCAGTGCCTAATCCAAGCATTTTGGCCAATTTAGCCTGGGTAAGGTTTAGTTCTTTAATTTTGTGCAGCACTACAGAATTGATGGTTAAAGGCAGGGGCATTATCTTTAAAACATCATCCTCGTACTCTCCGGCTATCTTGCTGAGATGGCTCAACTCTTCTTTTTCGGGTTCCGGCAAAAAGTTAAACCCACCACTTTCCGTCGCCTTTTTTATAAATTTTTCTATCAAAGTCATTACCTGCTTGTATTGAGCTTCGTTCCTTATTTTGTGAATCATCTGCTTCCCCCCAAATTTTGAACATCAATCCTATCGCTATGCTTTGCAAATATTGTGCCCACGCCGGAGCTGCAACTTACTTGTATATTAATACTTTATACAATGCAAAGTTATTGCACAAACGTTTCATTATCGAAATAAGTTTTAAATTATGAAATTAGGCGGGTTGGGTATTTGTCTGAACCATGATTTATTGGATTTGAAGATTACCATGATAAAAAAGAAATCAAGAAAATCATACAATCAAGCAAATCACGGTTCAGACAATATCCGAAGGTATTAGAAGAGTGTCATGCTGAGGCACTCGAAGCATGTGGGCAAAGGCCTCTGCGCTCACCCTTCGAGTACCTCAGGGTGACACCTCTTTCCTAATTCAACACTGGCTGCACATTAGTTATACTAAAAATATCGGCCAACAAATCATCGCTTGGGTTTACTTTGAAGTTTTTTGAGGGCAGCTCAACCAGCATGTTATCATCCCGATCTTTAATCATAAAACGGAGCGTGCAGTTTTTTACCGGGTATTTTTCGTTGTTAATATTGATAACGCCCTGTATGCTATCCAGCAGCTGACTGTTAAGTGCATTCAGTTCCAGGCATACAGTTAATGATTTGGTAAGCTTATCGCGCATTTCTGTGAGCAGGCTCATGGTGAGGATTTTCATATCCCAGTTATCCTTTTGCCTGAATTTTTCTTCGATAAGGCCTTTCAAATGCAAAAAGTAACCATCAACCATCAGGTTACGGAACTTCACATAATCTTCACCAAACAGCGCAAACTCATACGATTCGTTATAATCTTCCAAAACAAAGGTACCGAATGGCTTACCCGTTTTGGTCATTCTGTGTTGAACACCTGATACCAGGCCGCCGATGCAGATTTCGCCGCGTTTGCGCAACTGAGCAAATGCAGCCATTATCTCCTCGCCCCCTTCGCCTGAGCGGGCTTTTTGCATCATCTTTAAATCCTTGATATCGGTATTGCAATATCGCGCCAGTTCAACCTTGTAATTATCCAACGGGTGCCCTGTTAGGTAGATACCGATTACATCCTTTTCGTATTTCAGTTTCTCTATCAGGCCCCACTCTTCGGCATCTGGCATGGCAGGCTCGGGAATATAAGAAGCTACCGAACCACCAAACAAGGATGATTGTGAACTATTTTGGGTGTTCTGATAATCGTTGGCGTATTTTATTAAACGCTCTACCCCTGTTAAAACGCCATTATCTGTTTTGGCGAAAAATTGAGCGCGGTTTAACCCAAACTCATCAAAAGCACCACCATATACCAGGTTCTCGTACGATTTACGGTTTACACTCCGGGTATTGCTGCGCTGGGCAAAGTCATAAACAGATTTGTAAGGGCCGCGTTCCATGCGTTCCTCAATAATACTTTCAACCGCTTTATCACCTACGCCTTTAACGCCGGTAAGCCCAAAACGTACTTGTCCTTTAGCATTTACTGCAAATGCCATATCGCTTTCATTAATATCAGGCCCCAATACCAGCACACCCATGCGGCGGCATTCCTCCATAAAAAAGGTAATCTTTTCCATGTTGTTCTGGTTGTTTAAAACCGCTGCCATATATTCTGATGGGTAATGCGCTTTTAAATATGCCGTTTGATAAGCCACAAAGGCATAACAGGTAGAGTGCGATTTATTGAAAGCATATTGGGCAAAAGCCTTCCAGTCGTTCCAAATCTTAGTCAGTTTATCTTTAGGGTGACCTTTGGCGGCGGCTCCATCCATAAACTGAGACTCCATTTTGTTGAGTATCTCAATCTGCTTTTTACCCATTGCCTTCCGCAAAACGTCGGCATCACCTTTACTAAAGCCCGCCAGCTTTTGCGATAAAAGCATCACCTGTTCCTGGTAAACGGTAATCCCGTAGGTTTCGCCCAGGTACTCTTCCATATCAGCCAAATCGAACGTTATGGGTTCGCGGCCATGCTTACGGCTAATAAAATTGGGGATATACTCTATCGGGCCGGGGCGGTACAGGGCGTTCATGGCAATTAAATCCTCAAACTTATCGGGCTTTAACTCGCGCAGGTACATTTGCATCCCGTCACTTTCAAACTGAAACGTACCGTTGGTATCGCCACGCTGGTAAAGCTCAAACGTTTTAAGGTCATCCAGGGGGATATAATCTATATCGATAGATACGCCATGATTTTGTTTAATCAAGCGCAAAGCATCCTTTAAAATGGTGAGGGTTTTTAAACCCAAAAAGTCCATCTTAATTACACCTGCATCCTCAATTACACGGCCATCATATTGGGTAACCAATAAGTCGGAGTCCTTGGCAACGGCAACTGGTACAATGTCCGTTAAATCATAAGGAGCAATAATGATCCCCGCTGCGTGCACACCTGTATTACGTACCGAGCCTTCCAGCTTTTCAGCTTCACGTAATACCTGTGCTTTAAGATCGTTCCCTTTTAATATTTCTTTTAGCTCCGGAACCTGCTCTATAGCATCTCTCAAGGTGATACCCAAAGTATCAGGAACCAGTTTCTTAATGGCGTTTACATCAGATAAAGGCATATCCAGCACACGGCCAACATCCTGTATACTGGTACGGGCGGCCATTGAACCATAGGTAATGATCTGTGCTACCTGGTTTTTACCATATTTTTCAACTACATAATCAATCACCTTTTGACGGCCTGCATCATCAAAATCCGTATCAATATCCGGCATTGATTTACGATCGGGATTCAGGAACCTTTCGAACAGAAGGTTGTATTTCATCGGATCGATATTGGTGATCCCAGTACAATAAGCTACTACCGACCCGGCGGCAGAACCACGGCCAGGCCCGATGAAAACACCAATTTCACGACCATGTTTTATAAAATCAGCCACAATTAAAAAGTAGCCGGCAAAGCCCATAGTACGGATGGTAAAAAGTTCGAAGTCTATCCGTTCCTGCACCTCTGGAGAGATGTCAATATATCTTTCCTTGGCACCGGTATATGTTAAATGCTTTAAATATTCCCATTGGTTAAGGGTATCTGCATCTGGCGTTAGATCACTGTGAATTTTAAATTCATCAGGGATAACAAAGTTGGGAAGTAAAATATCGCGTTTAAGCTTTAACACTTCAACCTTATCAACTATTTCGTTGGTGTTATCTAATGATTCGGGCAGGTCGTGAAACAGCTTGCCCATTTCGTCCTGCGTTTTAAAATAAAACTGGTCGTTAGGGAAGCCAAAGCGGTAGCCTTTACCACCTTCTTCATCGGTAGCGATAGGCGTGCTTTGCATGTCGCCGGTATTTACGCAAAGCAAAATATCGTGTGCGTTGGAGTCCTGCTGATCCACATAGTGCGAATCATTTGAACAGATCACCTTGACATTGTACTTTTTAGCGAATTTGAGCAGCACTGCGTTAACCGTATTTTGTTCGTGGAGGTCGTGCCGCTGTAGCTCGATGTAATAATCTTCGCCAAACAAATCAAGCCACCATTTAAATTCGGTTTCGGCTTCTTCTTCGGTGCCTCTTAAAATAGCCTGCGGTACCGATGCACCCAAGCAACAGGTAGTTGCTATGAGGCCTTTATGGTATTTTAATATCAGCTCTTTATCAATACGGGGCCACTTGCTGTAAAGCCCTTCCATGTATCCGGCAGAGCATAGCTTAACCAGGTTTTTATATCCTTCGGGGTTTTTGGCCAGCATCAGCTGGTGGTATCTTTTGTCTTTTTTCTCTTTGGTGAATTGCTTTTTATGCCGGTCATCAACCACGTAAAACTCGCAGCCCACAATTGGTTTTACACCATGCTTACCGGCTTCGGCCACAAACTTAAACACGCCAAACATATTACCGTGATCGGTAATAGCCAGTGCTTTCATCCCGTCTTTAGCTGCTTTTTTATATAATTTTGATATATCGGCAGCACCGTCGAGCAATGAAAACTGGGTATGTACGTGTAAGTGTGAAAAATCCGGCATAAATCAAATCCTTATTTAGAAGACCACAAAGTTATTGTGAATTTCGGATATCGGATGTTCGATTTCGGATTTGTGGAGAAAAGGGCTGAGTATTAATAAGTAAAATTAAATAACGGAAGCAAAAGCACTGAGCAACAATGCAATCAAATTAATCCGCACATCTGCATGCCCACGCATTTACACATCAACCTACCATTTCTTAAATATCACAAACACGGCAAGCACAATCAAACCAAAACCAACCAAATGGTTCCAGCCTAACTTCTCCGATTTGAAGAAAACAGTTGTGAACACCATAAATACGGTTAAGGTGATGGCTTCCTGTATGGTTTTTAGCTGTACTAAGGTAAACGGACCGCCGTTACCCTTGAAACCACCTTCGTTAGCCGGGACCTGAAAAAGATATTCAAAAAAAGCAAGCCCCCAACTAATGAGGATAATGGCAAACAATCCGAGGTTTTTACCCCAGCTAAAATCTTTAAATTTTAAGTGCCCGTACCAGGCAAAGGTCATAAAGGTGTTTGAAATGATGAGGAATATAATGGTTTTTAAGCCGCGCATAATCAATATTTAGTTTATCATTACTTAAATTAAATAGTTTGATTTTGTTTTTAAGGTCGATGATTATTTCAATCTTTTTTCGGCAAGTTCTTTCCTATACCGGGCGTTTAAAGCAGAATCCGGATGAACCAATAAAAAAATACCGGTTCCTTTTTCAACGGCCAGAGGATTTTCAACCTCCCCTATCTTACGATAACTTTCCAGATGTGATTGGAAGGTCTTGATATTGCCTCCATCCTTATCGTCTACATAAATAATATACTGACCATCCAGATTATCTGGCGCCCACAATGTAAAGCTGCTGTTTAGAGATATAACATCGGGCAGGTGATACTGCTTGCCAAAGTGATGGATGGCTCCGGCTTCGCCGTAATTATCAGCATAGATCAGGGTGTGTTTTTGTTGTTCGGGTGTAAGCTGGTTCCATGCCTCGTCTACCTTGGCGGTCATTTCATCCCAGCCAAACATATCGCCATAGTCCTGCGTGGTTGCATGTACTTTACGATCTTCCCAGGTAATGGCAAAATTTAGAAAATCAAGGTTTTTACGTGCAAATTTAAAAACCTCCAACGTTTGATTTAAAGGCAAAACGGGAAGTAACAACGGGAATAAAATTAAATTAGGCACGGTAAACAATGCTATTACTACTCCACGAAGTACATGTCCACTCGTTTTCAGCCAACGCTCAAAGCCAAATCCGCCTGCGGCAAACAACATGGGATAAGCCCCGAACAAATAGTAATTTTTACCATTCATTACCAGCAAAAACGTAAATATCAGCACAAACGCAATTGCCAAAAACTGAAACTTGTGCAGTCGGAATGAAAAAAGTAAAAATATAAAACCGGTAACCCAAACAAATATAGCAACGCCGTTTACCAGCATTTGCTGTTTAATAAATTCAGACGGAGAGAGAAAATCCAGCTGTTGTTCCTTAAGCATTTGCATGTGCGTAACCACTGGTAAATGGTGCTTAATTTGCCAGATAAGGTTAGGCAAAAATATGACCAGTGCGACAACAGCAGCGCCTAAAATATGCCTGTTAAACAACATTTTACGCTGCTTGCTGATAAGAATACCAAATATTAAAGCAAACGTAAAAAATGCCATGGAGTATTTGGTTAACAAACCAACGCCCACAACTATCCCCAAAAAATATAAATATTTTACCGCCGATGTATTGCTGTAACGAGTAAGCAGCCAAACTGACAAAACCCACCACAACTGATCAAAAACCACCGGCTGAAAAAGATAGTCGCTTGCCACAAAAGCAGGCGAAAATATGATAGCAAGGCAGGCCAGCGCAATAGCAAATTTTTTTCCGCCTAATTCAACTGTAATTAACCCTGTTAACCAAACAATTAAGCCGCCGCAAATAGTAGGGAAAATACGCGCTGCAAAAACCGAATTACCAAAAAGCAGACTTGAAGTTTTTGCCACAACTGCAATAAACGGGGGCACTTCTTTATAACCCCAATCCAGGTGGTCTGCCAGTACCAGATGTAGTAATTCGTCCCTGTGAAAACCGAAGTGGGCAATAGCCAATAAATTTAAACCAATCTTAATTAAAACAAATATCAGTATAAAACTGGCATAGGTTGATTTCCGGTTCTTATAGGGCATTTTATAATTTGGTTTTCACGAAGGTAGTTATTTGCTGTGAAAATTGGTTGTTAGAGATTAGAGGTTGGGAGCAGTGATTAGAGGTTAGCGATTGGAGGTTAGGTGAACTGCAATATTTTATGCTAAAATTCAACTAATCTCCAATCGCTAACCTCTAACCTCCCTCACCAACTAAATCCTTTTAATATTAGCACCCAGTGCTATAAGGCGTTTATCGATGTGCTGATAACCGCGTTCAATTTGCTCAATATTGTAAATGGTTGATTTACCTTTTGCTGATAGTGCGGCTATTAGCAACGAAACTCCCGCACGAATATCAGGTGAGGTCATGGAAATACCGCGCAATTGAACTTGTTTGTCAAGGCCAATTACAGTGGCACGATGTGGATCGCACAAAATTATCTGGGCACCCATGTCCAACAACTTATCTACAAAAAACAGACGGCTCTCAAACATTTTTTGATGAATAAGCACCGATCCTTTTGCTTGTATGGCTACAACCAGGCAAATACTTAACAGGTCGGGTGTAAAGCCAGGCCATGGAGCATCCGCAATGGTCATGATGGAACCATCAATAAAAGTTTCTATTTCGTAATGTTTTTGAGCGGGGATAAAAATATCATCCCCTCTAAGTTCCATCTGAATACCAAGGCGTCTGAAGACGTCAGGAATCATACCCAGTTCCTGGTAATGAACGTCTTTAATGGTTATTTCAGACTCCGTCATGGCGGCTAAGCCAATGAAAGAGCCAATCTCAATCATATCGGGCAGCAAGCGATGTTCTGTGCCGCCTAACTGAATAACGCCTTCAATGGTTAATAGGTTTGAGCCAATGCCGCTTATTTTTGCGCCCATGCGGTTAAGCATTTTGCACAACTGCTGTAAATAAGGTTCGCAGGCGGCATTATAAATAGTGGTAACACCTTTAGCAAGCACGGCAGCCATTACAATATTTGCTGTACCGGTTACTGATGCTTCATCTAATAAAATGTAGGTACCTTTTAAATTTGAGGCATCAACGTTAAAGAAACCGTTTGACGGATCGTAGTTAAAACGCGCACCCAGCTTTTCAAAGCCCAAAAAGTGTGTATCCAAACGACGGCGACCAATTTTATCACCTCCCGGTTTAGGTATTGATGCTTTGCCAAAACGGGCCAACAGTGGGCCAACAATCATGATTGATCCTCTTAAGCCGCCGCCTTTTTCTTTAAAAGCATCCGACAGGAAAAATTCAAGATCTATGTTTTTAGCTTCAAAGCTATAGGTATCAGGAGCAAGCTGTTCAATGGTAACGCCCATATCACCCAGCAGCTCTATTAGTTTGTTTACGTCTTTTATATCCGGAATATTGCTGACAGTTATTTTTTCGGCGGTTAAAAGTACAGCCGAAAGAATTTGTAAAGCTTCGTTTTTTGCGCCCTGTGGCACAATTTCGCCTTTTAGCGGTGTTCCGCCGTATATTTCAAATGCGTTATTCATCTGTTTAGTTCGTGGTTGATGGTTGATGGCTCATGGTTGATTAAGTACGAATTACGATGAACTATCAACCATGAACTATGAACCAAAATTAGTATTTTTTTGGCCCGCCGGTATTACGGTTACGATTTTGATTGTTATTACGCGGGTTGTTATTATTATTGTTGTTGTTATTATTAGTTCTCCCGCGATTGTTTTGATTATTATTGGTACGCCCGCGGTTGTTGTTGTTATTATTGGTGTTGTGCGTAATTGGCCTGTACTCAACACGGTTGAGGTTGATATTTTCTTCGAGCTTTAATTGGCCGCCCGATAAGTTGTACAAATCTGACAATATGCTTTCGTCAGTAACCGAATCTTTGTTCCATTGTACATAAGCCATTTTCATGAAGTTGGCTACCGCCTGCACCATGTGGCGTTTACGTTCAGGGTCTTCAATGCTTTTTGCCTTCTCAATCATCAGCTCAATGGTTTTGCCATAATGCTTGTATTTTATACGCTGATAAGGGTATCTTAACGGCTCGGGCTTAAGATGAATAGCCTCCGGCGATGGCTTAGGGTACGGCGAATCCACATCAATCTGAAAATCAGAAATGATATGCAGGTGATCCCAAAGTTTGTGTTTAAAATCGGCAACGTCGCGCAAATGGGGATTTAAAAAACCCATCAGGTCAATCACTACCTGTGCGTAGCGGTTACGTTCTTCTTTTGTTGGCAACGCTACAATATATTTAACCATATTTTGCACGTTACGGCCATATTCCGAAAGTATAAGTTTATTCCGGGTTGAGTTATAATCAAAGTTTTCTGGCATAGTTATTTTAAGCTATGTAATAATAATTTTATTGAAGTTTGAAATTAGCGCAGACATTGTTTCCCGGATAAAGAACAGGAAAAATAGGCTAAAGTTGAATATTATTGATATGTAGCAACGCAAATATACTGCAATTGTGTTAAGGTGCAAATTTTTGTTTATGCTGATGGGGCCCGTTATTGTATTTGGTCATGTAAAAAATCAGGCATTAAAAAAATCAAGCGCCTATCGTGCTTAAACCTTTAATAAAAAGGATTTTAATGAACAAGTGGCATTTTCAAAACTACCTTTACCAAACTATCCCCTACCAGCAATTCATAATAAAATCATTAATTTGCACCCCGAAATGACAGCTGCCGAAATAGTAAAAGACCTTAAAAACAAAAAGTATAAACCTTTATACCTGCTGCATGGCGAGGAGCCTTATTTTATTGACCTTGTAAGCAATTTTGTTGAACATAAACTTTTACCGGATGCCGAAAAAGGCTTTAACCAAACCGTGCTTTACGGTAAGGATACGGATATAATGACGGTGCTTAACGCATCAAAGCGTTATCCCATGATGGCCGATTACCAGGTAGTGCTGGTAAAAGAAGCACAGGATATGAAGTGGGGAGCCGAAGATGCCGATAAAAAAGGTATAAACCCATTATTAAACTACCTGGAGAACCCCTTACCAAGTACCATATTAGTTTTTTGTTATAAATACGGCAAGTTCGACAAACGCAAGAAAACCTACAAGGCTATTGAAAAAAGCGGGATCATTTTTGAATCGGCACCACTGTATGATAGCAAAGTACCCGCCTGGATAGATGGTTTTATCAGTGATAAAGGTTATAAAATAAATCAGCAGGCCTCTTTAATGCTGTCCGAATATCTGGGTAACGATCTTTCCAAAGTAGCCAACGAGCTCGAAAAACTGATGCTCAACGTAGCTGCCGGGCAGGAGATCACCCTGAAACACATTCAGGATAATATCGGTATCAGCAAAGAGTATAATGTTTTTGAGCTGCAAACTGCACTGAGCAAAAAAGACGCGTTTAAAGCCAACCAGATTATCAATTATTTTGAAGCTAACCCCAAGGCTAACCCTATTGTATTGGTGTTAGGTAATTTGAATAACTTTTTTAGCAAGGTGCTTACTTATCATTATGTAAAAGATAAATCGCAGCAAAACCTTGCCCGCGAGCTGGGCGTAAATCCATATTTTGTAAAAGATTATGAACAAGCGGCACGTAGTTATAACTATGGCAAAACCATGCAAATAATAAGCTACCTGCGCGAGTACGATTTGAAAAGCAAAGGCGTAGATTCAACTACCGATCATGGTGGTTTAATGAAGGAGCTGGTGTTTAAAATATTGCATTGAAGCGATTATTTTAACAATGTTACCTAAGGGCATTCTGTCAAGAGTACCAGGAAACCCTAAACCGTTGTATGCATAGCTTGTTACGTCTAAATATAAAAACTCACTTTATATATAATAAGCACAATGTTATGAAATCAAAAACCTCAATTGAAAGCTTAACAAAACAGGTAAATATTTTAAAGCTGTATGCAATAATATTGACTTTGGTAGTGATGGTATTTATATCATATTGTTTGATGGGAAGTAATACCAATCAGTTTAAGGAGATAACCGCTGAACGACTTAACATTGTTGAGCATAACGGAAAACTACGCATGGTGATCAGCAACCAGGAAAGTCAGCATCCCGGAATGATGGACGGCAAAACGTTTCCAAAACGCGACCGCCCGGCGGGGATGATATTTTTTAATGATGCAGGCGACGAATGTGGTGGCTTAGTTTACGATGGTGATAAAAAAAGTGCAAGCATGACCTATTCTATTGATCAATGGAAAAACGACCAGGTAATGCAACTGCAATATCAACAGAACAACAATCCCGGAAAAATCACTAAAAGCTATGGGCTAAAACTATGGGACAGGAGCGATCAGTTTACCCTGATGCGTTTATCAAATTATTACGATTCTTTAAAAAAGCTTAACGATACCAACGCATTTAAAGCAGGGATACAAAAATTAAAGGATGCTAAACTACTGGCCCGCCAACGACTTTTTGTTGGCAAAAGCGAGGATGGCGACGTCGGCTTATTTTTAAGCGATTCAAATGGTATAATAAGGTTAAAGATCTTTATAAATAATCAAAACAAACCGGTTATTGAAACTTTAAATGAACAAGGCCAGGTAATTGCTACACGATAAAACAAAATAAAGCGACATTATTATACAGCAATTTGACATAGAACAATCCTAAATTTAAAGTGCTATTTATTTTCGTTTAACCCTGTTTGCTAAACTACGTAGGTTATTTTTTCGTATTAAAATTTTAAGATAGCCCATTAATCAATCAAAGCGCTATATTTATCTAAGAATTAAAGTATCGAGCATCGCATGTCGTTAAGCCCCAATATCCAAAATAGTACTTTGAAACTGGAAGATGCACATTTGGACCTGATGACATTTTTTAATGCAATGGAAGAGGTTTATTTTTCTGTTGATGTGGTTAATTTTAAGATAATACAAATATCCAACGGATGCGAGAAACTCTACGGACATACAGCCGCAGCGTTTTTGGCTGATAGCCAGCTTTGGTTTGAGTTGATCCATCCAGACGATGAGCACCTTATTGATGATGAATACCTAACGTTACAACGTGGCGAACAGGTAAAAGAGCAGTACCGAATTATCCGAAAAGACAAAACCATACGCTGGGTTGAAACTAAGATTATCCCGACTTTCGATGAAAACGGCAAACTGGCAAGAGTTGATGGTATTGCATGGGACATTACCGACCGTAAAGCCGCCCAGGAAAAAGAAAAGGAAAGTGAGGCAAAATACCGCCACATTGTTGAAAGTGCCCAGGAAGGTATTTGGACCATTGATGAAAATAACAAAACAAACTTTGTAAACAAAAAGATTTGCGACATACTGGGCTACACTCCCGCAGAAATGATGGGCAAAGGGCTTTATGACTTTATGGACGCCGAGGGAAAAGCCTACGCAATTGAATGTATGGAACGGCGGCGCAAAGGGGCCAAAGAAACCCTTACCATAAGATATATTCACAAAAATGGCGAAAACGTTTGGGCCAGCATATCGGCTAATCCCATTTTTGACGAAAACGACCGTTATAAGGGATCACTGGCAATGATAACCGACGTAACTCAGCGCAGGGCCGATGAAGAGGCATTAAAAATATCGGAAGCAAACCTGCGCACCATTTTTGAGCATACCGACACCGCATATATTCTCTTTAGTGCCGATATGGAGATCGTATCCTTTAACGCTTTAGCTCAAACGTATTCAGAAAAGCAGAATAACAAATCTCTGGTGGCAAACCAATCGATAAAAGATTATTTCACACCGGAAAGATGGCTTGTTATTGAGCAATTAATTGAGCGGGTGGCGGCTGGCGAAATTATCAATTACGAATTAAATCTCACCAGCACAGACGGCAACGTTGGCTGGTATGATGTGCGCTGGTTAAATGTTAAGAACAGTGATAACAAAAACTGGGGATTTATTTTGGCCAATAAAGATATCACTGAAGCCAAGTTGGCTGCGCTTGAACGCGAAAGAATAACCGCCGATTTGATACAGCACAATAAGGACCTTGAGCAATTTAACTATATCATATCGCACAATTTAAGAGCGCCGGTAGCCAATATTATTGGCCTTGAAGATCTGCTTAAAGATCCTAATCTTGATGATAATTCAAAGCAGGAAATTGTTGAAAGAGTTTCATACTCCATAAGAAGCATTGACACTGTTATTAAGGATCTTAACCTTATTTTGCAGACAAGGGAATTGGTAAATGAAAAAAAGGAACGGGTTTATTTAAACGATTTGTTTGATGATATTAAAGCGAGCATCAGCAATACCAATGTTTGCGATGATGCTCAATTTAAGTTTTTCTTTGATGAGGTTGATTCAATATGCTCTGTAAGGAGTTATCTGTACAGTATATTTCATAATTTGGCGTCAAACAGCGTTAAATACGGCAGACCTGGTGTTGCCCCATTAATAACAATCAGCAGCCATATAATAAACAACAAGGTTGAAATTCGTTTTAAGGATAACAGCAAGGGCATCGATCTTGCCAAACATGGTTCGCAGCTATTTGGCCTTTATAAACGCTTTGACACTACAACCGAAGGTAAAGGCATGGGGCTTTTTATGGTAAAAACACAGGCCGAGGCCCTGGGCGGCACCATTAATGTTAAAAGTGAATTAGGCCAGGGTACGGAATTTACGATACAATTTAGTTTGTAAAATAGACTTACGAAATTTTCGAAACTTCGTAAGTCTGTTGAACCTTAATTTTCTTCGTCAAACTTATCAATCGCTACTCTTATCCGGTCATCTGGTTCACCTTCCGTTTCATACAAAAGGGTAACTTTTCCATTTTTGCCTTCAATAGTAATGGTTACATTTTTATCAGTCCCCTGGTCGTCGCTAATAATTGCTTTAATAATGGTCTTGCCTTCTTTGTAAGGAACTTTCCAATTACAGGTGTCCGATTTTATCTTACCTGTCATCTTATGTTCATCATTTACATTGATGGTTAAATCGTTTTTGTTTATCTTAACTATCGCTTTTTCATCAACCGTTCTGGTAACGGCACCCTGGGCATCCAGATGTTCGGTTTTTGAGGTAGTAAGCTTGATCTTTTTATCACATTGTGCATAGCCAACAGCGCATCCGGCTATCAGCAGTAAAAAGGATAGGATGATCTTCTTCATTTTGATTAGATTTATTTGATTTCTTAATTTTTTATTTGGTTGTTAAAAGGGCTTTAATTCCTGTACACATATTTTTAATACGGCTGATCGAGGCTGTTGAGTTTTTCTGTTTATCCAGTTCAATCCTCAACTTTCCCGGCGCTTCTTTAACGTTGAACTCCGTTCTATCAGTAAGTACAGTGGTTACATTAAAACAGTCGTTTTCTGATCTGAAAAGACCATTTGGCCTAACATTGCTGTTGATATAATTCTGTACCTTGCCCGTTTCTCCGGTTGGGTATGAGGCTAAAAACTCATAAATATTACCATTCTCATTAATCACAACCGATGTATCATTGTTATTTACCACAAGTTTACTCCACAGCAAAAACATCCCTAAGGCAATTAAACAGCAGGTGGTTAAATAGAAGCTTGTTTTCATGATTTTAACGTTTAATTTTATATTTATACTTATTATATTATTATAATATTCGGCTTATAATACGGTTCGAGAAGTGCAGCCAAAAGCATCTAATCAGCCGTCGGTACTATTGTTAAACAAATATATATGTTTTATATGGTAATATGCAATGCATAGTTCTATAATAAAATAACATATTCTATATTTTATTGATAATCAATAGATTATTTATTGAAATAACCAGCAGATTTTTGATAAAATTGATGCAAAAGCTGATCAATCTAAGGAATTTAAAGAAGTAGTATGCTGTACAACGCCTGACGCCGCAGTAACAATAAAGTTACAGATCGAACCAAATGCAAATATTTTTCGTATTAATAATAATTTTAACTTACAACAATAAAATATTTGTTCTGCGATAATACCGTATGAACAAAACAACCTTATTTTGATGATTATTAATGAGTTGCCCCAGCAGGCTGTTACGCGTTTTATAGATTTTGACCTTGAGAATGACAGCGAACTACTTGAAATACTTGAACTTGCTTCGGCAGTAACGCATTCCCCCTATTCACTTATTTCTTTCATCGATAATGATACCCAATATTTAAAAGTAAAAAAAGGAATAAGTATGGCAACTGTGCCCCGGCATTTGAGCTTTTGCACACATGCTATGGATCAAAACAAGCTGCTTATTGTATCAGATACCCTCAGCGATGAACGTTTTATAAATAACCCGATGGTTACCGGTCATCCGGGTATTCGTTTTTTTGCAAGTATGCCGTTAGTTACGCAAGATGGAACAATCATTGGTACGATTTGCGTGCTGGATGTTAAACAACATGTTCTGGATGAACATCAGCGGCTGGTACTTAAAATATTGGGTAACCAGGTGATGAAAATTGTAGACCTCAGGGCCGGGATGCTAATGCTCGAAAAAAATCAAAAAGAGCTGGAAGAACAAAAATTGATTAATAACGATAACAATATCAGGCTGCGTTCTTTTTTTGAAAGCTCCACCAATTTTCAGGTTTTATTGGGTAAAAACGGCGAGGTTATTGATTATAATAAAACAGCTTATAATTTTATCCGCACTATACATAAAGTAAAAATGAACCGGGGCGACCAGTTTATCAAATACCTGCACCCCGAATTTGTATCAACTTTTATTGATAAATATAACCTTTCGCTACAGGGCATAAAATCGGCCGTTGAAGGGTCAACTGATTATGATGAATTGGGGGTGATTTGGTGGGAAGCTTCATTTGAGGCGGCCCGTGATACCGGCAATGAAATAATTGGGGTATCGTACATTATCCGTAATGTAACCGAAAGAAAGTTAAAGGAACAGAAAATAATCTCGCAAAATCAGTCATTGCTAAAAATCGCCCATATACAGACGCACGAGTTCCGCGGACCGCTCACTACCATAATGGGACTTATGACGCTTATTAAAGAAGAAAACTACGAGGCTCCGGCTGAATATCTCCAGCTACTTGAACAAGCCGTGGATACGCTGGATACCACCATAAGGCATATTGTGGATAGTATTGATGAAAATGTGATCACGGATTATTCGCGGGTGTGATTTTCGGATGGTTTAAAGTTGCTAATTGGAAATTACTTTGACGTTTTAATTTCAATGAGAGCGTGTCAGGTTTAATTATCCTTAAGCCCCTCTCCCATTTCCTAATCTCCCTCCTTTTTTACAATTTTACACTGAAACATAAATCACAAGCATGAACTATTGGTTAGTTAAGTCGGAACCTGTTAAATACAGTTGGGAAAAATTCAATAAAGATGGCCGTACTTTTTGGGATGGCGTACGTAACTACCAGGCACGTAACAATTTACGCGAAATGAAAGAGGGCGACCTTGTGCTGTTTTACCACAGTAATGAAGGTAAAGCCGTTGTTGGTATAGCCAAAGTGGTAAAAGAATTTTATCAGGACCCCACTACCACCGATCCAAACTGGGTAGTTGTTGACCTTGCCCCTGTTGAAAGCCTTAAAAACCACGTAACGCTGGAACAAATTAAAGCCGACGAAAGGCTACAGCAAATCCATTTAGTACGTCAGGGCAGGCTATCCGTTATGGGCCTTAAAGCCGAAGAATTTGACCGTATTGTAGAATTAGGAAGTTGAACAACTTAAAACACATCACCGTAAATTTTGTAAAAGCCACTATTTTGGCGCTTGCTTTTACATTGCCCGTAGCGGCAATGGCACAATCGCCGTTTGAAAGTTTTGGGAATTTATTTACCATACCCAAAAACTATTTGGTAGGCTATACAACAACGCCCCCAACTATTGATGGCGATATCAACGATGCAGCCTGGCAACACGCCGCCTGGACGGACGATTTTGTTGACATAGAAGGCGACCTTAAGCCCAAACCGCCCCTGCAAACCAAAGCAAAAATGCTTTGGGATGATAGCTGCCTTTATATAGCTGCCCAAATTCACGACCCTAATGTGTGGGCCACTTTAAAACGGCACGATGACATTATTTTTTATGATAACGACTTCGAGGTTTTTATTGACCCTAATAATACTACGCACAGGTATTTCGAAATTGAATATAATGCCTTAAACACTGTTTTCGATTTATTTTTAAATAAGCCTTACCGTAACAATGGTAACCCCTTAATCAGTTGGAACGTGGAGGGCCTGCGATCGGCCATTAAGATTCAGGGGACGCTGAATGATCCTTCGGATACTGATAAGGGTTGGACCGTAGAGATGGCAATTCCTTTTAAAGCGCTAAGCTTCGGTAACGTCAGGATACCGCAGGATGGTACGCTATGGCGTATCAATTTTTCGAGGGTAGAGTGGGATACGAAAGTTGTGGATGGAAAATATGTTAAACTAAAAGACGGTAATGGCCGCAACCTGCCCGAGCATAATTGGGTGTGGTCGCCACAGGGAGTTATCAATATGCATTTTCCTGAACGCTGGGGATATTTACAGTTTAGCAAGGGTAACACAAATAATACAAGCTTTACATTACCTTATTTTGAACAGCAAAAGCGATATTTATGGCTCATTTACTACCACGAAAAGCAATGGGCTGATGAGCATAATGCTTATAGTGCATTATTGAAAGATTTCGATCTTAAAAGTGAAGTAAACATTAACGATAAGATTAATACGCTGCAAATTGAAGCAACTGCACATCAGTTTATAGCATTTATTACTGATAAAACGGATAATACCATCATCAGCATTAATCAGGATGGACTTATTCAAAAATTAGATTCCCGATAAAATGAATAAACGCGAGTTTTTAAAAGCCAGTCTGTTAGTTAGCGTAGCATCGCAAATTCCTTTAAAAAGCGATGCACTGAGCAGCGCATCAAACAAAAAAAAGAAAAAGCTTAAAAACTGGATCTGGACCAACCCCAACCAGAAAGATACCGACGACGACTTAAAAACCCGTTACGCAGCGTACAAAGCAGCAGGCATAACCGGGATGTTTTTTGAGGCTGACAGCGAAAGGCATTTCAGAGCCGCTAAAGCACAGGGTCTTGAAACACACCGCTGGATCTGGACCTTTAACCGTGCCGAACTGGTAAGCATCCACCCCGAATGGTATAGCAAAAACCGCAACGGCGATTCGTGTGCCGATAAGCCACCTTATGTAAATTATTACCGTTGGCTTTGCCCCTCGCGCCCCGAAGTGCAGCAATATCTGGAACAACAGGTAAGCGATATTCTGGATAAAGACTATGTAGATGGCATACACCTTGACTACGTGCGTTATTGTGACGTAGTGCTGCCCGTAAACCTTTGGGATAACTACCACATTGAACAGACCAAAGAACTGCCACAATATGATTACTGCTATTGCGAGGTTTGCAAGGCAAAATTCAAAGAGCAATACAACAAAGATCTCGACAGTATCCAGTACCCCGAGGCAAGTCTTTCGTGGAGATTATTCAGATATGGTAATATTATAAGAGTGGTAAATAGTTTGTCGGACATAGCACATCAGCATAAAAAATTAATAACCGCAGCTGTATTCCCTACTCCTGAAGTTGCACGCCGAAATGTACGGCAGGACTGGACAAACTTTAAGCTGGATGGTGTTTGTCCAATGATATACCACGGTTTTTACAAAGAAAACGTAAGCTGGATAGGCGACGCTGTAGCCGAGGGCATCCACTTTTTAGCAGGTGAGTTCCCGCTTTATGCAGGTTTATACCTCACTGATTTTAAAAGCGACGATGAGTTGCACCAGGGTATTCAAATCGCATTAAAAAATGGGGCGTCGGGAGTATCTCTTTTTGGGAATGCGACACAAAAAGTTTTGGATATTTTGCACGAAGAGATTGGCAAATCTTTGGCCTAAATATTATAGTTAAACCTATGTTCCTTAATTTGACGCCTTTTTAAGTTGTATAGTTTATGAAATGATTAACAATCCCATTGTTGCGTATTTTTAACGCTTTTAATTATTTGTTATTCTGGCTATATTTGTAAGAAACATTAACAAAAAAACGATGACTACGTTAACAATTCAAATACCTGATGGTGAGATTGACGTAATAACAACTATCTCAAATATCATAAACAATGTTGGAGGGAAAATGGAAGTTGAAAACGACGATCTAAGCCAAAAAGAATTTGAATTATTACAAGAATCGTTTAAAGAAGCCTTATTGATAAAGGATGGTTTAAAAAAAGGTATTCCAGCATCAGAACTGTGGAACGACTAACAGTGTTATAGTATCAGTAGCTTTTAAAAGAGAAGCAAAACGATTAATTAAAAAATACATTACCCTTCAATCATCTATTGATAATCTCATTAAAGATTTAGGTGAAAATCCATTTTTGGGTAATCCTTACGGCGAAGGTATTTATAAAGTACGCCTTGCAGATAAAAGTAAGGGTAAAGGCAAAAGCGGCGGTTTTAGAATAATGTATTATCATTTAATTAAAACCCAGGACGGAATTGCCATCTTAATGATGTCCATATACGATAAATCAGAGAAATCCACAGTTAAAAAGTCAGAAGCTATTAAACGTTTAAAAGAAATATTAGCGGAGCATACAAATCAGCATCCGTAAAATCAATCCTCGTAAAACCGGTTTGCATAACTTTTTCCGAACTTTAATTCCGATCAGGCTTTCTCCCCAAAAAACAAAGCCTTTAACTCCGTAGCGTCCTCAGGCTTCATTCTACCAGCCAATATCAGGCGCAGTTGTCTGCGGCGCAGTGCGCCATCAAATAATACCATGTCCGCATCAGTTTCGGGTATTAATTCAGGCACAGGTATAGTACGGCCGTTCTGATCAAGCGCCACAAAAGTATAGTAGGCCTCGTTACTTTTAACCCTCGTTCCTGATGGGATATTTTCTGCAAATACATCAAGCCTAACTTCAACAGAGGTAGTAAAGGCGCGTGATACTTTAGCCTCAATAGTAATTACATCGCCCAGTTTTATGGGCTGCTGAAAAGAAACATTATCAACCGAAGCGGTTACCACAATGCGGTTACAATGCTTTTGTGCCGATATAGCTGCAGCAATATCCATCCAATGCAACAAACGCCCCCCCATTAAATTATTTAAAGTATTGGTATCATTGGGTAATACCAGTTCGTTCATGATGGTATGCGATTCCCGGGGCGTTTTTCCTTTCATTGATCGTGATTTTGTGTAAAGATAGTGTTTTAGTGATTAGCGGTTGGTGATTGGAGATTAGTTTGCGCAAGTGAAAATAATAAAAAACTAACCTTTGATCTCTTTACCAGCCTATTGCCAATTCAACCTAATTCTGTTAGTTTTAGGCGCTTAATAAAATCAATTTATTTTTATGAAATATCAATTTGTGCGTGGTAGTTTGGTATGTGCAATGGCATTGTGCATGGCTTTGCCTGCGGCCCTCAGGGCGCAATCAAAACCGGGATATAGCAGTTTAGCTGATGCATTAAGAGCGCGGCGGGCGTTGTATGGCAATACCGGCCCCGAAAGTGTAAACTGGACAAACGGCGGTAACAAATATTCGTACACCAACAATGATGAGATCCACTCTATGGACCCGCAAACCCTCGGCGATGAATTGATATTCAAAAATCAGGGTCTTACTTTCCCGGGCTCTGATAAAGCTTTTGAATATGAATCGTTCCAGTGGTCGCATGATTCAAAACACCTGGTTTTTAAAACAAACTTCAGGCCCATTTATCGCAACTCCGGAATAGCGGATTACTTTATTTATGATCTCGAAGGTAAAAAACTTACCCAGGCTGCAAAAGATGCCCGCTCTGCCGAGTTATCGCCAGATGGTTCGCAGGTTGGTATTGAGCGTGGCGGCAATATGTTTGTTTACAACTTTGCAACAGGCAAAGAAACGCAGCTAACCACCGATTCGACTAACGATAACGGCATTTTTAATGGCCATTATGATTGGGTTTATGAAGAAGAGTTTGGACAAACACAGGCATGGAACTGGTCGCCCGATAATAAATATATTGCTTACTGGCAATTTGATGAGCATAAAGTGCCCGATTTTCAGATGACCAATTACGAAGGCGGGCATCCTGATTATATCCATATTCCCATTCCGCAGGTTGGCGATGCAAACCCATCCGTTAAAATCGGTGTTATTGATGTAGCATCAGGAAAGAAGATTTGGTTAACGCCAGATGAAACCGGCGATTTTTATATCCCGCGTATTTACTGGACAAGCAACCCCGACGTTTTGGCAATGATGACCCTTAACCGGGCGCAAAACCACATGAAACTTTACTTTTTTAACGTAAAAACAGGTGAGCATCATGTAGTTTTAGAAGAGAAGAATACTACCTGGGTAGCCATATTTAACTTTTATACTAACGTAAACGATATGATCTATTTCCCCGAAAAATCAAAAGAGTTTTTCTGGGTGTCTGATCGTTCGGGCTATTACCATATTTACCGTTATAACTACGATGGCAAGCTGATTAACCAGGTAACAAAAGGTAATTGGGATATGATAAAAGTATCTGGTATTGATCCTGAAACAAAAAAGATCTACTATCTCTCTGCCGAAGACTCAGGTCTCGATCAGCAATTTTACTCCATTAAATTTGATGGCAGCGATAAAACCAAGCTTTCAACGGTTGCGGGTTATCACGACATTAATATGTCGCCAAATACCAAATTCTATCTTGATTCGTATAGCAATGTAAGTACACCGCTGCACGTAGCTTTGGACGACAGCAAAGGCAAAACGCTTAAAATGCTGGAAGAAAATAAAGGCGTAAGCGAGTTTGTTAATACCCACGCCTACTCGGCTCCCGAGTTTATTAAATTCAAAACATCCGATGGTGTTAGTTTGGATGGGTACATCATCAAACCTTTTAACTTCGACCCAAACAAAAAATACCCGGTGGTGATGACCGTTTACGGAGGCCCTGAGTCGCATGATGTATTCAATAGTTTTTCGTCTGATACCTGGCAGCAGTGGCTGGCGCAAAACGGTTATATTGTTGCCAACATAAACAACCGCGGTATTGCCAATTACGGCAGCGCCTTTATGAAAATTGTTTACAAACAATTGGGTAAATGGGAAAGCAACGACTTTGTTGAAACAGCGAAGTATTTAGCTACAATGCCTTTTGTTGACAGTTCAAAAATGGCCATTATGGGCACAAGCTACGGCGGCTATATCAGCACCTATACCCTGCTTACCCACCCAGGCGTATTTAAGGTAGGTATAGCCAACTCACCCGTTACCGACTGGCGTTTATATGACGATGTTTATACCGAGCGTTACATGGCGCCTTTGGCTGATAACGAAGAAGGTTACAAAAATAGTTCGGACATGACCCATGCGGGCGGCCTTAGTGACCATTTATTGCTCATCCACTCCATGAGTGATGATAACGTACATCCATCAAACACAATGCAGCTGTTAACAGCCTTAACAAATGCCGGTAAAGATGCCGAACTGCGGATTTACCCGCCGGGAGCACATGGCGCTGCGTACAACTGGCAAAGCTATATTTTGATTCAGAATGTTAGCTTCCAGTTTTTAGAACGCAATTTAAAAGGCAAAAGTGATTTGCCGAATTTGAACGCGAAGTAATTGGAATTTTAGACTTACGAAGTTTTCAAAACTTCGTAAGTCTATTTTATAGTGGCTCTGTATAGCATGCGATTGCTTCTTCGTTCCTCATCGCAATGACATGAAGAAGATGTAAATCGATTCTTACCTTCAATTACGCCGATATCGCATTAATAATATCATACTGCGTAATAATCTCAATTTGTCCTTCGCTTTCAACAAGTACGGCAATATTGTCTTTATTGATCATAGCCGAGATATTATCAATTGAGGTGTTCAGATCAACAAAAGGGAACGGAGCTGTGGTAATATTTTTTATGGGTTGAGATTTTATGGATGGATTTTCTATCAGGGAGCTCAGAATATCGCTTTCGGTGATCTTGCCAATCACCATACCCTTTTGTGTTACCGGGATCTGCGATATATTGAGTGATTTAATGGTATTTATAGCCTCCAAGACAGATTTTTCGCAATCAATAGTAACGATCTGCTGACTTTCTTTTCTTTCGATGATATGGCGTGCGGTGAGCTTCTCGTCTTTTAAAAATCCGCGGTCGCGCAGCCAGTCTTCGTTATACATTTTACCCATATAGCGTGAGCCGTGGTCTGGGAAAATGATTACCACAATGTCTCCTTCTTTAAAACGATCTTTCATCTGCAATACGCCGGCAACGGCTGATCCTGTAGAGTTCCCTGCAAAAATGCCTTCTTTGCGGGCAATTTCGCGGGTCATTAGGGCGGCATCTTTATCGCTTACTTTTTCAAAGTGGTCAATCAGGCTAAAATCAACGTTGGCGGGTAAAAAGTCCTCGCCTATTCCTTCGGTAATGTATGGATAGATCTCATGTTTATCCAACACGCCCGTTTCCTTATATTTTTTAAATACCGAGCCGTAAGTATCGATCCCTAAAATCTGGATAGCCGGATTTTTTTCTTTCAGAAATTTTGCCGTGCCCGATATGGTTCCGCCGGTACCAACGCCTGCTACCAGGTGCGTGATCTTGCCTTCGGTTTGCTCCCAAATCTCGGGACCTGTTTGTTCATAATGAGCTACAGAGTTTGATAAGTTATCGTATTGGTTAGGTTTCCATGAATTGGGCACCTCACGCTCCAAACGCGACGAAACGGAGTAATACGAACGAGCATCCTCCGGGTCAACGTTTGTGGGGCAAACAATTACCTCTGCACCAAAGGCGCGCAGGGCGTCAAACTTTTCTTTTGATTGTTTATCGGTACTGGTAAAAATACATTTATAGCCTTTTATTACTGCAGCAATAGCTAAACCCATCCCGGTATTGCCCGATGTACCTTCAATAATAGTTCCTCCGGGTTTAAGCTTTCCGCTTTTTTCGGCATCCTCAATCATCTTAAGAGCCATCCTATCCTTAATTGAATTACCGGGATTAGTAGTTTCAATTTTAGCCAGCACCGTTGCGGGAATGTCTTTAGTTACCTTGTTTAACCTAACCATTGGCGTGTTGCCTATGGTTTCTAATATGTTATTGTACCACATAAATTTAAAATCTACTAATCCTGTATACTAAGACGGATTATGCTTCAAAATTAGCTTAAATTAGTTGATTAAGTGAAATATTGATTGTGTTAATACGTCACTTCCGTTGGTAAACCATTCGCCTAATCAACACAATCCAACTTAATCAACAAACAGCTCAAAAAATCAAATGCTTAACCGTTAATCCGTTATTGATCAACTGTTTTAATGATTCGATGCCGATATGCAGGTGGGTTTCTACAAATTGGCCGGTAACATTTGAGTCGCTTTCGGCGGTTTTAACACCTTCGGGGATCATTGGTTGGTCAGACACCAGCAGTAATGCGCCTGTAGGGATCTTGTTGGCAAAGCCTGTGGTGAATATGGTTGCCGTTTCCATATCAACAGCCATAGCTCTTAATTCTTTCAGGTATTTTTTAAATTCCTTGTCATGCTCCCAAACGCGGCGGTTAGTTGTATAACAGGTTCCGGTCCAGTAGTCGCGGCCATAATCGCGGATGGTGGTTGATATGGCTTTTTGCAGGGCGAACGCAGGCAAGGCAGGTACTTCGGCCGGTAAATAATCGTTTGATGTTCCTTCGCCCCTGATGGCTGCTATAGGGAGGATAAGGTCACCTACTTTATTTTTCTTTTTCAGGCCGCCGCATTTGCCTAAAAATATTACCGCTTTTGGGTGGATAGCCGTTAACAAATCCATAATGGTGGCCGCTACCGAGCTGCCCATACCAAAGTTGATAATGGTTATGCCGTTGGCTGTTACGCTTTGCATGGGTTTATCAATACCCATAATAGGTGCATTATCGTGCCACTCAGAAAACAGCTGGATATATTTTGAGAAATTGGTGAGGATAATGTAGTCACCAAATTCGGTCAAAGTACGACCAGTATAACGAGGTAACCAGTTGGTAACAATGGCCTCCTTGGTTTTCAACCCCGACGTTACGGGCGTTTGAACTTCTTTAGCCTTCTTTTCTGGCTTAACGGGTTGATCCTTCTTTACATCTAAATGCTCGTTCATAGTTATAATATTTATTAAGATTATTATGTGTAGAAACTTATTTCAGTATTAAGCCTGCCAATACTAAACCCATCCGTGCATCCCTTAATAAGCCAGTAATGTCCAATTAAGGTGAAGTACGATGACAAAAGCTAACGTCGAATAACGCTGGCTAACCCATACGCTCGTCCTTCGACAGAGCTCAGGATGACATCCTTTTTGTAATTTATCTCCAAAACTTCTTTTAAAATTTGTGGACAAACACAATATTTAAGTTTATTATACAACAAACCCCGGCGTTAACCAGGGTTTATCATTATAACAAATATAAGTATCTGGTTGTATGCTTATATTAAGCTACCTTTAATTTTTTAAGGTCTGATTTCTCAAACTTCTCAAGTGCGTAGTCTAATGTTACGGTTAATCGTTTAACATCTTTTTTAGATGGAAACTCAAACATGGCATCAATCATAATAGCTTCGCAAATTGAACGTAAACCACGTGCACCTAATTTAAACTCTACCGCTTTGTCAACAATAAAATCAAGCACTTCGGTATCAAAATCAAGCTTTACACCTTCATATTCAAACAGTTTTTTGTACTGTTTAAGTAACGAATTTTTGGGCTCTGTTAATATGTTGTGCAATGCTTCCCTGTCTAACGGATTTAAATAAGTAAGCACCGGTAAACGGCCAATCAATTCGGGTATTAAGCCAAATGATTTTAAGTCCTGTGGAGTAATGTACTTGTAAAGGTTTTTTAAATCCACTTCGGTATCATCACGTTTCAGCTTGTAACCTACGGTTTGTGTGCGCAAGCGGTTAGCAATCTTTCTTTCAATACCATCAAAAGCACCACCGCAAATAAACAATATGTTGTTGGTATTAACGGTGATCATTTTTTGATCGGGATGCTTGCGACCACCTTGTGGTGGCACGTTAACCATGGTACCTTCTAATATCTTCAATAAGGCTTGTTGAACGCCTTCGCCTGATACATCGCGGGTAATAGAGGCATTATCGCTCTTGCGGGCAATTTTATCAACCTCATCAATATAAACAATTCCTCTTTCGGCAGTGGCTACATCGTAATCGGCAGATTGCAGCAGACGGGTTAAAATGCTTTCAACATCCTCCCCTACATATCCTGCTTCGGTTAATACTGTAGCATCACAAATACAAAAAGGCACATTTAATATTTTGGCAAGTGTTTTTGCCAGTAAAGTTTTACCTGTACCAGTTTCACCAACCATAATGATGTTTGATTTTTCAATTTCAACCTCATCTTTATCTATACGCTGATTTAAGCGTTTGTAATGATTATATACCGCAACAGATAAAATCTTTTTTGCATCATCCTGGCCTATTACATACTGATCAAGATGGCCCTTTATTTCGGCAGGTTTTAAAGCAGCCGGAGCGGCAGGCGATGTTTTAACCTTTCTAACTTTAAGTTCCTCGGCTAATATCTCATTAGCCTGATTAACGCATTTATCGCAAATATGTGCATCAAGCCCTGCTATCAGCATTAGGGAATCCTGTTTACCGGCCCCGCAAAACGAACACCTGATTTCCTTGCTGTTTTTATTCATCGTATTTATTTTTGATAATCAAATTTAATTAAAAAGTCCGAAAGTCTGAAAAGTCAGTAAAGTCCGGAAGTAAAAATAGTAAAAAAGTTCCATTTCACGGACTTGTGGACTTTACTGACTTTCCCGACTCTATTTATTTCTTCGGATTATTTCCGCGTAATATTTCATCAACCATACCAAATTCTTTGGCTTCTTCGGCAATCATCCAATGGTCACGATCAGAAGCATCCCAAACTTTTTCATAAGGTGCACCACTGTGATCGGCAATGATCTGGTACAATTCTTTTTTCAATTTAGTGATCTCGTGATAGGTAATCTCAATATCCGACTGCTGTCCTTGCGCACCGCCTGATGGCTGGTGGATCATCACCCTTGCATGTGGCAATGCCGCCCTTTTACCTGCTGCACCTGCACATAATAATACTGCACCCATTGATGCTGCCATACCTGTACAAATTGTAGCCACGTCGTTTGATATAAATTGCATGGTATCATAAATCCCTAAACCTGCATAAACAGAGCCACCCGGTGAATTGATGTAGATCTGGATATCGCGTTTGCTATCAGCTGATTGAAGGAAAAGCAATTGAGCTTGAATAATGTTTGCAATATTTTCATAAATCGCATCACCCAAAAAGATAATACGGTCCATCATCAGGCGCGAGAATACGTCCATCTGGGCAACGTTAAGCTGGCGTTCCTCAATAATATAAGGCGTCATGCCGGTTGGCAGTGTAGCACCGTCAACACGCGAAATAAATTTATCTACATAAATACTGTTAATACGGTGATGTTTTACAGCGTATTTTCTGAATTCGTTTTTATCAATGTTACTGCTCATATTGTTTGTTGTGTTAAGATGCGGAATTTACCCGCGTTAAATATAGTTGTTACTTAAATACAAATTGTACCAGAAAGTTTATAAAAAGTAAATTTATTTGGAGAAGTCGGGAAAGTCCGGAAGTCGGAAAGACCGAAAGATGGTTGTTTGAAGTAAAATACTGCAATTTGAAAGGCTAAGAAACTGAAAGTCCGAAAGTAAAAGTTTAACAAACCTTTTATCTTTCGGACTTTACTGACTTTCCCGACTTTCGGACTTTCCCGACTTAAAAACTATTTATCAAACAGCTTAGTAAAATCGGTGTACAATATTTCTTTCTTATCTAAAGTAACAACACGTTTAATGTGATCAAACACACGGTATGCTTTTACTTCTTCAAATATCTTATTAGCGTTATCTTTATTTTGTAGGTATTGAACAGTGTACTGGCCTAATTGCTCATCGCTCAAAGGCTGAGGGCTGTACATCCTGAACTGCTGATCCAAACGTTGTTTTGCTAATTCAAAAACCTCTTCGTACTGTAGTTCAATATTGTTGTCTTTGATGATCTTGTTTTCGATCAATGTCCACTTAAGGTTTTTTGCAAAATCGCTGTAACCGCCTACTAATTCCTCGGCACTAAGTTTTTCGTTACTTGCCTTTAACCAGCGTTTCAAAAACTCATCAGGCAATTCAAACTGAACTTTATCAAGGCTGTATTTGTAAGTATCTTCCTGCAATTTGCGTTCAGCATCCTGCACCATCATGCCTTCTAATTCATCAGTTATTTTAGCTGTGAACTCTTCTTCGGTAGTTACGTTACCTTCACCAAATAATTTGTCAAAGAACTCCTGGTTTAAATCACTTTCTTCTAAACGGTTAACGTTTTTAACCGTTAAAGTAACATTCCCTTTTAATCCAGCTGCTATTTCCTCATCAATTTTTAATAGACCAGCTATTTTTGCTGCGTCATTATCAAAAGCTTTCTGAAGATCAAATTCTACTACATCATCTTTTTTTAAACCGATCAACGATGCTTTTATTTTTTCATCCTTAATTTGATCTAAACGTACAGATGCAGTATTACCAAAACCTTGGTCAAATTCCGCACCAACAAAGTCTAAGTCCGAATAAAGCACATCATCATCTGCCGATACGTCAGGATTTGTCATTTTGCCATAACTGCGACGGATATTTTTGATCCTTGAAGCTAAAGTTTCAGGATCAATTTTCACTACGTATTGCGTTAGTTTATCCGCTTCGGTAAATTCAACATTAAACTCAGGTGCTAAACCAACTTCGTAGTTAAATTCAAAGTTATCAGCGAAATCCCAGTTGTATTCTTTTTTATCGTCAACTTTAGGTAATGGCTGACCCAAAACTTCCAATTTTTCGTCTTCAATATATTTATTTAAAGTATCTGAAAGCATGTTGTTGATCTCGTCAACCAAAATGCTTTTTCCATACATTCTTTTTATGTGTGATGCAGGCACCATACCCGAACGGAATCCTGGTATTTTAGCTTTTTTTGCATGATCCTTAATGGCTTTATCAACCCGTGGCTGATAATCCACCGGATCGATATTAATTTTTACAATGGCATTCAGCTTATCGATCTTTTCCTGTGAAATATTCATCTTTTTACTGGTATTTTAACTTAAAAACTAATTGCAGGCGAGGCATTTAAACTGATAAAAGCATGCGCCAACTTTTGGAGGGGCAAAGGTATGAAAAAAAGTCTGAAAGTCGGAAAAGTCAGTGAGTCGGAAAGTAAAAAGATTTATTTGCTATTAATGCTAATTTTACGGGCGCAATTTAAAATTGAACTTGGTTTCCAAATCAGGCGTTTAGATATATTCACGTTTTTTGAGTTATTGATGAAATTTACGCAATATGCGCCATCGGAGCAAAATACCGGTAGCAAATAAAATGCGATACAATTCAACGTGGTAGGTACGTTACACAGGTTGCATACCTACGGCATGCTGATGAACCTTAATTCAATTTTTTTCTACCGATATTTTGTGCCGATGGCACATTTTCTCTCTAATTCTTTCTATAACTATTTAGATGACTTATTTGCGGCAAAGCTGTTAGCCTGGAATTTAATAACCTTATTATTAACTGGTTTAACAGTTTTTAAGTAAGCATAAATTGCTTTCAAATCGCCTTCGTTCATGCTGCCATAATCATACCAGGGCATTATGGTTTGAAAACCGGCTGTTGAAACGGGTGTGGTTTTGGAGATATCACTAAAAGATCTGAATTTCTTCACAAAAACCTCTTGTGTCCAGTTACCGATGCCGGTTATTTTATCTGGCGTAATATTGGCCGAACGTATAGTATTACCATTAATTTTGTACTCGTGCCCGCCGGCAAACTCCAGCCCTGCTATCAGTTTACCATTGTTATCCTGCGAATGGCATTCCTTACAAGCGGCTGATTGAACAAGGTATTCGCCATATTTGAGCGTATCAGCAGGCGATGGCAATTTGCCCAAGGTTGCTTTTTGTGGCATAGCATGTACCAAAATATTAAGCGGAAAATTAAGATTGGATTTAGGGTAACTGGTTTCTATAGGTTTTAACGTGCGTAAATAGGCAATAATGGAATATACATCTTCCTTATCCATTTTTGAATAATATGGCCATGGCATTAAAGGGAATATTGCTGAACCATCCCTGCGCACACCTGTTGTTATGGCCCGGAAAATTTCGCCGTCGGTCCAGCCCTTTAAGTTGTAGGGGGTTATATTGGGCACGTGTACATCACCGGGGAAACCAACCGTAGCATCAAAAACCTCGCCGCCCTGCCCCATTTTACTGTCAAGTACCGGACCGGCAAATTTGGACCAATCGCGCTGCGAATGGCAATCGGTGCAAAGTGCGACATGATTTGCAAGGTACTCGCCGCGTGCAATTCTTTGTGGGGTTAATGCGACTTTAATATCATCGGCTTTGCCAACATCGGGGAGTGCAAGCGTTACATAAGAAATAACAATTATTATCACCAAAACAATTGAAATAATAGTGTATAGCAATCCCTTTTTAAACTTTTTCATGAATGACAAGAATAGGTTGTAATAAATTTCAATATTTACCCACGGTGAATATACAAATATTCAATTGATTATTAGACTGTTACAAAACAAAAAAGCCACTCCTTTTCGGGAGCAGCTTTTGCTTTGTATTTAAAACTATTTATTAATTGATTTTTTCTACAGATGAAGCACCAGACTTATCATTGCTAACGTTTGAAGGATTGCCTTTATATTTTACATCGGATGCGCCGCTTGAGTGGATACTTAATTTGTTTAAAACATTTACTTCGCTGTAGCCAACGCCCGA
>OLKV01000160.1_pt1 | contig 62495 bp, 59 predicted proteins | sample 1604391 | NCBI WGS metagenome assembly OLKV01 (sample SAMEA104055711, study PRJEB20765) | soil metagenome | isolation source: soil | reverse complement strand
CGGGCAGTTGTGTTTTGTTTTTTATTGGCTTGCCGGCCTTGGCTTTTTACTTCGATTCGCGGACAAACCAAACCGCCCTGGAAAAATTAGTTAGAAGTTTTAGGTTATAGAGAATTTAGTGGGTAACAATTAATGTTATTGTAAATTTTATTTACCCTTTAGAAGTTCATTTTTCTCTTTTTCAGCCAGTAACAAACGTTCGTAGAGCTTTTTATTTTCCTCCACTAATTCCATTAACTTGTCAAGCGGGTTAAATGTGCAGGTATTATTATGCCCAAAATTGCTGCTGGACACTGATTGATTAAAAGTGTTGAAGTAGTTAACCACGGCTTCGTCAGAAAAGTTCTTAATAGCGTCCGTTGTTACTCCTAAAATTTTTGCAATATTTTCTAAAACATCATCTTCTAAAACCTCGCTTTGTTCCATTCGGGAAACGCTTTGTTGACTAACCCCCAGCTCGGATGCTAATGTTTCCTGCTTAATGCCACGTAATTCCCTGATACGGCTGATTTTTCTACCGATGTGCGTATTTGATGGTTTAGTTGATGTTTCCATAATCCAAATATACAAAAGTTTATTATCGGTAAATATAACACCAATATAGGTAAAATACATGCCCGATGGGTTCAGTACCGCACAGCCACTAATTTAATTTGTGTTGCCATTCGGTTTGGCGCACTAAAATTGTTTATTATGAATAGGTTGCTATATGTTGCAAGGAAAGCAAAGGGACTGACAGAGGCGCAGATTGCCAAGGTTTTGCAGATTGAAGAAAGTGAATACAAGGAACTGGAACATTCAATAGCAGATGTTACCGCCAAACAGGCTTTGATGCTGGCTAAATTGTACGACATAGATGCGGAACAATTCATTTATACAGAGGGAGGAAAGGAAAGATTGCTTAAATATGCGATGGACGAAATATCCCGGTACAAGCAAAACGGGATGCTGGAAAACCTGCCGCCAAGTTATTATTTTAATATTGTCAGTTTGGGTAATACTGCATTAACGTTGCAAGCCGAACTTAACCACTCCACCTACCGCCAATATGAACTGGAAAAAGATAACCAGGCGTTAAGGCTATTATATGCTGAACTAAAGGAAAAGTAAGAAGGCAACGCGTAGAGCCTGCAGTTGCGGCAAGCGGTTCATTACATCACGCGTAATCACGCTACATTTCATTCTCCGCCAGCCTCCCTGCATTTGGCGGCAATGAAATTCGTACCTCATAACATAGCCGCCTTTATTTAAAAAGAAAAGGCAACACACCGCAGTAACAAAATTAGCACCGCAGAAAACAGTAAAGGGCATGTAAATGGTGCGGTTTGTTTATTTTTTTGGCAGCACCACCCTTGACAGTTTTCTGCTTACTGCTGCCGGTTGTTTACGCGGTGCAATGCCAGTTTATGTGTATGGCTTAGACCAGCGCGGGAACTTATCTTATTTTAGCAACGTTTAATGCTGATCTACAACTATAGCGTATAATATAGAATAGTCATCTATCACTTTCAGATTGGCGGGATAAATATAAGCGAGCTTAGGGCTACTTTATCGTGATTTATGTTAGTTTATCGTACTGGTGATGTTACTTATTTGTTACTTAATGTTTTTAACTATTTGAAAATCAATGGTTAATTACATTCCTGCCATTGGCGCAAAGGTATGAAAAACACTTTGTTCAATTGCAGCGATCCTTTTGGGTGATATGAATAGATGGACTCGTAATTGGCCCCTTAATCTTATCACAAATACTAAAGTTAAGTTAATCGCTTTGTTTCCTAAAAGGAATACCCAAGCGATAAGCTAACAACCTTATTTCCACCATTATACCTCGGGTCATTTGATAAATTAGTCAATCCATATTCATAATCGAAACTAATCAGCCATCCTTGTTTTAAAGCGAATCCAAGTTTAGCGCCTAAGCCGAAGTCCGTACCTTTTAAATCATCATACCCGGAACCGTAGGTGATATTTTTATTACCCTTATTTACGCTTGTTTCACCGTAGCTAATATCGGTAATAGCGTAAGTCTCTTTACCTGAAATACCGATTCCTATATAAGGTCCACCGCCAATAAAAACTTTACCAGCACCAATAGGTATATTGTAAAGAACATTTAAAGGTATTTCCACGTAGTTTAGCCGCAATACGTCCTTTCGGGTATAATAATCGTTAATGATGAAACTTCCTGAAACCGAATATGGTATACCTCCCTTAGTTGTATAAAGCAATCCGGGTTGAATAGATATTTTTCCAACAGAATACGCTGCAAAAATTCCTAAATGAAATCCGAGAAGTTTTGAATTTGGGAATGTCTCACCAGGCACAGCTATTTCTCTTATAAAATCATCCGGAACTTTGGATACTGTTGATTCATTTACTCCAGCAGTGATAGTGAATTTTATAGCTTGCGCGAAAGTAAGTTTTATAGAACTTGATAAAATAAATAATAGTAAGATTTTCTTCATGTAAGGTTAGATTCAGCGCGAAGTTAAAATAATAAACACCGAATGGTATAATTAAATTACCCCTCTGTACAAGATATTTATTAAGCTGGTTAAGTTTTTTCGGCCAATAGAGAGCATTTGGACTTACATTGAATTTTTAGATGAATTTGTCCGAGCGGCAGTGTTATCTAATTGTTGTTTTATTGATTCAAACCGCTGTTTATCAGCCATTAATTCTATTCCGGCCATTTTAAATACCAATGCTAATTTGAGTTGGGGCAAAGGTAAGCGCAATTGCGGCTTCCCTGATATTTAATCTGGACAAACACTATTCAAATACCACAAAAGATATATAAAACCAAAATAATGATCTTCGGATATCAGCACGAAAATGTTTTAATAGAGGGGTAGAACGGAATAGAACATGGCATTACCTGGCTTAATTCGCTATAAAGCAAATAAGCGGTAAGGCCCTAATAAAAAATGATTATCAACCCGTTAAAAGAAAACTTATAAAGAATACTGCAGTGTCTTTACATAGTTTTCTACAGCAGAGGCAATGGTTCCGCCATGCTTAAAGGCCGAGATCATTTCTTCCTTAGCTATTCCAAATTCTTTCGACCAGTAGTTTAATTCCTGTTCGTCTGCGGAAATGTTTTGGCTATTTACCGGTAATTGTTCTTGCACTTGATTTTCCATAACATAAAGATTAATAACTATTTACAAGTTTACTTAATAAGTTAAGTTCAAGTGTTAACTAATCATTAACAGTATGTTAAATTATTCACCATGCCGGGATGGTTAAACGTTGAAGAATAATGCATGTTTGCTTTTAAAAATAGCTAAGTAAATCCCTAAAGGGCTTTATTTAACAAAGCCTTTATAGGGTTTATTCCTTAGCATTACCCATGTTCTGTCGTACGATGCCAGGTAGTGCAGCAATACAATTAAGGTCATTACAAGGCTTAGCTGGGTATAGCCCAAATGCATTAAATCATAAATGGCGAGTGTGAATAATACAAGCTCAAGCAAAAGCCTCACAACTCCCGGAATTTCAACCGGGGCGGGCTTAGGATCATCAGGAATGCGGAAAATCCCCCACAATGCGGCCGCCATTAAAGGAATGCCTGCTGCTGCTATATAACGTATCCAGGTAATGGATAAATGCCATCCCCATAGGGCAAAAACAATCAGCATGACTATTTCTAATAAAAAACGTATTCCCAGATTTATCGGATTGGTATTCATAAATTTATACTGTTTAAGCTAAATAATTAAATTAATGCAAATTAATTGCCATATATATAAAACAATCAATTATTACGGTAATTTTGTAACATAAAATAGGGGTACATCTTTAACTAATGCGTTTAACTGTTTTTTGCTTTTTATTTATTTCTGTTTGGTGCTCTGCTGTTTACGCACAGCATGATTCACTTGTTACAAAGCCCGCCAGCAGTTTCACAAATGTAAAACCGCACCGGTTAGACTCTTTAGCGCTTGACTCTATCGCCAAGGCAAGCCGCCAGCAATTTATAGCCGATTCAATTGCAATGATCTATCTGATGCCTGATTCGGCGCGTGAGGATCAATTTAAAAGCAAAATATATAAAGATAATTTATCCTATTTATATCAACTTTCTTTTGAGCCTTTAAAGCCCAAAATAGTTGTAAAAAGTGGTCTGCCCCGAAAATTTCGCGATCCCTGGGTTGTTGCCGTTATTATAGGTTTATTAATTTATACCGCCTTCCTCAATATTTTTTTGGGTAGCGACATTAGAAGTGTTATTCAATCATTTTATAATAAACATGCGCTTTCGCAGCTTGATAAAGAGGGTGGACTAATTAATTCATGGGCCTTTATCGGGTTGTTTATATTATTCAGTTTAACGTTTGGCCTCGTTTTATATCAGCTCACCGAATTTTATAATGTTGACTATGGCATTGCAGGTTTCCAGCTTTTCATTACGTTCTCGGTTATAATTGCGGTTTTGTTTGCGCTTAAGTTCCTGCTGTTAAAGTTTTTAGGTTTTATTTTTGATATTAATGGAATGGTGAGCCAGTACATCGGTATTTTAAATCTTACCTATTTTAATATTGCTTTTGTGTTGCTGGTTGTGGCTATATGCTTCAGTTTGCTCAATAGCAGGTTTATACCATTGCTTATGTCGTTAACGCTTGTTTTAATAGCCGTTATTTTTGCCTGGCAGTATTTAAGAAACAGTGTGAACATCATTTCTAATTTTCGATTTCATAAGTTTTATTTATTTATCTATCTTTGTGCCCTTGAAATTTGCCCCGTTTTAATTTTGATTAAATCACTTAGTATATAATTTCGGCAGTTACACATATTGAACTTGGAAGAGAGAAAGAAAAGGGTTAAAAGTATCTTAGTTACTTTGCCTAAGCCTGAAAATGATAAGAATCCGTATGCCGAGCTTGCTAAAAAGCTCAATTTGAAAATTGATTTCAGATCATTTATTCATGTTGAAGGTGTACCGGCAAAAGATTTTCGTAAAGAGAAGATCAATCTGGCTGACTTTAGCGCCGTGATATTCACAAGCCGTAATTCAGCTGATCATTTTTTCAGGATTTGTGAGGAGATGCGTTTTGAAGTTCCGGTTGAAATGAAGTATTTCTGCCTGTCAGAAACTATTGCATTATACCTGCAAAAATATATTCAATATCGTAAGCGTAAAATATTTTTCGGAAAGCAAACAGCTTCTGATCTTGCGGAGGTATTGAAAAAACACTCCAGCGAAAAATTCCTCTATCCATGTTCGGACGTTGCAGCAGAAGAAACACAAAAGTTTTTGCTCGAGAATGGCTACAACTTTACACCCGCCGTTCTGTTCCGCACCGTTTGTAGTGATCTTTCTGACCTTGCTGAAGTATTTTATGATGTGATCGCCTTTTTTAGTCCATCAAGTATTCAGTCACTGTATAAAAACTTCCCCGACTTTAAGCAAAATAATACCCGAATTGCCGCCTTTGGTGCAACTACTCACAAAGCAGTGCTTGAGGCCGGATTGATTCTGGATATCCCCGCCCCAACACCGGCTGCCCCTTCAATGACAATGGCCATTGAGCAATACTGCAAACTGGTAAACAAGTAATTTTTAAGCGTTTAGGGATAATTGATCAGGTTTTACCGTAAATTTGATTGGTTTGCTGTAAGCATTTGGCTGTGATGCTTTTATGGCGGCGCAAACCGTTTGTTATTTCAATTATTAAGCCAGTTTCTTTTGCCACAAAAAAAATATTATAGTTTTTCGTAACTTTTTTGAGTTTCGTGCCGTTTAAATGTAAAGAATTTAGCATTATTGTAAGTGTTGTTTTAATTCAAATAATAACTTTTTTAGCTATAAGTTTATCTTTTTACAATAAAAAAGAGGTAAGCCCAACGAATAAAATAGTTTTTTGTTTTTAAATGATTCAAATTTGATATATTCGGGGGTCTCATTGTGTTATTGTTACATAACTGATATTGATTTTTAAAATGAAGCAGATATACTTTTTAATAGCGGTTTTAGCAAGTGGAATATTAAGCGGTTGCAGCAAAGGAGGCGACAGAGGTGAGCTTACCGGCGTTCCACAACGATCATTCAGGGCCGAGGTGCCTTATGGAATGGTTTATATTCCGGGTGGTTCATTCCTTATGGGGCAAACAGATCAGGATATTACCTTTTCGCAAATCTCCCAAACAAAACAGGTAACGCTGGCTCCATTCTTTATGGATCAAACAGAGATCAGCAATAGCCAATACAAACAGTTTGTTTTCTGGGTGCGCGATTCAATCGCTATCACTAATTACCTTAGCGATGAAAAATATTATCTGAAACCTGCTAAAGGAGCAGCAAACCCAAGCGGCAAAAAATATATTAACTGGGCCTATGTAAAAAGATACCCGGTAATGAGCCCTAAAAAGGGCAACGGATCTGCAGCGTCGTCGGCTAAACTGCAGGGTATGTTTTACCAGGGCGATGATCGCATATTTGATCGTAACGAACTGGACGTACGTTTGTTGAAATACAACTATGCCTTAATGGTATACCGTAACGCAGCTGATTATAAAAACGATAAAACAAAAAAACGTTCTGATTTCATTTTACGTGATACAGTTCCGGTTTATCCTGATACATTGGTTTGGTTGAGCGATTTCTCTTATGCTGCCAACGAGCCAATGACCGAAAGCTATTTCTCACACCCGGCTTACCGTAACTATCCGGTAGTAGGTGTTACCTGGCGCCAGGCACGTGCCTTTAACGTATGGCGCACACGCTATAACGAAGCTTATAAAGATGCCCGTCATTTACCTCACCGTGCACCTTATGAATTGCCTACCGAAGCTGAATTTGAATATGCAGCACGCGGCGGCAGAATTGGAACTGATTACCCTTGGGGTGGTCCATACATTAAAAATGCAAAAGGTTGCTTACTGGCAAACTTTAAACCCGGCAGAGGTAACTATACCGACGACGGTGCAGCATATACGGTGAATGTAAAATCTTATTTTCCTAATGACTACGGCCTTTATAACATGGCCGGAAACGTAGCCGAATGGACGCAATCAGCTTTTGACGAATCTGCAACAACATTTGTTCATGATCTGGCACCAACATTTAACTACGAAGCCAAGCCAAGTGACGCCCCGGTACTGAAACGTAAAGTGGTAAGAGGTGGCTCATGGAAAGATATTGGCTTTTTCCTTCAAAATTCATCACGCTCTTATGAGTATCAGGATACAGCAAAATCATACATTGGTTTCCGCTGCGTAACGCACTACCTTGGCAGAGATATCAAGGATAAACGATAAACTAAAACAATTTAATAACCCTTTTTAAAACTACTATGGCAGGGAAGAAACAACCTTACGGAATTAATAATATTGTATCATGGGGAGCTACAGTGGTAATTGTAGGTCTGATGTTCAAGATACTTCACTGGCCTGGTGCTACCTACTTTATTGCAGGCGGGCTATCAACGGAAGCCATTTTGTTCTTCCTTTTGGGATTTCAACGTGAAGACACAGAAATTGACTGGAGACGTGCTTATCCTGAATTGGATGAAGATTTTGACGGCGAATTACCTAAATCATCATCAAAAGGTGTTGGTGCAGGTGCCGGAAACACTGCAGCTTTAGACAAAATGCTTGCTGAAGCAAAAATTGGTCCTGAATTAATTGGCAGTCTTGCTGATGGTTTGCGCACATTTGGTGATAAAGTTAACTCTATATCACGTGTTACCGATGCTGGCGATGCTACTATTGCATTTACCAACAAAGTAAAACAAGCCACTGCAAGTTATGATAACTTAAGCAACGCATTTGAAAAAGCTTCTTCAAACTTATCTGAACTGGCCAGCACAAATGTCGACTCAAAATCATACCATGAACAGATTACTAAAATGGCTAAAAATTTATCGGCCCTTAATGCTGTTTATGAGCTGGAATTACAGGACTCAAGCAACCATTTGAAATCAATGAACAAGTTTTACCAGGATATGTCTGTTACTCTTCAAAACTTTACCGAATCGGCAAACGACTCGAAACAGTTTAAAGATGAGGTTGCACGTTTGTCTAAGAGCTTGTCGCAATTGAATTCAATATACGGTAACATGCTTTCGGCAATGAACCAGCCACGTGTTAATTAATGAAACCTTTGGTTTTAAATTTTAAAAACATAACATTAAAAACACATGGCCGGAGGTAAACAAAGCCCAAGACAACGAATGATGGGCATCCTATACCTGGTACTATTGGGCTTAGTTGCCCTGAGTGTACCGGATAGTTTGATGGATGCTTTTAAAAATATAAGGATCAGTTTGGATAGCTCCACTGCTAACGTAGATAAAGGTCTTCAGGCTTCTATCTCAAATTTTGAAGCTACAAAGCTTAAAGAACAGAAGGAGAGAGCACAACCTATATTTGATAGGGCTAAAAAAGCAAGTAAAATTGCCAATGACCTTACTGAGTACGTTAAAACATTGAAAGATGAATTGATAGAAAAAGGCGGTGGTATTAATCCAAGTACTGGTGATGTTGATAAAAGAGAGAATCTTGATGCATCAGCTGACGTGATGATTAATAATAAGAAAGGTGAGGAATTGCGCCAGAAAATTGAAGATACCAAAAAGCAATTATTAGATCTGTTAAAGCCAAACGAGAAAGAGGGTATTAATTTTTCTCTTAATGCTGATGCTCCTAAAATCACAACCGGTCCTCAAAAAACATGGGAAGAAGCATATTTTGGTGATGGAATTCCGTTGGGTGCAACTTTAACAACTTTAGCTAAAATCCAAACAGATACTAAAAATGCTGAAAACGAAGTTGTTAAAAAGATATTAGCCGAAATTGATGTTGCACAAGTTACACTGGATCAATTTGTAGGCGTTGCGGTTGCACCAACCAGTTATGTATTGCAAGGGCAATCGTATACGGCAGATATATTTTTAACTGCTTATGATTCAAAATCAACCCCAAATATCTTAATTAACGGTTCGTCAATTCCGGTAAATGAGGGTAAAGGAAAGTACACTGTAAATACTTCGAGAGAAGGTGTGTTCACTTATTCAGGTACAATTACTGTGAAAAGTCCGGAAGGCAGCAAAACATATCCGCTTCCTACTCAAACTTATCAGGTTGCAAAACCATCTGCAGTAGTATCGCCTGATAAAATGAATGTGCTTTATATCGGTGTTCCAAATCCGGTATCGGTTTCGGCCCCAGGCGTATCTAAAGAGGGCTTAAGGGTAAGCATGAACGGAGGAAGTATAGAAGGTTCAAACGGTAAATATACGGTTAACGTAAAAACGCTTGGCGAGGCTACTATTAGTGTTTCGGGCGAGCTAACCAAAGGCAAAATAACTAATTTAGGAAGTTCTTTATTCCGTGTGAAACGTATTCCTGATCCAAAACCGCAATTTGCGGGCAAAAGCGGTGGTAACACCAGTGCAGCAAATATCAGGGCACAGGACAGAATATTCGCAAAATTGGATAACTTTGATTTTGATGCTAAATTTAACGTGACCCGCTTTACCCTGCTTGTTGCAAAACCACGCCAGGATGTAATTATACTATCGGGAACCGGAAATGAATTAACAGGGGCTATGCGCTCGCTAATAAATACAGTTACACCAGGTACCACAATTGTTTTTAAGGACATCATTGCTGTTGGACCTGACAATACACAACGCGGGCTGGACCCAATTGTAATAAGTGCTAATTAAAGGAATATGAAAACAAGGATTTTAGTTGTTATACTTTGCCTGGCATGTATAACGTCTTATGCACAAACAAAAAAGAAGAAAAAAAGCGGAAAAAGGCCTGCTAAAACTACCAAGCAAGCAAAACCACCGGTAAACATACCCATGGCCGCAAGTGCACAGCCAGATACAACTAAAAAAGTTGCAGCAGCGCCTGCAAAACCTTTTGATCGTCCTTTGGATGGCTACTTTAAGAAATCTAATATCTTAAATGCAAAAGTTACGCCGTATCCAAATCTGCGTGAGTCTGATGTAGCATTTGCTAAACGTATTTGGCGCGAGATTGACGTGCGTGAAAAGATGAATCAATACCTGGCTTCGCCAAAACAAAGGTTAATTGATATCATTATGGATGCCATTGCATCGGGCGAATTAACCGCTTATGATCCTGTCCCTACTAAAGATGACCCTAATGGAGATAGCTTTGCTACACCTTTAACACCGGGTGCTGCAAGGGCAAAACTTGCTGATAGTTCAGTAGTTGACAAATTTGACAAGGACGGCAATAAAATAGGTTCATCCTTAAAAGCAGGTGAATTTAACCCGGATAGTTTGGTTAAATATCGTATAAAAGAAGATTGGATTTTTGACAAACAACGTTCAATTTTTGAGCCAAGGATAATTGGTATTGCCCCTATGGTTAAAGTAAAAGTAGGAAGCAGCGAAGATTATCAACCTGCATTCTGGATTTACTTCCCTGAAGCCAGGCCAATTCTTGCAACCAAAGAAATTGTTAGCCGTAGCAGCGATGCAACAGGCTTAAGCTTTGACGATGCCTTTGTAAAACGCATATTTGTTAGTTATATCGTTAAAGAATCAAACGATAAAGACGAACGTATTAAGGATTACGAAACAGGAATCGACAAGCTTTTTGAATCGGAACGGATCAAAAAATCTTTGATGGACTGGGAAATTTCCTTGTGGCAGTATTAAGAGTCAGAAGTTAGCGATCAGAGTTTAGAGATTAGTCTCAATTAAAAATAAATAAAGGCCCTTGCAGATTTAGTTTGCAAGGGCCTTTTCACTATCAAACTTACAAAGTTTTTAAACGGGGAAGCCCTCAGCGAGGCCGTAAAAAACAAACACTCGGAGATAAATTCCGTAAGTCTTTTCAAACTAACCTCCAGTCTCTAACCTCTAATCACCAACCTCAACCTCTAATCACTATCCCCAGCCCCAAAATACTCAACAATAGCCTTAGCCTGTTTGGTGTTTACCACCTCCTGTAATTCTTCTGGTTTTGCTTCGCGGATTTTTTTTACCGATTTAAAGTATTTTAAAAGCTTTTCGGCAGTGGTTTTGCCAATGCCTTCAATTAGTTCCAGCTCGGTAGCGAGTGTTCCCTTATCACGTTTTTTGCGGTGAAACGTAATGCCGAAACGGTGGGCCTCATCCCTTAGTTGCTGTATAACTTTTAATGTTTCTGATCTTTTGTCGAGATAGAGCGGGTATTGATCGCCGGGATAATACAACTCTTCCAGGCGCTTGGCAATACCAATTACGGTTACCTGTTTATCAATGCCCAACAATTTGAGGCTCTTTAACGCCGATGAAAGCTGTCCTTTGCCACCGTCAATAACAATTAGCTGCGGTAGTTCGGTGCCTTCATCAAGTACACGCCGGTATCTGCGATGAACGGCTTCTTCCATCGTAGCAAAATCATCAGGACCTACTACTGTTTTTACATTAAAGTGCCGGTAGTCCTTTTTTGAAGGTTTAGCATCCTTAAATACCACGATAGCCGAAACCGGGTACTTGCCCTGGAAGTTGGAGTTGTCAAAACATTCAATATGCCGGGGCAACTGGTTCATCCGCAAATCCTTCATCATTAAGGTAAGCAGGCGCTCGGTTCTTACTTCCGGGTTTAGCTTTTCGTACTGATCTATCTTTTCTTTTTTAAAGAACTGCACATTCTTTTGCGACAGATCCAACAGCTTACGTTTTTCGCCCAGCTTTGGCACGGTGAATTTTATAGTAGCATCATCAAGGTCAATATCAAACGGTACAATAATCTCTTTAGAATGACTTTCGTACCGGCTCCTGAACTCGGATATAGCCAGCGTGAGTAACTCTTCATCGCTTTCGTCCAGCCGTTTCTTTAACTCAATGGTTTGCGTTTGGATGATAGTGCCGTTCATCACCTTCAGGTAGTTTACAAAGGCATATTTCTCTTCGGAAGCGATACTGAAAACATCAACATCAGTAATTGACGAATTTACAACCGTTGATTTACTCTGGTAGTTTTCGAGCAGGTCGAACTTTCTTTTAAGCCGGTGCGCGTGTTCGTAATTCATATCGGCAACCGCTTTTTCCATATCGGCCTTAAGTGTGCGTAAAACAGAGCCTATTTTTCCACTTAAAATATCCTTTATCTCTTCAATGCTGTTATCGTAATCGCCTTCTGTTTGGTAGTTTTGGCAGGGGCCTTTGCAATTGCCTAACTGGTACTCCAAACAAACTTTAAATTTACCTTTTTCGATATTTTGCGGGCTAAGCGCCAGGTTGCAGGTACGCAAGGGATAAGTTTCCTTAATAAGCCCTAAAATATTATGCATCATGCTTACAGATGCATAAGGCCCTAGGTATTTTGAACCATCCCGAACAATACGCCTCGTCCAAAAAATGCGGGGAAAATGCTCATTTTTGATGATGATCCATGGATAGGTTTTATCATCCTTCAGCATTACATTATAGCGTGGTTGATGCTTTTTTATCATGCTGTTTTCCAACAGCCAGGCATCAACCTCGGTATCAACAATGGTAAAAGTAATATCACGGATCTTTGAGACCAGCACCCGCGTTTTGGCATTTACATTGGTATCTTTATTAAAGTACGAAGTAACCCGGTTACGCAGATCTTTGGCCTTACCAATATAAATCAGCTCCTTCTCCTCATCCCAAAACTGATAAACACCGGGTTTATGAGGTATGTTTTTTAATGCTGCCCTGTAGTCAAAATTGTTCATTTGTTCACTGGTTCATTAGTTCATTGGTGCATTGTTCAATAATTTACTCACTTATCTGTTTTGTTGACACCTGCTGACTTACCGATAAACTTTAGGTAGGCATTCAATTTTAAATGGATAGTTTGAAGCTCTTCAAATAATTTGTTGAATTGTTCTTCCTCTATTAAATTTCGTGTTTTTGATTTTTTTAGCCAGCCTTTTGTCTCAATAATTGACCCTCGGCTAAAGTAACAGAAGTTTCTATTCTCTTTATAGTGATATCTTCCATATCCTTCTGCAATATTGGCGCTTATCGAATCAGCAGATCGTACTATTTGTTTACCTACTGTATCCCGCGCAAAATAGTCCCACTTTGCTACTATAAACCAAATCTCATTACTAAAACTTTCCGCTAATTGGTATACCTCTAATTCTTCAAGACTATAATAACTCATGGAAGTGTTTACATTAACAAATTATTGAACAATGCACCAATGAACTAATGAACCAATAGACTAAATCATCAGAAGCCTAATTTCTTATCCACATCGCCCGTACCTTGCTGCTGTTGTTTATAAGAGTCGCAATCAAGGGTAATGCTTACGCCGTTTTTAGGTGCGTCAAAGTCAACGTTCTTTTTAATACCTAATGACGGGTTGTCATATACCTTTTTCATAAACAATGCAAAAATTGGTAATGCCGAATTAGCCCCCTCGCCCAGGCGGGTAGAGCGGAAATGTATATCACGGTCCTCGCAGCCGGTCCAAACGCCGGTAACCAGCTGAGGGGTTATACCCATAAACCAACCATCGGAATTTTCTTGCGTAGTACCTGTTTTGCCGCCAATAGGATTAGTCAATCCATATTTATTACGCAACCTTGATCCGGTTCCGTCTTCAATTACGCCTTTAAGCATGTAAGTCATAACGTAAGCGGTTTGTGCATCCATTGCCTGCACTACTTTTGGTGTGTGCGTATAAATAACGTTACCGTTTTTATCTTCAATACGTAATATATAGGTAGGCTCGGTCCACGTGCCGTGGTTGGCAAAAACGCTGTAGGCGCCTGTCATATCATATACCGATGCATTAAAAACACCTAAGCAGATAGAAGGATATGGTGGTACATCGCTGGTTACGCCCATCTTTTTTATCAGTTCCATAACCGGTACGGGTTTAACCTCGTTCATTACGTAGGCGGTAACCCAGTTTTGAGAATGCGCTAGGGCCGTTCTGAGTGTTATAGCGCCGGGCAATGTTTCTAAAGGCGATGATGCAGGCGTCCACGGACCGCTTCCATAGCCGGTGATGGTAACCGGTACGTTATCAACTTCCATACATGGCGAAAACCCATTTTCAATAGCAACAGCATAAGTAAAAGGTTTTGCGGTTGAACCCACCTGCCGGGTGCCAACCTTTACCTGATCATATTTAAAATGTTCAAAGTTGGTGCCGCCCACCCAGGCCTTTACATATCCTGTGGTTGGGTCCATGCTCATCATGGAGTTGCGGAGCATCATTTTGGTGAATACGATGGAGTCAATAGGTTTCATCACCGTATCAATGTCACCCTTCCAGGTAAACAGTTCCAGGCTATCAGGCGTATCAAAATTCTGCCTTATTTCATCGTCCGATTTTCCTTCCAGTTGTAATTCCTTGTAACGGTCGGAGCGGTACATACCTGCATCAAGCAGTTGCTTAAAGTTTTTAATATTCTTCCATCTGCTAACACCTTTCCATTGATCGTTAAACTGTGCCTGCAGGTTGCGCATATATTCATGCTGCGCATCTTCGGCATACTGCTGCATGGTGGCATTAATGGTGGTATAGATCTTTAGGCCGTCGCGATCAAGGTCGTAAGGCGTGCCATCAGATTTGGTGATGTTTTGATCTTTAAATATTTTCTGAATATCCTGCTTCAATACAGATCTGAAGTAAGGAGCCAATCCGTCATTATGGTCAATCGGATTAAAATCAAGCCCCAAAGGCTTTTGTTTAAATTCAGCCAGTTGGCCATCGCTCAAAAAGCTTTGTTTATTCATCAACCCCAAAATCAGATTTCGCCTGTTTAAGGCCCTGTCGGGATGGCGGATGGGTGAGTAATATCCGGGCCCCTTCACCATACCAATCAGCAAAGCAGCCTGATCGGGCGAAAGTTTATCGGGCGTTACATTAAAATAAGTACGCGCAGCCGATTTAATGCCAAAAGTATTATAGGCGCCAAAATCAACTGTATTAAGATACATGGTAATAATTTCCTGTTTGGTGTAGCGGCGTTCTAATTGCACGGCTATTATCCATTCTTTTAATTTTTGCGTGAAACGTACAAAAGGATTATGCGCGCCGACGCCGGAAAATAGGTTTTTTGCCAATTGTTGGGTAATGGTACTGCCGCCCTGTTTTTTGCCGATAAGGTTTAAAATAGGAATGCTCAGTACGCGCTGAAAATCAATGCCCGAATGTTCATAAAAACGGCTGTCTTCAGTAGCGATCAGCGCGTTAACCACATTGGGCGATAACTGCGAATAATTTACGCTCGACCGGTTTTGAATATAATAGGTGCCCAATACGGTTTTATCATCCGATAATACTTCCGTAGCCTGGTTGCTTTTTGGGTTTTCGAGATCGCGGAAAGGGGGCAATGCACCAAATAAGCCAAAATAGGTAACTATTAACAGCAAAATAAAAAGCGAAAAACAACAAATAACAGTTTTCCATATATACCAGTTATATCTTTTGATATCCTGGGGTGCAAGTTTAATGATCATACTTAGTAGTTTGTTTGGTAATAGTCTACGTAGCTATCCAATGTTTTTTTGTCTGCTAATTTATCCAGATTTTCTTTTGTTATGATAAAAAAGCTGTATTTATCCGTTGGTACCTTCATAATATCGGGCAATAGCGGGATAATGTTCTTTGCGTAGGTTTTTGCATCGGCCAGGTTAAAAAAGCGGCCAACGTATATTAACTGATCGTCGGGACCCAAGCGTTTCAGCTCGTGCCTTATAGCTTTCCCGGCATAATTAACCCTGTCAAACTGCCCAATACCAAAACGCGATGACGATAAATTAGTTGTACCCGTGCTTACATTAATAACAAAGTAATAGTGGGTAGTATCGCGCATTGAGAATATAGAATGTACAAAGTCGACAGCCTTAACCGTTTGCTTAACCGAATCGTGCTGCACTGTTACCTGCGGTGGTGCCACCGCCATTTTTGTTACCTGGGCAACAGCCTGGGGCTTAGGTTGATTAAAATCATACTTAACGGCACGCCTCAAATTTGTTTGTTCTTTTAAGGCCGGGTCTAAAGTAAACGGAATTTCATGCGGATCACGGTTGGTTAGCACCGTATCCCTGTTCATTAGTTCTGCATTATTAGTGCTTATATAAGCCAAATGCTGATTTATTAATGGGGTTATGAGCCTATCGGTAGGGAAGCGCATGGCAATTTGCTGTAAGCTATCCCTAAACGGAATTAATCTTTCGTTATGCCCTTCGCTAAGGGTTTTAAGGTACAGCAACTGTGCTGTAAACTTATTGCCCGGGTGTTGTTTTAATACCTGGGGCACGCTGGTAATAACGTCCGAATATTTTTTTGCGCTGTAAAGATCAAATATGCGGTTATAGGCCTGTGTAAATTCAAGATCCCTATCGTCAAGCTTTTTTAAATAATCAGGGTCGGTTATAACTTTTGCAAAAGGTGTTTCAGGATAATCTTTCAGGAGTTTGTTTTTATACTGATTGGATTTTGCCGGGTCGATATCACTGTACAAACGATACAGGTTATAATAGATGGATGCCAGGTTAGGATCATTGGGGAACCTGTGCAATAACAACTCATACTCGGCAATGGCCTCGCCTTTGTCATTTAAAACATCACGGTAAAAGTTTGCAACGTCTATATAGGCATTGTATATTTTTATGTTTGATTGTGCCAGTAGTTGGGGTGTTAACGGCAGGCCTGTTATAAGCTCTTGCCGGTAGTTGGCAGCCGTACTTGAGTTTTTGCCAGATCCGGAGGTTGCGGTTACCGGAGCATCCGGATCGCCTCCCTGAATATTGGTTGAATTGCTGTTGGTAATATCACTGCCAGATCTGTCGCTGCGTCGCCAATTGTCTTCGAGTTTGCGGTTACCCCAACGCTTTTTAAAATCGCCATAACCCTGGCCTACGGCGTTGGTATTATAAAAATAAAACGAGTTGCCAATAGTTGTTCCGCCCGCGCCGGGGCCAACATCACTGCTGTTGCTGTTTGCAATTGAGCTGTTTATTGCCGCCTGTTGTTGCAAAATGCGATCACTCACCATTTTGTCAATTATTTTAAGGCGTGTTTTTTCGTCCATCCGGGCAAGTGCCTGTAAAGTATCCTCGCGGGTGATGATCTGCATACGATCAGCGAGTAATTGCAGGTTGTTGCCAATTTTTTGTATTTCCTGGTATCCGGGGTAATTGGTAGGCAGGCTGGTTAAAGTACTATCGTAATATTTTTTGGCGCTGATGTAATCTGCCTTTTGTTTAAAGTTTATTTGTGCAAGCCGCAGGTACGATAGCCCCTTTTGGTTTTGATTTTTGATACTATAATGTACCGATAGTTTATAGTATTTTATGGCATTATCAATATCCTTATTTAAAAAATAAAGCTGTGCAACCTGGTAGTAGATCTGATCTTTAAACTCCTTATTATTCGGATTTTTTAATAGCGAAAGTAAATCCTGTATCCTTGTTTCCTTTACACCATTTCTACTTTGCTGCATGCGGATTCGGTTCAAGCTTGCATTAAAAGCCATCTCGAATGATGCATTACTTTTTGAAATGGTGGTATAGTTGGCCAACGCTGCGTCGTTTTCGTTATTAAGTTCTTGTATCTGGCTTAAAATAAATGTCCAGCGCAGCCTTTGTATTTTAGTGTTGCTATATTCAATGGCCTTTTTAGCTACAACCTCGGCATCGGTATAATTTGAGGTGTTAATATCATATTGCAGGTTGGTTGCATAAACATCGGCAGTAATGCTTTTTTTAGGATTGATGTTTTTTACCGCGGTATCAATGGCAATTTTAGCATCAGGCAACTGGTTCAGGTATATTAATGAACGGGCTTTCCAGCACAATGCGTCCTGGGTAAGATCAGTACGGTTTGGGAACGACCGCATTATATAACTAAAATACTCAATGGCATTAAAATAATTCCCCTCTAAAAAATAAGCTTTGCCCAAAATAAGGTAAGCATCGCCCAGGTAATGGCTTTGTTCTTTTATGCTGATGATTTTATTAGCCTTGGCAATGGCTGCATCCAGATCTTTATCGGGCGAGCCTATACCCGCTACAGTATCCTGGTAAACGCTCAGTATTTCATTATAGTTGTCAATAAATGATGTTGCATAGCTTTCCTGCTTTAGCCGCAATATCTCTTTGGCGTTAAACAGTATATTATAGTGTGCAGTAAGATTTTGAAGATTACGGTTAACTGCGCTTTCTTTTTCGAGCGAACAACCGGCAACCACAATTGCCAGCCCAAACAGCAGAAATTTAACTCGTCTTAACAAAGGGAATATAGAAACTTGCTCCAATTTAAATGATGGTTACAAAAGCCTTGCTAATTTACTAACATTTATGCAATAGGATTAATAAATTTGCAGATGGCTAAAAATGAGGAAAAAGACGACAACAATACCGACGAAACAAATAACCTGGCAAAGTTTACAGGCATTGCTTTTCAAATGATTGCCGTTATAGGCATATTTGCTTTTGCCGGCCATAAAATTGATGCTGCCGAAAATAATGCTGCGCCCTGGTTCACAGCCATATTATCGCTTACGGGTGTATTAATTTCCATGTATATTATTATTAAATCATTAAAAAATTGAAAAATTATAAACCCTTATTGTCCTTTTTGATCTTTATTATACTGCTGGCAGTGCCTCCGTTGGCGCTAAAATATACCGGAAATAATGACCTGTTGACCCCCGGTTTTTGGATGTTATTTTTCTTCGTTTCGTTTTTAACCCTGCTTGCAACCTTGTTTATTTTGGCTGTACAGGCCAAAAACGGCGAAATGTATGCCCCGGCGTTTATGGGAGCAACCGGTTTTAAGCTTTTGGTTTGCCTTATTCTGGTGCTTATTTTTATCAAGAAAATGCATCCCGATAAGATAATTTTTGTGGTTGATTTTATGTATTTATATTTCTTAAATATGGCATTTGAAATTTACGGTTTGTTACGTAACTTGCGCAACCAAAATTTAAGGTAAAAAACTGCATTTTAGATGGTAATAAGCTCGATTTTAAAATCAAAATTTTTCAAGCATTCAGGAATTTATGCCTTTTTTGTGCTCCTATGGGCGATTCCGGCCTTTGCTTTTTCTCAGGGAAAGGCTGATGATGTAACAAAAAAACCATACGATCCGAAGGATGCCATATTTGAACACATTGGCGATTCGCACTCCTGGCGTATAATCGGAAAGCATTCAATTGCGCTTCCGGTAATTTTATACACTGATAAAGGGCTCGAAGTTTTCATGTCAGACAAATTGCACGAAGGTGAAGTTTATCAGGGCAAACACTACAGCTACCTGCTGGAGAAAGATAAAGTTAAAATTGCCGATGAATCTGGCAAGATTGACGAAAGCAAAAAAGTATGGGATCTTTCGATAACCCGTAATGTTGCCAGTATGTGGATGGGAATGATTGTGCTGCTTGCGATTTTTATGAGCATGTCATCATCTTATAAAAAACGTGCCGGAAAAGCGCCCCGCGGTATCCAATCGTTCCTGGAGCCGGTAATTTTATTTGTGCGCGATGATATTGCTATCCCGAATATTGGTTTAAAGCACGGCAAATTTATGTCGTTATTGCTAACCTTGTTCTTTTTTATATTGATTAACAACCTTTTAGGGTTGGTTCCTTTTTTTCCGGGAGGGTTTAACCTTACGGGTAATATTGCGGTAACGCTTTCTTTAGCATTTATTGTTTTAATAGTGATAAACTTTAGCGCCAACAAATACTACTGGAAACACATTTTTGCACCCGATATACCACTTTGGTTATATGTTATAATGGTTCCGGTTGAATTGATCGGTATTATATCTAAGCCTTTTGCATTGATGATCCGTTTGTTTGCAAATATCACCGCAGGTCACATCATTGTGTTGAGCTTAATATCACTGATATTTATATTTCAATCATTAGCCGTATCACCTGCTTCAATTATATTTGTGGTATTTATGGATACTATTGAATTACTGGTAGCATTTTTACAGGCTTATATTTTTACTATGCTTACTGCGCTGTTTATTGGTATGGCGGTTGAAGAGCATCATCATCACGAACAACACATTTAATTTTCTATACATTAACATAAATAAATAAACAAATGACAGGAATGATCGGAACCATAGCTCAAGCTGTTGCTACAGCAGGAGTAGTTGGTAAAATTGGAACACTTGGTGCAGGTTTAGCCGTTATCGGTGCCGGTATTGGTATTGGCCAAATTGGTGGTAAAGCCGTTGAAGGTATTGCACGCCAGCCAGAAGCTGCTTCCAAAATTCAAACAAACATGATCATCGCTGCAGCACTTGTTGAAGGTGTTGCCCTGTTTGCGGTGGTTGTTGCCATGATTGGCTAAAAATCAAATAAATATCCCGGAGCGATTGGCCCCGGGAATATTTATTGTTAAAAAATGAAGAAAATTACTAATATTTAAAAAGTAACATTACAATAAACATATTATGGAGTTAGTTACCCCCGAAATAGGTTTGGTTTTCTGGACAACGATTTCTTTCCTTATATTTTTGTTTCTATTGCGCATATTTGCGTGGAAGCCAATCTTAAACGCAGTTTCGGAGCGTGAAAATTCAATCGAGAAAGCACTTTTGCAGGCCGAGGCAGCAAAAGAAGAAATGTCTCGTTTAACCAATGAGAACGAAGCTTTGTTAAAACAAGCCCGTGCCGAGCGTGATGCTATCCTTTCAGAAGCAACAAAGGTGAAAAACCAGATTATTGCCGAAGCTAAGGATGCTGCACACAAAGAAGGTGCCCGCCAGATTGAAATTGCCCGTGTAGAGATCAACAACCAGAAAGCTATTGCTATGGCCGATGTAAAAAATCAGGTTGCAGCCCTTTCATTGGAAATTGCTGAGAAAGTATTACGCAAGCAATTTGAAGATCAGAAAAAACAAGACGAGCTGGTTAAGGAATTATTAAAAGAAGTTAAGTTAAGCTAATTTCGGATTTCGGATGTTCGATTTCGGATTTGTTAAGGCAAACTGCAATCGAACATTACAAATAGAAATCCCGAATAAATAATAAATCCGAATTCCGAAATAAAAAGAAATGTCAGAATTAACAGTAGCATCCAGGTACGCCAAGTCATTAATTGACCTTGCACAGGAACAAAACATTGTGGAGGTGATAAAGGGTGACATGGAGCTTTTTCATCATACTTTAAAAGCGAATCCTGAATTAAAGGCAGTTTTAGCTAATCCTATTGTATCTCATTCAAAAAAGATTAAAATACTTGACGAAATTTTCGCCTCAAAGGTGAATAAGGTAAGTATTGCCTTCTTTAAATTGATGGTTAACAAAAGCCGCGGTGAAGTTTTATACACAACGGCCGAGGAGTACGTGAACATGTACGATGTTAAAAACAATATTATAAAAGCTACAGTAGTATCAGCTACAGCATTATCCGAAGCCAACAAGAAAAAAATGGTTGAAGATATACAAGCTGCTACAGGTGGCACTATAAAATTAGATGCAAGAGTAGACCCAACGCTAATTGGCGGGTTTGTTTTAACAGTTGGCGACAGGCAGGTAGATACCAGCATAGCCAATGATTTACAGAAATTAAAAAAAGAATTTGCCCACAGGGTAATTGCAATTTAAAACTCTAAAATAAATTAAAAAATGGTAGAGGTAAGACCGGACGAAGTATCAGCAATTTTGCGTCAGCAATTAGCAGGCTTCAAGTCAGAATCTGAATTAGAAGAAGTGGGTACTGTACTCCAGGTGGGTGATGGTATTGCACGCGTTTACGGATTAACGAAAGTACAATCAGGAGAACTGGTTGAGTTTGGTACCGGATTACAAGGTATCGTACTTAACCTTGAAGAAGATAACGTGGGTGTAGTATTGTTAGGTAGATCCGATGATATTAAAGAAGGTGACACCGTAAAACGCACCAACAGGATCGCTTCTATTAATGTAGGTGAAGGCATGCTTGGCCGCGTTGTGGATACTTTGGGTACTCCAATTGACGGTAAAGGCCCAATTGGTGGCAAAACTTATGAAATGCCTTTGGAGCGTAAAGCACCTGGTGTTATCTATCGTCAGCCGGTAACTGAGCCGCTACAAACAGGTATCAAAGCTATTGACGCGATGATCCCAATTGGTCGTGGCCAGCGTGAGTTGGTAATCGGTGACCGTCAGACAGGTAAAACTGCTGTTTGTATCGATACCATCATCAACCAAAAAGAATTTTATGATGCCGGTAAACCGGTAATATGTATTTATGTTGCCTGCGGCCAAAAAGCTTCAACAGTTGCCAATATTGTACGCACGTTAGAAGAAAAAGGCGCTATGCCTTATTCAATCATCGTTGCTGCTAACGCTTCGGATTCTGCTACCATGCAGTTTTTTGCTCCGTTTGCTGGCGCTGCAATTGGTGAATATTTCCGCGATACCGGACGCCCTGCATTGATCATTTATGATGATCTTTCAAAGCAAGCGGTTGCTTATCGTGAAGTATCTTTATTACTTCGTCGTCCACCGGGCCGTGAGGCTTATCCGGGTGACGTATTTTACCTGCACAGCCGTTTATTAGAGCGTGCCGCTAAAATTAACCAGAACGATTCAATTGCACAGGCTATGAATGACTTGCCTGAGTCGATAAGAGATATTGTTAAAGGTGGTGGTTCATTAACTGCATTGCCTATCATTGAAACACAAGCAGGTGACGTATCGGCTTATATCCCAACCAACGTAATTTCAATTACTGACGGGCAGATATTCCTTGAGTCGAACTTGTTTAACGCGGGCGTTCGTCCGGCTATTAACGTAGGTATCTCGGTATCACGTGTAGGTGGTAACGCTCAAATTAAATCAATGAAAAAGGTTGCCGGTACTTTGAAACTTGACCAGGCACAGTTCCGCGAGCTTGAGGCTTTCTCAAAATTCGGATCTGATCTGGACGCTTCTACAAAAAACGTACTGGATAAAGGTTCGCGTAACGTTGAGATCCTTAAACAAGGTCAGTACTCACCTGTAACTGTTGAAAAACAAGTGGCTATTATCTATTTAGGTACTAAAAACCTGATGCGTAATGTACCTGTAAACAAGATAAGGGAATTTGAAAGCGACTATACAAGCCAGCTGGAAGCTCGTCATCCTGAAGTATTAGCTGCCCTTAAAGCAGGTAAATTTGATGACCAGATAACAGGCGTACTGGAAACAGTTGCTAAAGAAATGACCGGGAAATATTAATTTAGTTATTAGTCTGAAGTCTTAAGTCCACAGTCAAATAAAGACTTCAGACTAAAGGCTTCGGACTTAGGACTCAAAAAAAGAATGGCTAATTTAAAAGAAGTAAGAAACAGGATTAAGTCCGTAAGCTCAACACAGCAGATCACCAAGGCCATGAAAATGGTTTCGGCGGCAAAGTTGAAAAGGGCTACTAACGCTATTGTACAATTGCGCCCTTATGCCAACAAGCTAAAAGAGTTGCTGGCAAATTTATCGGCAAGTTTGGAAGATGGTTCATCTCCATTTCTTGCGGAGCGTGCACCAAATAAGGTATTGGTAATAGTAGTATCATCAAACCGTGGTTTGGCTGGTGCTTTTAATGCTAACGTTATTAAAACAGCCAATAACCTTATTGCCGAAAAATACAGCGAGCAGTTTAAGGCCGGTAATGTTTCAATAGTGGCCATTGGCAAAAAAAGCCAGGAATATTATCAGCGCAGAAAGTACAACGTTATTGGTAACAATAACGACCTGTACCTTGAGCTTAACTTTGAAAACGCTTCAAAAATTACCAACAGCATTATGGATGGGTTTTTGAAAGGTAATTATGACCGTGTTGAACTGGTTTATAACCAATTTAAAAACGCGGCCATGCAAGTATTAGTTGCTGAGCAATTAATACCTGTGCCCAAGCCCGAAGTAAAAAAGCAAGAGGTTAAAAAGGAAAGTATAACAACTACGCAGATTGATTATATCCTTGAACCATCGCAGAAAGCTATTGTAGAGCAATTGATCCCTAAAAATATCAAAACGCAACTTTATAAAGCAGTATTGGATTCAAATGCTTCTGAACATGGTGCACGTATGACGGCTATGGACAAGGCTACCGAGAACGCTGGTGAACTATTGAAAGCACTTAAACTTTCATACAACCAAGCCCGCCAGGCAGCAATCACCACCGAGCTTACTGAAATTGTGAGCGGTGCGGCAGCATTGTCAGCTAACTAAGGCATATTTTAATAAAAATATTAAGGCTTCTCTTGAAAAAGGGAAGCCTTTTTTATTTGTTGTCTGAATCAGAATTTACAGAATTATAAAATTTACAAGATGCCACCGGTGAAAATTCTGAAAATTCTTAAATTCTGAAAATTCTGATTCAGACAAATAAACAAAACATTACTCCGCTTTGTTATCACAATTATGACAAAGCCAGTAAACGCAATAGATAAACCATCGCCAACAAAAAAAGCTGTAGATAATGGCGGTAAAGCCAAAGTGAAAAAGACAGACAAAGAATATAAAGGTAATGAACCCCACGGGGGCGAAATTGCTAAGAAGCACGAGAATGAAGAGCAGCCGGTTCATCCTGTAAAAAAGGAACCGACCAAATAGTGTCATGCTGAACTTGTTAGGGTTGTTGGCGACAAGCACCGCAAATCCTATCGGATATATTGGGGGCTATGAGCCATGATCTATTACCCATGCATGAACTACCTACTAATCCCTGCCGAATTAAACTGCAGATCATACAGCTTACGGTAATATCCGTTCTCGATACGTAGCAGTTCCTGGTGGCTACCAACTTCTTTGATCTCCCCATGATCCAGCACGATGATTTTATCGGCGTTTTGTATGGTGGATAGGCGGTGGGCAATAACAATAGCTGTGCGGCCCTCCATTAGCTTGTTGATGGCCTTTTGTATTAATAGTTCGGTTTCTGTATCGACGGAGGATGTGGCTTCGTCTAATACAAGGATAGCTGGGTTATAAACCAAAGCCCGGATAAATGAAATCAACTGCGCCTGTCCTGCTGAAAGTGTTGAACCGCGCTCCATTACATTATATTGGTATCCGCCGGGTAAGCGTTCGATAAACTCATTTGCACCCACATCGTTTGCCGCGGCAATAACCTGCTGTAGTGTAATATTGGGGTTATTGAGGCTGATGTTGTTGGCGATAGTATCGGTAAACAAAAAAACATCCTGTATTACCGTTGCTATGCGCGATCGTAAAAAGTTAACATCGTATTCTCTTATATCAACGCCATCAATCAAAACAGCGCCTTTGGCAATTTCATAAAAGCGATTTAAAATGTTTATGGTTGATGATTTGCCTGCACCCGTAGCGCCAACCAGTGCCAGCGTTTTGCCCGGCTTTACATGAAAACTGATATCCTTTAATACCCAGTTTTCATCGTTATAAGCAAACCAAACGTGCTTAAACTGTATTTCGCCCAACAGGGTGGTGGGTTTTAATTTGCCATCGTTAATGGCTACTTCGTCTGTATCAAGTACCTTAAATATCCTGTCGGCACCTACCATGCCCATTTGCAGGGTATTAAATTTATCGGCCAGTTGACGTATCGGCCTGAAGAGAATATTGAGGTAAACAATAAACTCCAGTATTACACCCGGCGTTACACCTGTTGGCGATGCAGAGATGGTTCTTAATTGCTGATCAGTTAAAATACGTTTACAGCCATACCATACCAGCAGACCAATACAACAGGCAAACAAAATTTCCACCACGGGGAAAAAGATAGAGTAATACCAGTTGGAGCGGATATTGGCATCGCGGTATTTTTTGTTAACTGTTTTAAACTTGCGCATTTCCTGTGCTTCGCGGGCAAAAAACTGGATGATGCTGATGCCGGAAATATGCTCCTGCAAAAAAGTATTTAACTGGGCCACCTGCGTGCGCACTTCCTGGAATGACGATTTGATAGCCTCCTTAAAAACGTAAGTCGACATAAATAGAAAAGGCATCGGTATCAGCGTGATCGCGGCCAGTTTCCAGTCGCGCACCATCATATAGGTAATCACAGAAATAACCAGCAGCATATCGCCCATTATGGATATTAAGCCTTCCGAAAAAATATCGGCAATAGTTTCGAGATCAGATACTGTGCGGGTAATAAGTATGCCGATAGGAGTGCGGTCAAAATATTTTAAACGCAGGTTGGTAATATGGTTAAATATGTCAATTCGCAGATCGCGGATAACCGATTGCCCCAGCGAGTTGGTTAAAAAGGTTTGATAATACTGCGCAACGGTTTGAATAACCAGTTGGGCCAGCATCAACTCAACCATAAAAATCAAGCCGTTGTAATTATCTTTTAAAATATAATTATCAAGCGTTTTTTGCATCAGGATAGGCTGCACCAATGCCGATGCCGCCAAAAAGACGGTTAAAAAAGCCGCAATAACAAACGTAGTATTATAGGGCTTAACATAGTGCATTACCCGCCCCAGTAATTTCCAATCAAGTGCTTTTCCTGTAACGTCGCTCATTTTTTGTATTTCGGATTTCGGATTTTCCATTTCGGAATCCAAAATCTGTTAAATTTAAATAATCGCTTTTATAAATCCGACATTGAACATCCGACTTCCGAATTCAATAAAGTACAGCTGTTAGATACAACCCACACGCCGGCACCGACATACCCGCATTGCTGCGGTTTTTACTTTCGATGATTTGGCGGATGGCCTGTGGTTCCATTTCCTTTTTGCCAACCATTATCAATGTACCAACTATTGCGCGCACCATGTTGCGTAAAAAGCGGTCGGCCGAGATGCAGAAAACAATGCCATCATCAATGGCTTTCCATTCGGCGTTGGTAATTTTACAATTATTGGTTTTAACCTGTGTTTTTGATTTGCTGAAGCAGCCAAAATCGGTGTACTCCATAATAATGCTGGCAGCTTGGTTCATCAGCTCAATATCGGGCTTGTCGCGCAGCTCCCATGAGTAGCCGTTTTTAAATGGATCTTTATTAAAGTGAATATGATATTCATAACTCCGCTGTGCAGCATCAAACCGTGCATTGGCATCCGCCGCAACAGGGAAGATGTTTTTTATGGCGATATCTTTTGGGAGGATGGCGTTTATGCTTCGCAGCAGCGTATTGTTGTTGATAGTAGATGGTTCATTGTTCATGGCGGCTTCGTTGCTGCCTTCTTTTTCAATCAACCATGAGCCATTAACCATGAACCCTTCTGCGTCAAAATGTGCAAAAAAATCACGTGCATGCACACCGGTATCCGTACGCCCGCAGCCGGTAGTTTCAATAGGCTGACGTAAAATAATAGATAGACATTTATTTAAAACTTCCTGAACGCTAACCGCGTTGGGCTGAATCTGCCAGCCGTGGTAATTACTGCCGTCGTAAGAAAGTTGAATAAAATAGCGTTGTTTTATGGTCACGGTTCAAAGTTAATAATTGTTGGTGTAAAGTTCATTCAACAAGCGTCGTTGAACGAAGCAATCGTCTCACCCAATTTTACTATTCACCAGCGCAATTATCTCTTTTTCTAATTCCATTGCATTCCTTTCAAGCGCATTGCCTTCTGCAATAACAGCATCAGTAAATTCCTTGTCTTTATAGCCCGATGCATTGATCTTTACATTTAAAAATGCGCCGATAACTGCGCTGCGGGCGCATAAGGCTGCAACCCCGGCGTCGGTAACAGAATTTGGGTTGCCAATTTCGACCATAGCTTTAATAACGGTTAAGCTGCCGTAAGCCGCCTTCATTACTTTAAACGGAATTTCAATGGCGTATTTAGTGGCATCCTGTATAGCCTTTGTGCGGGCTTCTTTTTCCGCGTCATTTGATTTTGGTAAACTAAAAGCTTCCATGATTTTGTTAAAGGCGGCCGTATCTAAATCAACCAGTTTTAATAGCTCATCTTTATATTGTTGACCTTTTTCGGCCCATGTGCTAAATTCTTCCCATTGGCTGTCCCAACCTTTTTTGTGCGATGAAAGGTTTGCCACCATAGTCGCCAAGGCCGCGCCCAATGCACCAATATAGGCAGATATAGAGCCACCGCCTGGAGCAGGACTCTCGCTGGCGGTTTCATCAGCAAAATCAATCAGGCTCATGGAGGCCAGTTTTGATGATGCCTTATCTTTTAACAAATATTCAATGATCCGCTCTTCGGGATTAAAGGGAGCAAGTTCCGATAAGCCCATCGATAAGATGGCAATGCGGATCAATTCCTTTTCGCTCACCCCAACAGAACGCTGTTGTTTTAGCAGGAAATATTTACCAGCATCAAGCATGGCCTTTAGCGGAACCAGGCCAACCAACTCGCTACCTGTTACACGCAGACCGCGCTCGGCGGCTTTAGTACAAACCTCATCAAACGCTTTGTGCAGCGGAGTAACTTCAATATTGGTAAGATTCATGGAAATTTGCGCCATGCCGTACTCCTCAATATACCATCCTATAGCTTTTACCGATTTTAACGAACCGGGGACTGACTTAGGCTTACCGTTTTCATCATTGATGATCTTGCCGTTTATCGGGTCACCCTCGCGCAATACGCGGCCTGCTTCGCGCACATCAAATGCAATGGAGTTAGCCCTGCGGGTGCTGGTGGTATTTAAGTTTACGTTATAGGCTATCAGAAAATCACGGGCACCAATAACGGTACCACCACGCTTAGCATCAAATATTGCCGGACCGAAATCGGGTTTCCACTCCGGTTGTTGTATCTTCTTAAAAAAGCCTTCGTACTCGCCGGCCCTTATCATTGATAAGTTGTTGCGGCTTTTGTTGGGCTGGGCATGTTCGTATAAATAAGCAGGAATTTGCAATTCTTCGCCCACCCGCTTAGCCAGTTTTTGCGCATATTCCGCAGTTTCGGCCATGCTGATATTGGCAATCGGTATCAGCGGACAAACATCTGTTGCGCCCATACGCGGATGCTCACCTTTATGTTTGCTCATATCAATCAGTTCGCCGGCTTTTTTAATGGCTAAAAAAGCAGCCTCAATTACCTTATCCGGCTCGCCCACAAAAGTTACTACGGTGCGGTTGGTTGCCTTGCCGGGGTCAACATTAAGTAGTCTTACCCCTTCCACAGTCTCCACCTCATTGGTGATCTGGCGGATAATATCAAGGTTTACACCTTCTGAAAAATTAGGAACACATTCTATTAATTTCATTAATCAGAGATTAGAGGTTAGCGTTTGGAGATTAGTTCTTTTTTAACGTATAAAATGAAGAATTGTCATTGCGAGCGAGGAACGAGCGCGGCAATCGCGAACTTTACAGGGCGATCATGCATAGTTCGCGATTGCTTCGTACCTCGCAATGACATGGTTTTTATTTTTGTTCTTGTTTTTTTAGACAGCATCTTAAATAATTAATCATCGAAATCATAAAAATCAATTAAAAAATCAGCGGTCTAAGTTTGCCTTGATGATATAATATTTCCCGGTAGTCACTGCAAGGATATGCCTGCATAAGGGCCGGAGTACCTATATCCAGCGTGCCGCGATTAGTTAGTCTTAAAGCATGCGCCGCGCGGTACGTTAATCCCGCAAAAACCTCAGCATTGCTTAATTTTTCGGCGGCGCTCATTACGGCGGCCTGCAATAGTAAGTCACCCATTGGGGCCGAGCCTGGATTCCAGTCGCTGGCAATGGCCAGGCAGGCTCCGGCGTTCAGTAACTTCCTTGCGGGGGCGTAAGGCATTCCTAAACCCAATGATGCGCCCGGCAAAGTTACCGCTACGGTGTTGGAGTTGGCTAATAGTTTAATGTCCCTGTCTTTGCTGGCTTCCAGATGATCGGCAGAAACAGCACCAACGTTAACCGCTACCGCGCTGCCGCTTGTTGTAAACTGATCGGCATGCACAGTAAGATCAAAACCCATTGCCTTGGCTTTGCTTAAATAGCTTATGGCGCTACTTGCACTAAAGGCGCTTTTTTCAATAAAAATATCTGCCCGGTTGGCAAGTCCCTCTTGTTTAACAACAGGCAACAAGTTTTGTAAAATATGGTCGAGGTACTCGCTTTGCGAACCGTTAAAATCTTTGGGTACTATATGGGCCGCAAGGCAGGTTGGCACCAGCGTAGCCTTTGTTTTGTACGAAGCTGCTTTTATGGCCCTTAGTTGTTTTAATTCCTGTTCAACAGATAGGCCATAACCACTTTTAACCTCAATAATGGTAACACCATCAGCCAAATGGCGATCTGCGCGTTGTACCAATAGTTCGGTAAGTGTGTCTTCATCAGCCGCGCGGGTTTGCGTTACAGAATCCCAAATACCGCCGCCCGACTCAGCAATTTCCAAATAAGTTTTACCCTGTATGCGCATAGCGTAATCCTTTGCACGGCTGCCTGCAAAACAAATATGCGTATGGCAATCAACAAAGCCCGGCAATAGTACATGCGGGCCCGTAATTTCTTCTATTTGTGCCGATGGATGTGCCGCTTTTAATCGTTCAACATTGCCAATGGCAACAATCCTATCGTTGTTAACTAATACCCACCCGTTTGTAATAATTTGTAACTGATCATCCCGGAGTGACCCTTTTAAAGGTAAACCTGTTAATGGAAGAATTTGAGTGAATGGGCCTATTAGTTTTTTCATTTTATGTATTGTTGTTTTTTTGTCTGAACCGGGATTTATACGATTTAATTGATTCTTTTGATGTCCAACTAAATGAAAATCTTGAAAATCGTTATAATCTCAAAAATCCCGGTTCAGACAACCTACCACACTTTTAAATCAAACCTGTCAGCCCAATCCTGTGCTTTGTCATATCCGGCATCTGCATGGCGGAAAATACCCATCGCTGGATCATTATATAAAACACGCCTTAAGCATGTAGCCGCGCGATCAGTTCCATCAGCCAATACTACCATGCCTGCGTGTTGTGAATAACCCATGCCCACGCCGCCACCGTGATGGAACGATACCCATGTAGCACCGCCCGCGGTATTTGACATTAGGTTGAGCAATGGCCAGTCGGATACGGCATCCGAGCCATCTTTCATTGATTCTGTTTCCCGGTTTGGTGAGGCTACCGACCCACAATCCAGATGATCGCGACCTATTACAATCGGGCCTTTTACTTTGCCTGTTTTTACCAGATCGTTAAATAATAATCCTGCTTTCTCACGGTCACCCATACCTAACCAGCAAATACGTGCAGGTAGCCCCTGAAACGCGATCTTTTCCTGTGCATTCGTAAGCCATTTGATCAGTGGTTTATCATCGGGGAATAATTCCATCAGCGCACGGTCGGTAGTAAAAATATCTTCCGGATCGCCGGATAAAGCTACCCATCTGAATGGCCCTTTACCTTCGCAAAACAACGGACGAATATACGCCGGTGTAAAGCCCGGGAAATTAAAGGCATCTGCCTCGCCGCCCTGCCTCGCAAATTCGCGCAGGTTGTTGCCGTAATCAAAAGTAATAGCGCCACGTTTTTGCAGTTGCAGCATCAAACCCACATGGCGTGCCATGCTGGCTAGCGACAATCTTTTATATTCAACTGCATCGGTTTTTCTTAATACCGATGCAAGGGTTAATGACAATCCGTTAGGGATATAGCCATTCAAAGGGTCATGTGCCGAGGTTTGGTCGGTTAACATATCAGGGATAATATTGGCATGCAACAGTTTTTCGAGCATATCACCCGCATCACTCACCAGGCCAACCGATAGTGTTTCGCCTTTCTCCATAGCTTCTTTTACCCAGCGGATAGCTTCATCATAAGAATGCGTCATTCTATCAATATATTTGGTGTCCAGTCGCTTTTGAATTCTTGATTCATCTACGTCGGCAGCTAAAAAAACGGCCCCTGCCATAGTAGCGGCAAGTGGTTGTGCACCACCCATACCACCTAATCCGGCTGTCACAATTAGTTTACCTGTTAAATCATTATTAAAATGCTGACGACCTGCTTCAACAAAAGTTTCGTACGTGCCTTGTAATATGCCTTGTGTGCCTATATAGATCCAGCTTCCGGCAGTCATTTGGCCGTACATCATCAGGCCTTTTGAGCGTAACTCGTTAAAATGTTCCCAGTTGGCCCATGCAGGCACCAGGTTGCTGTTAGCAATAAGCACACGCGGTGCCTCGGGATGGCTGCGGATAATACCCACCGGTTTGCCCGATTGCACGAGTAACGAATGATGCTCATCCAGCTCCAGCAAAAGCTCAATAATTTTGCGCAATGACTCCGGGTTACGGGCTGCCTGACCGATACCGCCATACACTACCAATTCGTCTGGATTTTCGGCAACCTCCCCATCAAGGTTGTTGAGGAGCATCCTTAAAGGTGCTTCTGTTTGCCAGCTTTTGGCATGCAGCTGCATACCACGCGGTGCTTTATACACCGGATGGTTGGCGTAGGTCTTAATAAATTCCGAAGTCGTCATCGTTTAAATTGATATGATGTTTGATGGCGGCACTATCGGCAGTTGCCAGCAGTGTGCCATTGGTAATAAGTTGATGTAAAGCGTTAATATCGTCTGCAAAAATACGGTCGTCTGTTATATGCGGCACTTTTTCGCGTACCAGCGCATGGCATGCTTCAACCACTGGGGTTGAGGTAAGTGGCCGCCTGAAATCCATTGCCTGTGCAGCATAAAGCAGTTCAATAGCTTGAATATATTCCAGGTTATCTATCACCTGGTGCAATTTGCGCCCGCTGATAGATCCCATCGAAACATGATCTTCCTGCCCTAAAGAGGTTGGCACGCTATCTGCACTGGCCGGGAAACAAAGCGTTTTATTTTCGGTAACTAAGGCTGCGGTAGTATACTGTGGTATCATCAGGCCAGAATTTAAGCCTGCATTACTGGTAAGCAATTTAGGTAATCCGTAACGTCCTTCGCTCATCAGGTAACAGCGTCTATCAGCAATGTTGCCTAATTCTGCTGCCGCGATGGTTGCATAATCCAGCGGAATGGCCATTGGCTGCCCGTGAAAATTACCCCCGCTGATGGTATCCTCGGCATTAAAAATAATCGGATTATCGGTAACCGAATTGAGTTCAATTTCGGTCATCTCCTTTAAATGCAGCCAGGCGTTGCGCGATGCACCATGTACCTGTGGCATACAACGAAGCGAATAAGGATCTTGCACCCTATCGCAATTAACGTGGGAATTGCAGATTTCTGAATCTTTTAGCAGCGTATGCAAGCGATTAGCCACATGTTTATTGCCTTTGTATGGGCGCAGCTGGTGTAGGCGCTCATCAAACGGCCTTGCCGAACCCATCAGGCCTTCTAACGACATGGCGCCAATCAGGTCGGCTAAATTCAGAGCATCATTTAAACGCTGCACCGCTTTTACTGCAAAAGCCAGTATAAATTGGGTGCCGTTTATTAATGCGAGGCCTTCTTTTGGCCCCAAAACCAATGGCTTTAGGCCATGCGTGGTTAATACATCTTTTGCTGCAAACTTTTGTCCGTTGGCATAAACTTCGCCCATGCCTATCAGCGGTAAAAACAAATGCGCCAGTGGGGCCAGATCGCCTGATGCGCCTACAGACCCTTTTTCAGGAACCAAAGGGATGATATTATGATCAATATGCCAGATGATACGCTCCAAAGTTTCCAGCGCCACACCCGAATAGCCTTGCGCCAGGGCCTGCACTTTACTAATGAGCATTATTTTGGCAATCTCCTGTGGGATAGGATTGCCTATACCAACACTATGGCTTTTAAGCAGGTTTTCTTGCAATAAAGAAGTATCCGCCTCTGAAATACGGGTGTCACAAAGCGGCCCAAAGCCGGTATTGATGCCGTAAACAGGCAACTGTTCGGCTACAATCTTTTGCACCTCACGGTATGATGCCCTTACTTTTTCGGCAGCAGCACTGTCAATTATACCGCTAGTCTTGCCCTGTGCTATATCAAGGCAAATGCCTATGGTTAAATGGCTGGTGCCATAATTAAATGTTTTACTCATTTGCTGACGGGTTTAATTCATAGGATAGTTTGCTATTAATCCTGTCAGCCAGATTGGTTGACTTAAAAGCGTTTTCTAATTCACCAATGCTTGATAGTAAATTTTCACATCCGGGATTACCGGCTATTAATTCATCCATAGCCAATGTTATGGCATCCCAAACGGGTAATATTTGCGCAAGCAATGCCCTGCCGCTATCGGTTAATTGTACCAATTGCCTGCGGCCATCGTCGGTGCAGGTTGCGCTGGTAACCAGTTTTCTGTTTTTTAAATTAGTGATAAGTTGACTTGCTGCCGGATGCGAGACCTCGGTTTGCTCGCTTAATTCCTTAATAGATAAGGCATCGTGCTTTGATAATAAATAAAAAACCGGGAACCAACTGGCATCAAAATCAATGCCTTCGTTTTGATAGGCACGATTAATTTCGGATAAAAAACTCTCGCTTAACCGCTTAAGGCGACTGCCTAAAACCAGGTAACCAAGATTTTGATATAAATTCATGACGCAATTTATATAAGTGCTTATATAAATGCAAATATTTGTACGTTTTTGTTAGTCGCAATGGCGTTGAACAAAAAAACTGCCAATTGCTAACTTAAAACTGCCAACTAACTTCGTCCCCCATGCTTTTTACCCCATTTTATCATCTCATCAACAATTGGAGTAAGGGAATGGCTATGTGCGGTGAGTTTATACTCAATAGATACGGGATAACTATCGTGCACCAAACGGACAATCAGTTTGCTGGCTTCCAGGTCTTTTAGCTCTTTGGAAAGTACACGGGTAGTAATAGCAGGGATATTGCGCTGAATTTCCCTGAACCTATTTTTGCCTTCGTACATCGACATTAAAATAGGCAGTTTCCATTTGCCGTTAAGTGTGTGTAATGTATCCTGAACATACCCGATTTTATCGGCCATGGTTTTAATGTCTTGTTTCATGCAGATATACTTTGGGTTATCGGTATTAAATATATATCAAATCAATCACAAAAGCAAAATATTGTTAATCAAATTGTTGTGGCTTTTTATAGTTTATAAAAGTTGCAGATATCATTAATAAATCCATAAATTTATACCTCCCTAATCCCTTATCAGTATGGAAAATACTACTCCTTCGGTTACACAACAAGAAAATTTTTTAAAGGTAAATTGTGTTAAGCCTTTCGAAAACATTGCGCTTGCTTTTTCGGGCGGAGGTTTTCGGGCTGCAACCTATGCATTGGGTGTTTTGTCATATTTAAACAAAATACAATTTGATGATGATATCGATAATCTTAAAGGCCATACCCTTTTACAACAGGTTACTTACATATCGTCGGCATCGGGCGGAACCATTACCAATGCTTTGTATTCTTTGTACAACGCGCAGGGCAAAACGTTCAGCCAGATTTACGTTAAATTATTTGAAACACTTACCGGCGAACGCGTACTGCAAAGGGCGCTAACGATACTATCAGAAAAAAAACACTGGGAAAAAGAGTCATTAAAAGCGCGTAATATTATAAATGCCTTTTCTGTTGCTTATGATGAGTATATTTTTGAAGGGCATACCCTGCAATCACTTTACCACACCTCGGTAGTTGAAGGTAATTTGCAGGAAGTTTGCTTTAACACTACTGAATTTTATACCGGTCTTTCGTACCGGCAGGATATGAAACTGGTACCCGATACGGGCAATGACCCATATTACAAATTTGGGAACGAGAATATTTTTCTGCAGCGCGCCACCACACAAAAAATAAAACTGGGCGATGCGCTTGCAGCTTCTTCCTGTTTCCCGGGTGGTTTTGAGCCTATTATATTCCCTAATGATTTTACGCATGCAGGGCTTAACGAAGAAGAACTTAAAACGGCCCTCACCATGCAGCCGCAAACCGGTGATAAAGACGAAATGGCTTTTATTGCCGAAAAACGTTTTGGCATGATGGATGGCGGTATTACCGACAACCAGGGCCTGCAAAGCATGATGTATGCCGATGGCCGCAGGATAAGGCGCGAAACAACATTTAGTCCGTTTGATTTTATGATGGTGAATGATGTGGGCAGCTATTTTATGGCACCTTATGTTATGCCACGCCAGCCTAAATACGGGGGGATAACATTGTGGGGGGTAAATTGGATAATGACTATTGGCTTTTTAGTAGCAGCAACATGTATTGCGCTTGGCTTTTGTTACCATTGCCCGCTACTGGAATTAGTCGGCGGCCTTGTTATTGTTATTCCTGCAATTTTTTTGTGGTTTGTTTCGTGGTTAAAGAATCAGATACTGGGTGTTTCAAAATCGGCGGTTTTAACCTTAAGAAAAAGTTTTACCGAAAAAATCATTCGCCTGTTGCTTCAATATTTTACCAAAACACCACTTGTTGTGCTTAAACAAATGCTTTTGGCCCGGGCCGACTCCGTTATACTGCTAAATATGAGTGTTTTTATGAAACGAATAAGGCAGTTGCTTTATAATAAGTTTTATGATTCGCCCGAATGGAAAAACCGTGGCAAAGGCAATCACATTTACGATCTTGCTTTTTCGAGCGATTTGTACCGGAGAAAAAACCCGCCGCCGACACCATTTTTAGAGCCCACCCGCGATATAAAAATAGTGGCCCAAACGGCTTATAATATGGGTACAACCTTATGGTTTGACGAAGCCTCCATGAATCAGCAGCATAGCATGGCCTGTATAATTGCCTGCGGACAGTTTACCACCTGCTATAATTTACTGAGCTACATCGAAAAGCTTTTGCTTAAACCATCGGCTTTTGATGCTGTTTACCAGGCTCGTTTACAAAGCATCAAACTACAATTAGAAAATGATTATACGCGGTTTAAAACCGATCCGTTTTTTATGTATAATCAGGATGGGGTTAATTATCAGATTAAGGATTTTGTGCCGTTAAGTGTGAAAGATATTCCGTTTCCTGGAAATTGGTAGAACTTGTTTAGCGGAAAAGACTTACAAAGTTTTGAAACGGCGAAGCCCTCAATGAGGCCATTGAAAACAAACAATACCGAATTAAACTTTGTAAGTCTGCGACCGGAGTGATATTGGTAGTTATTGACTCAAAACAAGGGATCCAAAAAAATTATCTTTTCCTGCCGTGCTTCTGTCTGCTGGTAAAATAGCCAGCAGGCTGTACATATTGGCGCCTACAAAAAACACGAACGCGTAAACTTTCAATTTCTTTGAAATATTGCCACCATCCATATTGTAAGAGATATAACCTTTCCATTTACCTATGGCTACTTCACCCATTGTAGTTCCCGGCATTTTACCTAACATCCCGTTTTTAAAGCTGTCGGCAAACTCCTTGGTTGGAGCCTGCGCTGCTATTTGGGCAGAATCGATACCTGCCATTTTATAAAGATCAAATTTTGCCACTATAAATACAGAAGAGTCTTTATTTTTTACGTAAACACTATTTTCGTCGTTTTTACTGGGTTGCATGGAGAGTTTAACAGAAACTTTATTGTCTATTTTGTAATCCACCAATTCACTCTGAGAATAACAAGTGTTGATTATAAGGATAGTAGCAAGAAACGAAAGCAATATTTTCATCGTATAAATTAAAATTGTATAAGGTGTACTAAAGATGAAAATAAAAACGATTACGCGATAATAATTTATGAAAAAAGATTTACAAAGTTTAACTCAGAGCCTTTGCTTTTAATGACCTTACTGATGACTTCGCTGTTTGAAACCCCCATAAATCTGAAATATAACCGTAATTATTCTTCCCCTCTTATCCTAAACACCATCCCATCCATATCCTCGCTGATCCTTAACTGGCAGGCCAGGCGGCTGTCAAAACCGGCATCGGGCAGGGTATCCAGCAAATCAAGTTCTGTGTCGCTGGGATGGAAATATTTTTCGGGGCCTTCGAGCACTTGAACATGACAGGTGGCACAAAGCGCCATGCCGCCGCAGGTAGCCAATATATTATGGTCTGATGCTTTTAAAACTTCCATCAGGCTTAAACTAATATCTTCAGGAATTTCAACAGGCTGGCGATGACCCGCCCTGTCTTCTATAATTAAATTAATCATTTTGTATGTTTTTATGAACGAACGGCATTTGAATGTGAAACAACAAAAATAAATGCGCCATCGACGCAAAACGTCGGTAGAAGATATTGTTATAAAAATTTTAGCGTGCCGTCGGTACGCTACTTGCCGACGTACAGGTTTCGTACCTCTGGCACGCTATTCTTGTATGACTTTTTTTCTACCAACCTTTTACCCCTATGGGGTACAGCTACAATAGCAAACCTTCGCCTTTTACCTTTATCCTTTCACCTATCTTAAAAGGCAGTTACACCATAAACAGTAGTATACTTAAAACTTAATTTCTGATCAGGGTAAACTTGTTTAAATGCACTTTGTGCCATTAGAGCCGCTTCGTGAAAACCGCAGAGGATAAGTTTAAGCTTACCGGGATAAATGTTAATATCGCCGATGGCATAAACTCCTTTTACATTGGTGCTGTAATCAAAAGTATCTACCATAATAGCCGATTTATCCACATTGAGGCCCCACTCGGCAATTGGTCCAAGCTTTGGCGTTAAGCCAAATAATGGGATCAGGTGATCAGCAGCAATAACAGAACTTTCGTTATTGTGGTTGATCAACTCCACCTGTTGTAAATGGCCATTGCCGCTGATTGACTTAATATGCGCTTGCAACACCAGGTTGATACGACCCTGATTTGCCAGTTCAAATACTTTTTCGGCAGAATCAGGAGCACCACGGAACGTATCTCCACGATGGATAAGCGTAACCTCGTCGGCAATATCGGCTAAGTGGATGGTCCAGTCTAATGCAGAGTCGCCTCCACCGGCTAATACTACCTTGCGGCCGCGATAAGCTTCGGGGTTTTTAACCATGTAGGCCACGCCTTTTCCTTCAAACTCTTCCAACCTGTCAATAACCGGTTTGCGCGGCTCAAAGCAGCCAAGGCCCCCGGCTATAACTACTACTTTGCTGTGTACTTCGGTGCCGTCGCTTGTGCGGGTAATAAATGAGCCATCCTCAAGCTGTAACAGTTCATTAACCCTTTCGCCTAAAGAAAACGTAGGTTTAAAGGGCTCTATTTGTTCCATCAGGCCGTCAACCAGTTGCTGTGCATTGACGGTTGGAAAGCCCGGAATATCATATATGGGTTTTTGGGGATAGATTTCGGAAAGCTGACCGCCAACCTGCGGCAGCACATCAATTAAATGGCAGCGCATTTTTAGTAATCCGGTTTCAAAAACGGCAAATAAACCAACGGGGCCAGCCCCTATTATGCAAATATCAGTTGTTACCAGTTCCATTATCTTTGTTTAATTATTTAATAAAGATGATGGTTATTATAACCGGAATCAAATGATAAATAGTAATTAGCGATTACTTTAGGTTATAGCTGGCAAGGCAAAAACGCTTAAAAAGATCAATCAATTTAGAGTTTTTACCGTGGAGTTGAATGAACTGAAACGTCCGGAAAATTTCGAGGCCTTTTATTTCGATAATGCTTAGTTCGTTATATTTTAACTCGCTGATAACAGATTGGATGGAAAGAAAAGTAGCCGTATCGGAATACAAGAGGTATTGTTTAATGGCGATGCTGCTTTCGAGCCTGATTTCTACATGCAGGTCTTTGGGGTTGATTCCCGCCTTGTTAAGGGCATTAAAAATAATATCCAGCGTACCCGATCCCGCTTCGCGCAATATTAAAGGGATATTTAAAAGTTGTTTGGGGCTAATTTCAGCCTTTTTTGATAAAGCGTTGTTGGCCTTTGTAACCAAAACAATCTCATCTTTAACAAACGGGGCGTAAGCTATCTGCGGGTGATGCGCTGCTCCTTCAACAATGGCAATATCTATCTTTTCGGCCAGTACCAATTGGGTAATTACATCGGTATTGGCCTGCATAAAAGTAAAGTTTACCGATGGGTAAGTTTTTTTAAACAGCGCCAGTATTTTGGGCAAAATGGTTTGTGCAACGGTAGTACTTGCGCCAATGTGTACGGTACCAGCCTCCAGGTTGTTAAGCTGGGCCAATTCGTTTTCCAGGTCGGTATAATTCTGAAAGATCTTTTCGGCGTATTGTACCAGTATTTTCCCTGCTGTTGTTAGAGCAATATTGTTACCGTTACGCCTGAATAGTTGAACGCTTAGCTGCTGCTCCAGTTCTTTAATATGTTTGGTTACGGCGGGCTGGGTAATAAACAATTCGGCAGCTGCTTTGGTAAAGCTTAGCCTTTGTGCAACCGTATAAAATACCTTTAACCTAAAATCAAACATCATTGGCACTAAGGTAATAAAAATACGGCGGGGCGTAGAGACGCAATATTTTGCGTCTCTACAAAAAAGCCGCCACGGGAAAACTCCCGCAGCGGCTAACCAAACTAACTAATCTAAAACTAAAAGAATCTTTATTTTTTATCCTGCTGCCATAAACCGGTAACCCGGCTTACTTCCTGATAACTATTAAAATTAACATGATGAGCCAGCATAAATGTGCCCGTTTGCCCGGTTATGGCTACAACCTTAAATTTATAAGAAGCAATTGTATAAGTAGACAATACAGGTATAGTAGCGCTTGCAACCAATTGAACAAAGAAGTAATGAAGCCTTATTGTACCTGCATTTGTTTCATAAGCCATTTCGTAATTAAAATTGCCACTGCCATCTGTAAATTCATACGGTAATGGAGCCCACTGGTTTGTATTGTTGCTTGTATTGGGTGTAAAGTAAACCAATACCAAACCACTATCCAGTACTCCCTGGGTAATGGAATTGTTTGCCCTGTCATGATATCTGGTAAAATATTCAGTATAACTACTTGGGCTGGTTTGAAATTCGTATTGCGAGTTCCATACCCAATCGCTTGATACGAGAGAGAATATATCTGTCTTAACGTTCGCATTCCCCTCAGGCCCTTGTGGCCCTATTGCGCCTGCCGGACCTTGTAGGTTTAATGGTGTACCCCAACCTGCTGTAGCTTTAGGCCCGTACAGCAAATAGTTGGTTATGTCGAGATAGAAATCGCCGACAATGCCCTTTGTGCTGGCCGGAGCACCGCTCCCTGCATAGATTTGACTACCCGCAGCACCTGTTGTGCCTTTAGCGCCGGTAGATCCGGTTGGTCCAATTAAGGACACTGCCGTACCCCAACCTGTAGCCGTTTTAGGGCCAAATAATGCTCCAGAGGTAAGATTAATATAAAAATCGCCAACCGCCCCTACGGTTGAAGCCGGGTTAGCTGTACCGCTATAAATAACGCTTCCGCTTTTACCATTGGCACCTGCAGGGCCTGCGGGGCCAACTGCACCTGTTGCGCCGGTTGAGCCAGCGGGCCCGGAAGGGCCAACAGCACCATCTTTACCGCACGACGATAAAAGCAGCCCTGCAAAAACAAAAAGATAAGTAATAAATTTTTTCATGTGGGTTTGAGTGATTTATTGTTAAAAGTTGATTTTTATTGTCTGTATTAATGAGGATAAAATATGGCCTTAAACTTATAATGAATGTTAGGCAAAGTAAGAGAGGAAATATTGGCGGGACAAGCGTAAAACTACGTTTTAAGCCTACGGATAATACCTGATTATCAACCACTTCAGATTGAATAGAGTCATTTAATTACACATCGAAATTGATTGAGAATTATAGTAATTGCGTTGATTATCGATGAGGCCGAAAAGTTATTAAAACTCTTTTTCGCTTAGTTAAGTTATAGCTGTATTAAATACATCGCTATGAGATCAATATGGAAAGGATCACTGGGGTTTGGGTTGGTGAGTATCCCGGTTAAACTGTATTCGGCAGTGCAAACCAGCTCGCTTGATTTTGATATGCTCGATAGCCGCGATCATGCGCGCATCCGCTATCAAAAAGTTAACGAAAACACCCATAAGGAAGTACCTTATGAAAAAATAGTTAAAGGCTATAAGCTTGATGATGATTATGTAATTGTGGACGAGCATGACTTTGAGGCTGCTGCTCCCGAAAAAAGCCGTGTAATTGAGATAGAAGGTTTTGTTGACATTGCCGATGTTAACCCCATGTTTTACGAAACTTCATACTATACCGAGCCCGATGCCAGTAACAATAAAGCTTATGCATTGCTGGTACAGGCATTGGAAAAATCAAAAAAAGCAGGCCTTGCGCGTTTTATATTACGCAATACCGAGTCGCTTTGTATTGTTCATCCGGTTGGGCATATCCTTGTAGTAACCCGCATTCGCTTTGCGCAGGAAATCCGCGGTACAGACGAGCTTGAAGTAGGTGATAATGTAACCGTCAGCAAAAAAGAGCTCGACATGGGTATGGCACTCATTGATCAATACGCAGAGCGTTTTGACGTATCAAAATTTAAAGATGAATACAATGATGAATTGCTAAAGATCATCAAGGCAAAATCAAAAGGAAAGCAGGCCACAGTTAAAAAACTAAAGCCTAAAAAAGCCACCGGTGACGACCTTTACAACCAGTTAATGCAAAGTTTAAGTGCTAAAAAAGGTGCCTGAAATTTAGACATCCCATAACAAAAAAAGTTTCGGTTATTATAGATACCGGAACTTTTTTTGGAAATTGTTGTGTTTTGTATTTTGGGATCATTAAACCGCTGTGGGCTTTTTGATTAAACTTGCTCCTAAAAGCGAAATTACTGCAATTGCCAGAAATACATGTATCAAACTACCTATGGTAGTAAAGAAAACCCCTATTACCCACCCTATTATCAGGACAACTGCTATAATATACAATAATGCGTTCATGACAGTTTCGTTTTAGTTTGCTGATCGAAATATATGTATATATAATGGCTAAACTGTTTAAAATGTTTTAACAAAAGTTAAAAAGCCGCTTCGTGTAAGGAAGCGGCTCCGGGGTTTAAACGTTTATAAATTCAGCCATTTTTTTCGCGTGGCCAGTTGCTGGGCAGTTGGCGCAGCAACGGAATCAACTTTGTATTTGACCCTGCTATTTCTAAGTAAAGTAACCGGTATAGTAAGCGGCAAACCATCGCGGATAACTGCTATCGAAATTTTATCTCCAACCTTTTTGCCATTTAACATGGTAGCTGCGTCGGTTACAGGTACGCCGTCAATAGCGGTTAGTTCGTCGTTTACGTTGATGCCATCAATCCAGGCTGCGGTACCGCGCAACACCGCGTTAACTATTTTCTTTCCGTTTCCACCCGAAATTATTACACCTAAAGTTGGCTCGTTGGCTTCAGCTGATTCGTCGGTTATTTTATAGCCGGCATAGCCCAGGTATTTGTTGTAATCAATAGCTGTTAAGCCGTATATATAGTTTTTATAAAATTCGTCGAGGTTTTTACCCGCAAATTTTTCAAGCCCCTTTTTAAACTCAACATCTTTATAGCCTCGTTTTTTGAGTTTATAATAAGTGTTATACATATACCTCATTACATCATCAAGCGAGTATTTTGCTTTTGAATCATTAATAATTTCAAGATCAAGCAACGTAGCAACAACTGCGCCTTTGTCATAATAAGAAATGCCGGTATTAATAGAGTTTTCGTTTGGGCGATAGGCTTTTATCCATGCGTCAAAACTGGCTTCGGCTAAAGGCTGTACTTTAGCTCCCGGCTGGTTTTCTACTATATTAATGTCATCGGCAACAGTAGCTAAATAAGCTTCGGGCGTAAAAATGTTGGCATGGCGTAAAATAATATTCTGGTAATAAGCGGTAAACCCTTCGGCTATCCACAAGTCGGTAGTATAGTTCTCCGTATCATAATTAAACGGACCTAGGGCAATAGGGCGCAGGCGCTTTACATTCCATAAGTGAAAATGCTCATGTGCAACCAGGCTTAAAAAGTTATGGTATCCGGTTTCTGAGCTGTAATTATCACGTGATGCGCCTAACGTTGTAGAACTTAAATGCTCCAAACCACCGCCGCCGCGTAAATTATTGTGCACTATAAATACATAGTGTTTATTAGGATTTTCGCCATAAACAGCGGTTTCTTGTGTTACAATTTTGGCCATGTCCGTTTTCAAGCGCTCCTTATCATAGCTGCCGCCGCCAACCATGCAAACTTCATATTTTACCCCGGCAGCATCAAAACCAAAAACATCCTGGTTGCCTACTTCAATGGGCGAATCAAACAATATATCGTAATCAGGGGAATGGCGTGTAAACGGATCATTATTTACTGCTTCTAAACTGGTAGAAACTTTTGTCCATCCCGGATAAGGTATAATATGTACCGTTGATGGCTGATGCAGCATTTTATCGGGATAAATAAAAATCCCGGTTGTTGAAAGGAAACCGTGTGAGGCATCAATAAAGCTGGTGCGTACCGACACTTCAAAACAATAAACCCGGTATTTAACAGTCACATTGCCTATTCCTTCGGTATGAATGCGCCAGCAGTTCTTATTGATTTTTGGCGATGGGATTAGTTTCCCGTTAGCTGTTGCACTGAACGATTCAATATTTTTTGCGAACTCCCTTACCAGGTATGATCCCGGTGTCCATACGGGCATTTTAAGGTCTAATATATTTTGTTTCAGGCCCGATATGTTCATTTCAACGTCAGCATAATGGGCCTGCGCTTCGGGAAAACTAACAGTATATGAAATTTTAACAGCGCCCGCTGCATTGCTTATAGTGCTATCCATAAAAAATAAAAATATTATAAAAAAGGGGATTAACTTAATTGCTTTCATTTTTAATAACAGTTTTTTGAGCCGATTATTTACTCCAAAGCCCTATTTTGGGACCCGGACTAATAATGTGGTGGCGCAATTTATAAAATTTTTACTGTGAATACTGGCGTTATAGCTGTAAAATGGTTGATACCAGCACGATAATTGACCATCTGAGAAAAGTAATTATTTTTTTAAATAAGTATATTTTTTAAATTGGTTTAAAAAGCTATTTTTGATCTCAATGGCTATTTGCTTTAAAACTTGTTTGCTTATTGATGACAATTACATTGATAATTTTGTCACACGTAAGATTTTGGAATCCAGCAACTTTGCTGAAACGATCACTATTGTCCGTTCTGCTACCGAGGCTATAGATATGTTACGTGACGGCACAGTAAAGCCTGACGTAATATTTTTAGATATCCGGATGCCAATGATGGGCGGTTTTGAGTTTTTAGAAGAGTTTGATCAAATTGACATCGATAAAGAGGGCATAAAAATATTTATGTTATCATCATCACTTGATCCGTTGGATTTACGCAAATCTCAAGACAACAAGTATATTACGCAATTTATTCATAAACCCCTTACCCAAAAGGCTCTCGAAGAACTTTGCCCATGATTTTAGTGGCTGATAGCGGTTCGTCAAAAACAGACTGGTTGCTTCAACTGTCAACAAATGAAGTTCGGCAATTTAGAACGGCAGGGCTTAACCCTTATTTTTTATCCGAAAAAGAGATTGTAAAGATATTGCAGGAACAAGCTGCAGATATGGTAGCCTTTGCGCCGGATGTTAAAGAAATTTATTTTTTTGGTGCAGGCTGCTCAAGTCCCGACAGGCACGAGATAGTTTCGAATGCGCTGAGCCAGCTATTTACCAAATCATATATCAGTATTGACAGCGACCTGCTGGGTTGCGCCTATGCTACCTGCGGGCACGAAAAAGGATTTTGCTGTGTGCTTGGAACGGGCTCAAATATTTCTTTTTTTGATGGGACTGATATTCACTCCGGCCAACACGGTTTAGGATTTGTTTTAGGCGACGAAGGTGGAGGAACCTGGTTTGGCAAAGCCCTGATCACCGATTTTTTATATGGCGTAATGCCACCTGATATAAATGCAAAATTTGAAGACAAGTACCAGCTTGATAAAGAAACAGTAATAAAAAACGTTTATCAAACGCCTAATCCCAATGCTTACCTGGCAGCTTTCAGCAAATTTTTGGGCGAGGTAAGGCAGTCTGAATATGCGCAGACCTTACTGCGGAAAGGGATGCTTGAGTTTATTGATACCAATATTAAATGGTATCCCCAATACCATAACTACAAATGCCACTTTGTGGGCTCAATAGCCTATGTTTTTGAAGACGAGCTGAAAGCGGTTTGTAAAGAAAACGGTGTTCACATAGGCAAAATTATCCGCCAGCCTATTCATGATTTGATGGCTTTTATTTCAAACAGAGACGAGTAAAAACCATGTCAGCTACGCTAACCATCTTTTTTTAATCCCTCTAAATAAAATAAATACCATCCCAAGCAAAGCCAGTAAGCAAGCCGCTTTGGCAATGTAATCGCCGTGTAGCACGTAAAAAGTGAGGTCAGAATTGAGATTAATATCTTGTTTTAAAGCTGTTTTAACCCACCACTGGGTGTGTTGTACTACATCGCCCCGTTGGTTAATAAAGGCCGATATGCCTGTATTTGCTGAATGGCAAACCCAGCGGCGGGTTTCAATGGCGCGTAACTTGGCATAGTCGAGATGCTGATCTTTTCCGGGGGTGTCTTCCCACCAGCCATCGTTGGTAATAACGGCAATAAACTGAGCGCCCTTACCTACTGATTTTGCAATCCAATCGCCCCAGATAGATTCATAACAAATAGCAGGTGTTACGCCAATACCACTTTGTGAGTAAAACACACCTGGCTCCGGCTGACTGCCATAGCTGCCCGTGGCACCACCTAAATGTTCAAATACCGGTTTTATAAAAGATAAAGCCGTACCAAAGGGCAATGACTCAGCACCGGGTACCAATTTTGATTTATGATAAAACTGCACCTCGGCCGAGTTCTCGATATTTAAAGCCGCATTAAACGAGTCAAAAAACTGATTGCCCTGCGGATCGTAAGGGCTGGCTGTCGTCGTCTCGCGGTTATTGTAAATTTTAAAAGTTTCGGCACCGGTAATAATGTTGCCGTTTTTGTATTTGTTTAAAAAGTGTTGCGCCTGCAAGTAGTAATTATTTGTGCGGATGGTTTCTTCATTTAATGGCTCGGGGATGGCGGTTTCGGGCCAAATAAAAAACTCCGTATTATGCTGCCCCAGCGAATCAGACAAGTGGGTTAAAATGTCAATCTGTGTTCTTGCCGGTATTGTGCTTTCTTTTGCATAAGGATCAATATTGGGTTGTACCACCACAACATTTGATGGGTTACGCAACTCCTGGTAGTTGTAATAACGGTAAAGCGAAAAGCTAAGCGGCAATACCAAAACAATAGCAAATGCCGATATAAGCCTAATCAGTAACTGTTTATTTTGAGCTTCGCGAAATCCTATGTATATTAAAAAGATCAGGATATTTAAAATCCAGATCCAAACGGTGCCACCGTAAACGCCTGTATATTCATACCACTGTATCCACTGATGCGTAACGGCAAAACCGTTACCTAAAGTCATCCAGGGAAAATTAAGGTCCCAGCTTTGGTGCAGGTATTCGTATCCAATCCAAAAATTTACTAAGCCAAATAATGCGATGTTTCTGGTGCTTATCAGCCTTAACCTGTAATAAAGCCAGCAGGCCGTGGCCATTAACAATGGGCCTAACGAAAAAGGTATCAGTGAAATGGGTAAGGCAACCACCTCACCAACTATTTTTAAAGCATTATATACCCAAAAAACTGAGAGCGTATTCCAGATAAAGAAACCCAGAAAAGCCGTTCCGAAGATCTTTTTACCTTTTTTAGTATAGCTTGATTGAATAATATTTTCAATAGCTACCAGCATGGGTACAAAACCGGCAAATAGTAAAAAGGTTGAATAAGGGGTTGGAGGCCATGCAACCCAAAGCAACAAGCCTGATAATACAGAAAGTAGAATATTTTTTTTCATTAGCTATTATGAGCCTTACACCAATGTTGCTTTGCTTAGAAACGCCGCAAATGAACTGATTATTTTTTAATGTTTATTAATCAGCCTTTTTTATAATCTTCTCCTTTAGATGGTGACGGTGCAGCGTGTCCTGCCACACACATCACGAATTCGCCTTTCATGGGGTGTGTTTCAAAATAGGTTTTTACCTCGGTTACTGTGCCGCGTACCGTTTCTTCAAACATTTTTGTGAGCTCACGCGATACAGATATTTGCCTGTCGGCCCCAAAATAAGTAGCCATTTCATCAAGTGTTTTTAATAAACGGTGTGGCGACTCATAAAGTATAATGGTACGCTCTTCTGTAGCTAAAGTTTTATACCGGGTTTGTCGCCCTTTTTTTAAGGGTAAAAAACCTTCGAAACAAAAGCGATCTGTCGGGAAACCCGAATTAACCAGCGCAGGTACAAAAGCGGTTGCACCGGGCAGGCATTCAACAGCAATATCGTTCTTCAAAGCCTCCCTAACCAAATAAAAACCCGGATCGGATATAGCAGGTGTACCGGCATCAGATATCAGCGCGATGTTTTTCCCTTCTTTTAAAAACTTCACAATCTCGTTTGATGATTGATGCTCATTATGCTGATGGTGTGAAAAGACCTTTTGATGAATATCAAAATGCTTTAGCATTGGCGCAGAGGTGCGGGTATCTTCGGCCAAAATTAAATCCGCCTCTTTTAAAATGCGTATCGCCCTGAAAGTCATGTCTTCCAGATTGCCTATAGGAGTGGGTACTAAGTATAATTTACCTGTTTGGTTCATTGTTTATGGTTAATCATTTGCGGGTTGATAGCTGTAGCTCTTTATAAGCAGCTATTAACCACAGATTTGCTCTATCGAAAGTAATAAAGCAGATGTTAGATTGATTTTTTGATCAAATAAAGGTAGTTATTTTATTGAGCCGACGAAAATACGGTATAAATAGAGGACCGGATATTGGTTATTGTCTTTGAAATCGGCACTTCGGCCCTTGAAATATATTGCTAATAGGTTTGATATCTATTTGTTAAAAAGGCTTTTACAAATTTTACAGTAAAAACACTGTTGCAATGGCTTACCAATTGATACACAAAACCTAAAATTGTACCTTTGCAAAAAAATTGAAGGGACACCAGTTGATGAAGTTGAATATTGATTATCAGGAGAAATTCCAGTCGCGGCATATCGCTCCAAATGAAGCTGATACCGCTCAAATGTTAAAAGTTACAGGTGCTAAATCACTCGACGATCTGATCGGACAAACCATTCCCGAAAAGATCAGGCTTAAAGCTCCGCTTAACCTGCCGCCGGCAAAAAGTGAGTTTGATTATCTGAACACTTTAAAGCAGACTGCTTCAAAAAATAAAGTTTTTAAATCACTTATTGGTCAGGGTTATTATGATGTAATTGTGCCGGGAGTTATTCAGCGCAATATTCTTGAAAATCCCGGCTGGTACACGCAATATACCCCATATCAGGCCGAAATTGCGCAGGGCCGTTTACAGGCTTTATTAAATTTCCAAACCATGGTAATTGACTTTACCGGGATGGAAATTGCAAATGCATCATTACTTGACGAAGGTACTGCTGCTGCCGAGGCCATGTTTATGCAATACAGCCTGCGTAAAAACCAAAGTGCCAATGTGTTTTTTGTGTCGGAGGAATTATTCCCGCAAACCATTGATATTTTAAAAACACGTGCCCAGCCTTACGGTATTGAATTGAATATTGGCGACCATCGTACCGTTGAACTTAATGATAGCATGTTTGGCGCCATAGTACAATATCCAGCCGGAAACGGTGCTGTTTATAACTACACTGATTACGCTGCAAAAGCGCACGAAAAAGGCATTAAACTAACTGTTGTTGCCGATATTATGAGCCTGGTACTTTTAACTCCTCCTGGCGAATGGGGTGCCGATATCGTTGTTGGTTCAACCCAGCGCTTTGGTGTACCTATGGGCTTTGGTGGTCCGCATGCTGCATTTTTTGCTACAAAGGAAGAGTACAAACGCTCTATCCCCGGTCGTATTATAGGTGTTACTATTGATAGTGCCGGTAATTATGCCCTGCGTATGGCGCTGCAAACCCGCGAACAACATATCCGCAGGGATAAAGCAACTTCAAATATTTGTACCGCGCAGGCTTTGCTGGCTATTATGGCTGGTATGTACGCCGTTTATCATGGCCCTGCCGGAATTAAACTGATAGCGCAAAGAATTCACGGTTTAACCGTTTTACTGGCCGAATCGTTAAAACAATTGGGCTACGAGCAATTAAACGAGGCTTATTTTGATACCCTTAAATATGATCTTGGCATTTTAGCAGGTCCTATCCATTCGGAAGCGCTTAATAACGAGATAAATTTCCACTATACAGGTTCTGAAGCTACTATTTCTATTGATGAGACTACATCGGCAGAAGACATCAAAACCATTGTCCGCTTTTTTGCGAAAGTAAAAGGCAAAACATTGAATGATGTAAACTTTGATGAGTTAAAAGAGAACGTTAATACCGTTATCCCTGCTGAGTTGCAGCGCCAATCGGCTTATTTAACACATGCATTATTTAACACGCATCGTTCTGAGCATGAGATGCTGCGTTATATTAAATCGCTCGAGGCAAAAGATTTGTCGCTTTGCCACTCGATGATTGCATTAGGATCATGCACCATGAAACTAAATGCCACTACCGAAATGGTACCCGTTACCTGGGCCGAGTTTAGCAAAATGCACCCTTTTGCACCAACCGATCAGGTTGGTGGTTATATGCAGCTATTCGACGAACTGAATAACTGGTTAAGCGAAATCACTGGTTTTGCAGCCATGAGCTTGCAACCCAATGCAGGCGCACAAGGCGAATATGCCGGCTTAATGGTGATCCGCGCTTATCATAATGACAGAGGCGAAGGGCACCGTAATATTGCGTTAATTCCATCATCAGCACACGGTACCAACCCTGCATCGGCAGCAATGGCCGGAATGAAAATAGTTGTGGTAAAATGCGACGATAATGGAAATATTGATGTTGCTGATTTGAAAGCAAAAGCCGAACAACATAAAAACGATCTTTCGTGCCTGATGGTAACTTATCCGTCAACTCATGGCGTGTTTGAAGAATCGATCATTGAAGTTTGCGAGATCATCCATAAAAATGGTGGTCAGGTGTATATGGATGGTGCTAACATGAATGCGCAGGTTGGTTTAACAAGCCCGGCCAATATCGGTGCTGATGTTTGCCACTTAAACCTGCACAAAACATTTTGCATTCCGCATGGCGGCGGTGGCCCGGGTATGGGCCCCATCGGCGTAGCCAAACATTTGGTTCCGTTTTTACCGGGACATGCCGTTGTTGATATTGATAAAGGTAAATCTATCCATGCCGTGTCATCGGCTCCATGGGGCTCTGCCTCTATCCTCATCATCTCACACGCTTATATTGCCATGATGGGCAGCGAAGGTTTAACCAACGCAACCCGTTACGCCATATTAAACGCAAACTATATTAAAACCCGTTTAGAGCACCATTACCCGGTATTATACACTGGCACCAATGGCCGTTGCGCACACGAAATGATATTGGATTGCCGTTCATTTAAAAACTTCGGCGTTGAGGTTACTGATATTGCCAAACGTTTAATGGATTATGGTTTCCATGCGCCAACCGTATCATTCCCGGTTGCGGGTACCGTTATGGTTGAACCAACCGAATCAGAACCAAAGCATGAACTTGACCGTTTTTGTGATGCGATGATCTCCATCCGTCATGAAATTGATAGTGTAGAAAAAGGTCTTTCTGATAAGATAGATAATCCGCTGAAAAATGCACCGCATACCGCTGCTGTAATTACAGCCAACGAGTGGACGCATCCGTACAGCAGGCAAAAAGCTGCATTCCCACTTCCTTACGTAGCCGACTACAAATTCTGGCCATCAGTAGGACGTGTAAATGATACTTATGGGGACAGAACGTTGATCTGCAGCTGCCCGCCTTTAACAGACTATGAGTTTGAAGAAAGCGAAATAACTACGCCTGAATACGGTACGTGAGTGTAAAGAATAAATTTAAAATTGAGGCTCCTTTTAAGGGGCCTTTTTTGTTTTCAGCTAAAGCAAACAAAGGTTGTTAAATTACCAACTTTTAACTATGTTTGTATAGGTTCACGGGAAAGTCTCGGAATTTATAGCGACTAAGAGCATTAAATGAAAAAAAGGAGATCGCCAATGAAACTAAAAAAACTGATTACAAATGCAGATCATTTATCAGAAAAAGTTACAGGATTTTGCGAAGAAACACGCAGATGCTAATAATAGCATCAGTACCTGGAGAAAAGTAGTTCAGGATGCAAATTGGAAAAAAGGAACGGATATTTTAGCGGATTTTCCGAAAGCGAAACTTATACCCGCCAAAAGGGCGCGCTTCAAAATTGTCGGAAATAAATACCGACTCATTATTGAGGTGGATTTTAACGATGGGATTGTCCAAATTAGGTTTATTGGGACCCATTCCGAGTATGATAGCATTGATGCCGCTTCTATTTAACGAATTAAATAACATTTAAAAACATGAAAGAAAGACCACAGTGGTTTTTAATTGAAACCGAACAAGAGTATAACCAAGCTATTGCCCGGTATGAACTAATCAAGGATGCGACAGCAGGAGCGGAACATAAAGAAAAGCTTCTGCTGGTGCATTTGGTTGAAAATTATGAAAACAGCCTTTGGGACTTACCTGAAGTTAATCCGGTTGAAATGATTAAAATCCGGATGGATGATTTTGGTTATAAAGCAGTGGATTTGGCAGTTGCTTATGGAGACAAGGGTACAGTAAGTAAAGTACTAAACTATAAACAACCCTTGTCTCTTAACATGATTAGAAAATTTAGCGAACTTTTACGTTTACCAGCTTCTGCTTTGGTTAAAGAATATAAACTTCCTGCCTAAATTCAACATTAACAGGTTCCACGATTGCAGAGAAGACAGCTTAGCAATTGTTTCGATCGCAAAATGAGCTGAAGACTTTTGAAGTAGAAGTAAATGCTCTTTCACCCCAAATGAGCATACGCCCTAACCGGAAAAGTGCCCGCACCTTTAAATTTTGGTGGCACGGCGTTAAATTTGTAGCAACTTTCGGGTAGTTTATCAAGATTGCATAGGTGTTCGCAAATCAATATTTCGGCACCTAATAGCGTGGTATGTACCGGGCGGCTTTTCCCTTGAGTATTGTCGATATTATGGCTATCTATCCCAACCAGTTTAACCTCACAATCTTTTAAATATTGTGCTGCTTCTGCAGTTAAATAAGGGTGGCCCTCAAAATATTGCGGCGAGTCCCAATGTTTCGCCCAGCCGGTAAATACCAGCACAGCTTTGTTTCTGATCTCTTTTCCTGTAAAATATTCGGGACCTATTTCGGTTGCGTTTTCGGCATTAATGGTGATGGCGTCCAGATCAGCAAACTGCTCAAGTGCAACTTCCGACAAATCCTTACCATGTTCAAACCGGTGGAACGGGCAATCAATATAAGTACCCGTATTGGTAACCATATTGATTTTGCCAATCTGAAACGCGGTGCCTTCTTCGTAATTAGCTTTTGAATCCTCACGGCTCAAAAAATCACAAATAATAGGAGCAGGCAAGCCTTTGTAGGTTATCAATCCATCAAATATGGTGTGGCTCAAATCGATGAGCGAGTCATCTACGATGGTATTAACAGGTTGGCGTTTGTGCTTTTCGTTAATGTAGTGTTTATTCAGAATCTCAACCTTGCCCACCATCAGTAATTGCATATCGTTTACAATATACTCGGCCAGTTCTTTGTCTGTAATGGTGTCTCCATCAATATCCAGTCTGAAATCCTGTCCTTGTATACCGCCCCCGTTGGTGAAGGTGATGTCGAAATCAAATACTACTCTTTTATCATTCATTTTTAAATCGTGCGGTGATTAATATCCGTCGATATACAAAGTAAAGGTTTTTTAGTTTATGCTGACAACGTTATTAATTGCTCACGCAACTTCGTTCCTCGCAATGACGTGATGGTGAATGGAACAGATAAATGACACTACCTTTCAACTGCATCCGTTCACTTGCCATCTACTGCCATTGCAGTTATCGCCTGCAAAAACCAGGCAGCGTGGGGTATCCATTCTTCTGTCCAGCGCCATTCGTTGCCGGCATCTTCGGTTTTAAAGTCGATGCCGCTGCCATCGCCGTTGCCTTCGTGGCCGGTGATGCCGTTTGATACGCCGCCAACTTCGGACCCATGCCCAAAGTTGGAATGCATATAAGGCACATTATTTTTGCCAAAGCCATACATAAAGCACATCCTATAAGGATTACAACCCAATATCCACGATGTTTGCTGCGATGCAAAAGCCGCCAGCGGAGGTTTAACGCCCCAGTTGCCACTTTGCGGATATACCAGCCTCCCGCCAACCAATGCCGCCGTTGCCAGCGAGCCTAAACGGGCATCTTCGCCCTGCCACCACCATCCGGTTTCGTTATCGTGCGGAATAAAAAAGCCGTCTTTAACCTCACCTTTATATAAAAACGATTGGCGGGCATAGCCAAACGGATTGCTTACTTTGTTGGTTACAGCAAGGTTATAGTCGAGTGCTTTTTTTATGGTTGATAGTACTGCAGTACGCAAGGTTTCATCCTTTTCCTTATCCAAATATCGCGACAGCGCCACAACAGGTAATCCCGCATCTGAAGCATGCCAATATGGTCGGTTGGTATCATTGGCAATAAAATAGCCTTCGGCAGTCATTCTTTTATTAAGATTTTGTGCGCGCTTACGGGCCTCATCGCGATACAGGGAGCTATCGGTAGCCATCCATAGTTCGGTAGCTGCCATTAGGGCACAGTAGTCGTCAATGATATTTTCCTTGCCGTCGTCATCGTATTTAATATTGTATTTAAGCAGGTGGGCAAAGGCGCGTTTGGCACCATCCAGATATTGGGCCGATGTAAAATCGCCATTTTTGTGCCATTGCGAAATGCGGGCCAGCGCAGCTATAGCCATGCCACCACCTTCGCGGAAAGCGCATTGATACTCATTGGTGGTAACACTATTGGCATGCAGCCCCACTATGCGGCGGGCATTGGGGTCTTTATTAAAATAGCTGAAAACGATCATGTAAAAATAGTCGCTGTCTGATAGTGCCCGCATCATGTAATTGGCACCGTAAATGGCTTCGTTGTCTAATGAATCTTTGAGGTGCCATTTATTGAGTAAGCCAGGGATCGCTTCCGAAGTATTCACCATTGACCATACCACCAGCGGCGTTTGCTGCGGCGACATAAAATTGGCATAAGCCAGGTGCGAAAAGTATTTACTCACATCGCCCGATGCATCGCACCAGCCACCGCGCATGTCAACCGTTTTGTCGCTGCCTATCATGCGCATGTGGGCATCAGCAGCCACCTCAGCCGGGGTGTTGGCCCGTTGTTTATGGTAATAATGGATGATGGACGATAAGGTGAGTTTTGCCAATGCATCTTCATCAATTACAAAAGGATAGGAAGTATAAGTTTTACCATCAACTATCAGGGTTAAACTGTATTTGCCTGTTGTTTTAAAAGTGGAAAAATCGGCCTGATAATAGGTTTTGCCGGGCGTCCAGTCATTAATATTTTGCGCATCGCCGAGGGTGCCTATAAACTCCGTTTTATTGTTTGCTGTATTAACGAGAGAAAACGTTGTTTTTTCTTTAAGCTGATGATCAATCCCGATAACTGCAATTTTTGGTCCGGCGGCATCAAAGCCTACCTGGTTGGCATAAATAACCGGCTGCGCAAAGCCGCTAACCGACAAATAAAAAAACGCTATAAATAAAGCTGCGAATAGTTTCATGCTTTCTATTAATTTCCTGATGATTTTAAAGATGAAAGATACCTGGTTTTTTGTAGAAAAGATATGAGAAATTGTTTGGTAGTGTTGTTGTAGGGATACCAACTCCATCGTCTTTGCGAGGGAACGAAGCAATCTCTGAACTGTGAAGATCGTGGAGTTAAATTAAGGTTAGTTAACGTGCGCAAAAAAATAGCATAGGTCCGTTGATTGTCCTTAGTAGAGGTTGCTTCGTTCCAGCAATGACGCGCGGAGAACTGACTTTCTGACTTTGGTAACTTTCTTACTATCCCAAACTCCCCCAATACAAAAGCCCCCAATCCATTAAGGAATGAGGGCTTTGTAAAACTAAACTTTGTGCCTTGCGGCTACATTATGAAAACAAGAACTTAAAATCTTCTTTTGCGTTCGCCACGGTCTTCACGGCGTTTGCCTGAGAAGTCGCGGAAACCACCGCCACCACCAGTACCACCACCGCCAGCGCTTCTGTCGCGGTTATAGCCACCTTCACGGCGTTCGCCACCACCGCTTCTTTCGCGGTTGTAGCCACCTTCTCTACGACCACCGCTGCCACCGCCATCACGACGCTCGCTGCTGCCTTCGCCTGATATTTCTATCCTCACTTCGCGGCCTTTAAAATCAGCGCCTTTAAAGCCTTCCGTTACTTTCTCAACATCACCGTTAGGTACTTCAAAGAAAGAATAAACACCTTTAACGTCGATTTTACCAACTGTGCGTCCGCTTATTTTACTTTGGTTGCAGATGTAACCCAGCAAATCGCCACGGTTAAACTCATCAACAGAACCTAAATTGATAAACAAACGAGTGTATTCTGATTTACCACCAGACTCACCACCACGTGGTGCACGCTCACCGCGTTCTCCACGTTCCCTGTCAAAACGACCATCTTCAACAGGTGCGTTAAGGTCAGGAGCGTTTTTGTAGTAATCTAAAAAGCGGTTAAATTCAATAGATGCAAAGCGTTTTATAAAATCCTCTTTGGTTAAATCCTTAAATTCTTCCATTATACGCGGCAGGTATTGCTCAATTTGCTGCTCATTAACCTGTACATCATGTATTTTGTGTACAATGCTAAACAGTTGTTTTTCGCAAACATCAAACCCGGTAGGTATTTCAGCTTTAACAAACTTTTTACCTAAACCACGCTCAATCTGGCGTATTTTACCTAATTCTTTAGCGTTGATGATAGAGATTGATACACCAGTTTTACCGGCACGGGCAGTACGTCCGCTACGGTGGGTGTAGTTTTCAACTTCATCAGGTAAGCTGTAGTTAATAACGTGTGTAACGTCATTAACATCAATACCACGTGCAGCAACGTCGGTAGCAATTAATAATTGCAGGCTGCGGTCGCGGTAGCGTTTCATTACCTTATCACGTTGTTGTTGCGATAGGTCACCATGTAAAGAATCGGCATTGTAGCCATCCTTTAATAATGATTCTGCAATATCCTGTGTTTCAATTTTGGTACGGCAAAATACGATACCAAAAATATCAGGATTAAAATCAACAATACGTTTAAATGCGGCATACTTGTCACGGGCACGTACAATGTAGTATTCGTGCTCAATGTTAGCATTACCGGTGTTTTTTGTGCCCATGGTAAGCTCAAATGGCTCATTCATGTACTTTTTCGCTATACGGCGAACTTCAGTAGGCATGGTGGCTGAGAATAGCCAGGTTTTTTTCTCGTCAGGAGTGGTAGATAAAATACTGTCAATGTCTTCCTGGAAGCCCATGTTGAGCATCTCATCTGCTTCATCTAAAACGACAAACTTAACCTTTGTAAAGTCAATAGCTTTACGGTTAATGATATCAAGCATACGGCCCGGGGTTGCAACAACAATTTGCACACCGCGTTTTATCTGACGTAATTGGTCAGAAATGCTTGCTCCACCATAAACGGCAACAACGTTAACGTTGCCCATTTTTTTGGAGTAATTTTTAATGTCGTTCGTGATTTGTAAACAAAGTTCACGGGTTGGGCACAATACAAGTGCTTGCGGATAATTCTCTTCGAAGTCCAGCAGTTCAAGTAGCGGTAGTCCGAAGGCAGCAGTTTTACCAGTGCCGGTTTGGGCTAATCCGACAAAATCGTTGCTGCCTGTTAACAATACCGGAATTGATTGTTCCTGGATTGGCGTAGGATTTTCAAATCCTAACTCAGAGATGGCATTAACAATATCATGACGGATTCCCAGTTCAATAAATGGGTTCATGAATTTAAATAACGGATCTGGCTACATCGCCAAATCGGGCGCAAAGGTAGGGATTATTATTTGTAAATCAAACACTTTATTAAACATTTAGGTTTATGACATTGACCGGATAAAAGCCCACCACTCAAATAGTTAGCAATTGAAGCATAATGTTTGAACCAGGATTGTAGGATTCAATGGATTTTTTTGAATAAGCGAGTCTCCGTAAAAACAAAGCAATTGCTTTAACGCCTATAAACTGCAAATAGTGGTTTTTAGATATAACCGCATATTTATTAAATTTGATTTGATATAAAAGTTATTTATATTAAGGAACGATAGAGATTGGAGCCATGAAAGAGATTGCATTAAAAACCAATTTACACGATAAAATAGACCACGCTGATACAGATCAATTGAAAGGCCTGTATGGTTTAATCACCAATTATTTTAACGGAAATGAGTCTGTTGAAGAATGGGACCTATTGCCTCAAACGCATAAAAATTTGATTAATAAAGGGCTTGAATAGGCTGATGCAGGGTTAGGAACGCCGTTGAAAGAGGTATAATTATCTGAACCCGGATTTTGGGATTCAATGGATTTTTTTGATTGCAGATCTGTTAAATCTGTTGATGTTACAAGCAATATAACGCAATGTCTTACATCCAGAAGGATTCACGGTACCTGTTGGTGACAACACCATAAGTGTTCGGAAGATAGATTTTCTTACAGATATCGAGCAGGGATGTCACCCTGAAGTACTCGAAGGGTAAGTGCAGAGGCCTTTGCCCGCATGCTTCGAGTGCCTCAGCATGACACCCGTTTTGCCATTTCCTCTTCAGATTTCGTAAGATTTTAACACTCAGTATGCCACCCTTTTAATCTTCCTAACCCCTGTTGGTGACAACACCAACAGGGGTTAGGACTAAAGGCTAAATATTAAAAAACAAAAATTCCGAATTCGGAAATCCGAGTTACGAAATTATCGCAATCTGTCTGCCGATTTTATCAGCTTTTCATCGCGTTGTATGGCTTTAATAGCCAGCACGATAAACACCAAACTTATGGTCGACAGAAAAATGCCTATTCCCACATTTTTACTATCAATTTGTTTTGTGCCCATTATTTGTTTTACCTGTTGAGCCATAAAAAAAGTGAAAGCAAAAACTACGAGCATATTTACGTAACTCAATAATAGTTGCTGTTTGCGGTTTTTGTATAAAAAAATAAGGGCCAATGGTATTGCGCTAACAATACCGGCAGCAATTGTTAAGCCGGTAAAAACCTGCGTATGAAGCATTTGCCCGTTAATGTCCTGATAAATCCCGCTAATCATAATAGTAACAGGTTGATAATCAAAGGTGTAAATATTGTGCACCAGCGGAAAGAAGAACAGTGCATACAGTGCCAGCGAGGCCAGCAAAAAGTAAAGGCTTTGTATTCGTTGTAACATATCTTCAAAAATTTATTAAAGCAAAGATATAATTGTTTGCCAAGGGTTGTTGAAAAAAATGTAAGGGTTGCGGAGAAGGAAACAATGGCTTATTAACAGTGTTTGAACCATGATTTTCTTGATTTTGAGATTCTCTTGATTTGTTTCATTGTAATCTTAAAATCCTTTAATTCCGGTTCAGACAAAAAAGCAATGCATGGCCGTTGATTGTTGAGATTGTTTTATAGCACTGCAAGGGCTTAACACAGAGAAAAGTCCTGCGGGGGCATCTTAGTTTTAAAATGGCGTAAGTCTTTTTCGTGTTTCCGTCTTTCTGCAATAATCAATATCTTTAACTGATGAATAAAGTTGTCCGATTTTTTTGTGTTCTGATTTTTATTCTTTTCGTTTTAGTTTCCTGCAACATTGATCCATCCGCATCAAAAAAAACGGTATTCAATATTAATTTAAACGAGGGGCTCAGCTCGCTCGACCCCGCGTTTGCACGCAATCAGAATAGCCTTTGGATGATTAACCAGGTTTTTAACGGACTGGTGCAAATTGACGATAGCCTTAAAACGCGTCCCTGTATTGCCAAAAGCTGGGACATATCGCCGGATGGCAAATGCTACACCTTCCATTTACGTAACGATGTTTACTTTCATGATGATCCGCTATTTAAAAACGGGATAGGCCGTAAGGCGGTAGCTTCCGATTTTGTGTATAGTTTTAACCGGCTTATTGATCCAAAAATAGCATCATCAGGCTCATGGATCTTTAGTGATAAGGTTGACAGAAAGAATGCGTTCACTGCATTAAATGATACTACGTTCCGCATCAAACTAAAACAACCTTTTCCGCCACTCATGAGCATGCTTACGGCGCAATATTGTTCGGTAGTGCCGCATGAGGTAGTTGATCATTGTGGAAGAGATTTCCGCGGGCATCCCATTGGCACCGGCCCTTTTAAGTTTAAATATTGGAAGGAGGGCGAAGTGATGGTTTTGCTGAAGAACGAAAAGTATTTTGAAAAGGATAAAGATGGCAGTTCCTTACCTCATTTAGATGCCATACGGGCAACCTTTATTGGCGATAAGCAGACAGAGTTTATGGAATTCATCAGTAAAAAGCTGGATTTTTTAAATGATATTGATGGCAGCTATCGCGATGATATTCTCAATAAATCGGGTAGGGTAACACAAAAATACAAGGGCAAATTTATTTTGAGCAGCGGCCCTTACTTAAATACAATTTACCTGGGTATGTTAGTTGATAGTAATCTTGCCATAGTTAAGTGCTCACCTTTGAAGCATCTTAAAATACGGCAGGCCATTAACTACGCCATTGATAAGCAAAAGATGATTAAGTACCTGCGCAACGGCATGGGCACACAGGGATCGGCCGGGTTTATACCCCTGGGAATGCCTGGCTTTGATGCTAAAGAAGTGCATGGCTATACATACAACCCGGATAAGGCCCGCCAATTACTTAAAGAATCTGGTTATCCCGATGGGAAAAACCTGCCCGAAATAACACTCCATACCACTGTAAGCTATCGTAGTTTGATTGAATATGTACAAGGGCAGCTGGATCGGGTTGGTATTAAAACCAATGTGGAGATTACACAGGGCGCAAGCTTGCGCGAGCTGGTTTCAAAAAACGGGGTGAACTTTTTCTACGGCACCTGGATTGCCGATTATCCTGATGCCGAGAATTATCTTTCTGTCTTCTACTCAAAAAATAAAATCCCCTGGGGGCCAAATTATACCGGCTTTAACAATAAGCAGTTTGATTGCCTGTTTGAGCAGGCCTATAACCAACCCAACGACGAGAAACGTTATGCGCTTTATCGCCAAATGGACAATTTGGTGATGCAGCAATCGCCGGTGATGATATTGTATTATGATAAACGGGTGAATCTTTATCAGAACAATATTTCGGGGTATAATATTAATGCACAGAATTTACTTGTGCTAAAAAAGGTTGTGAAGAGGTGATGAAAGGTGGATTTGCATTATCATCCCGTCATGCTGAATTTATTTCAGCATCTCACAGGACAAGCGAATTGCTTGGTGTATATATTGCAAGTGGGGTGTTGAAACAAGTACAACATGACAATTACCTTTCGTGGTTTGATTTTCTTTCTGAATGCCACGTGAATACATATTTACCGGCTATATTCAACCGCTATCGAATCGGGACCCATGAGCTTTAAGTAATGATCATCCAGTTTTTGTACAACAAAGGAGGTATAAGGCTGGTTGCCTTCAAAAGAGGTAAAAACAGTATCGCCCTTAATAAAATAATCTTCGGCAATGCCTTCGCCGTCATCAAGGGTGAAATTTTTGTCGGTTATATTAAGTTTAACGGTGCCGTCCTTAGAGTGCCAGTTACCCTGTAGCTTACTTTTTACGGGGTTTGAACAAGCGATTGTAAACAACACACATGCGCAGGATAAATGCACAAATATTAAAGCAAGCTTTTTCATAGCAGATAATTGTCAGTTCTGATTTCGCAGCGTTTTGCGTTGAGTGAAAAAATAAATCAATTCAAAACGTTTTACGCAACTATAAGCCAATAAGTTACAAGTTTAATCACAAGTAAAAATCAGGTTGACTAATACAAACAATCAAACCGCTCCTGATTGACTTAACTTACATAACTAACACAATTGTTCTGCCAAATGTTTCATTTCGGCAACAGGGGGGCGTTTTTGGTACAGGATAGCATATACGGCATTACAGATAGGCATGTGTACTTTATATTGTTTGTTTACCTGGTGCAGGCAATTTACGGCATAATACCCTTCGGCAACCATGTTCATTTCCAGCTGGGCCGATGTTACGGTATATCCTTTACCTATCATGTTGCCAAAAGTGCGGTTACGGCTAAATTGCGAATAGGCGGTAACCAGTAAATCGCCCAGGTAGGCCGATTCTTTTATATCGCGGTTTATAGGATGCACGGCAGCCACAAAGCGTTCCAACTCGCGAATGGCATTTGATATTAAAACTGCCTGGAAGTTATCTCCATAGCCAACGCCATGGCAAATTCCGCTGGCAATGGCATAAATATTTTTCAGTACTGCGCCATATTCGGTACCGTAAATATCATCAGATACAATGGTTTTAATATAGCGGGTGTTAAACATGCCGGCAAACTCAGCGGCCAGTTCCGTATCGCGCGAAGCGATGGTGAGATAGGATAATTTTTCGAGTGCTACTTCTTCGGCATGGCATGGACCGCTAATTACCAGGAAGTGATCAAAAGGCACATTATAATGCTGGTTTAAAAACTCACCGATAATCTGATTTTCATCGGGCACTATACCTTTAATAGCGGATACTATTTTTTTACCCGCCAAATCAGCAGGCGTTATACC
>OLKV01000147.1_pt1 | contig 62534 bp, 56 predicted proteins | sample 1604391 | NCBI WGS metagenome assembly OLKV01 (sample SAMEA104055711, study PRJEB20765) | soil metagenome | isolation source: soil | reverse complement strand
CCAAACGGTAGATGTAGCTCAGTTGGTTAGAGCATCGGTTTGTGGTACCGAGGGTCGTGGGTTCGAGCCCCATCATTTACCCAGAATGCCTCTCATGAAAATGAGGGGCATTTTTTGTTAATAGCGTAGATAGATTTTTTAGTGTAGTGGCAGACTACAAACATAGTCGTCCGAAGTTTTTAAACTTCGGACAGCGGGATAAATCCCCGATAACGAAGGTATGCTTTGACATATCCCAAAATACCTTATTTGGTTACTTATTCTTTTTACCCCATTCCGCTAATAGCTGCATCACATCGTTGAGCGACATCCCCCTTTCAGTGAGGGTATACTCCACCTTTGGCGGGACTTCGGCATATACCTTCCGATTGATGATGCCGTCAGCCTCCAGTTCTTTTAAATGTCTGGATAATACCTTTAGTGCTATACCGTGAATTGTTTTATGGAGCTCACCAAATCGCCTGGGGCCTGATAATAACATCCAGATAATAACAGGTTTCCACTTGCCGCTTATGATATTGATTGATCCTATTATTGAGCAATCACAATCCAACTCTACTTTTTTTTCAATTATTTTTTCTGCTAACATATTGATAGTGAGTAATAGTGTCTTAAATGTCAATACTTGACAAATATGCCATTACTTGACAAAGGTAAAGTTATGGAATAATTTTGTTGAAAAAAGTGAACATGAAAATATTAATAATAGGTGCCACAGGCACCATTGGAAAACACATAAATGCCGCCTTACAAAATGATCATGAAGTAATTAAGGCAGGTTCAAAAAGCAGTGATATACAGGTAGATATTTCATCAACCGAGTCGATAGAAAACTTTTACAAACAGGTTGGAAAATTTGACGCTTTAATTTGCGCTGCCGGGGACGCCCAGTTCGGGCCTTTGGCATTTATGAAGGATGCTGATTTCAGGATTGGTGTTAACAGCAAATTAATGGGCCAGGTAAACCTGGTATTGATTGGTCAGAATTACATCAATCCGAAGGGGTCGTTTACTTTAACCTCAGGTGCATTAGCCGATGATCCGATTGCAATGGGAACAAACATCAGTACGATGAATGGAGCGATCAATGGATTTGTGAAGGGTGCAGCAATAGAGCTGGAGAATGGGGTGCGTATCAATGCGGTGGGTCCTGATATAGTTGAAGAATCTTCGGCCTATTTTCCCTATTTCCCTGGACACGTTCCGGTTACCATGAGCCGGGTTACCCAGGCTTATATCAAAAGCGTTTTAGGCGGACAAACCGGTCAGATCTATAAAGTATTATAACAGGCGCTCAAAAATTAGAAAAGAAATGACTATCCACTTGTAGTATCACTTGCGGGTAGTCATTAAGAAAGATTAAAATGGTTTGTATTAAAGAAATGAATTAACAAACAAGTAAAATAAATATTATGAAAATACTCATTTTAGGGGCCACTGGCAGAACCGGTCGCCTTATTGTTGAAGAGGCTTTAAAGCAAGGTTATGATTTAAATGTTTTGGTGCGGGATAAAAATCAAATACCCTTTGATACAAAATCAATAAAAGTATACCAGGGAACCCCTGCCCGTCGAGCAGATTTAGCGGCTGCAATGCAAGGATGTGAGGTAGTAATAAGTGCCTTAGCTGTTGCAAAAGCTTCAGATGCTCCCTGGTCTAAATTGATATCACCTGAAAATTTCGTGTCTGAAAGTATGAAAAATGTGATCGCCGAAGCGAATCAACAAAACCTTAAAAGGTTGATTACAATTTCTGCATGGGGTGTTCTGGAAACTAAAAAGGACGTACCTTTTTGGTTCAAATGGATGATTGAATATACCAACCTTCGCCATGTCTACGCGGACCATGCAGCACAGGAAAAATTATTAGCAGCTTCGAATTTAACCTGGACAGCAGCAAGGCCGGTTGCCTTAAATGACTCCAAAAAGATAAAGACCTTAAAGGTGAGTTTTAATAACCTCCCTAAGCCAAGTTTATATATCAGCAGGCAAAGTGTAGCTAAATTCATTGTTGATATAGTGAAATCCGATAAGTACGATAGGAAAACCCCAACTATTTCTGAAAGTTAATATCGCGGGGAGATGCAAAGCCGCTACCGTTGGCACTTGCCATTGATCGGTCTTATCACCATCCCCGTTAATTTAAGGGAATGAATTTGAGCAATAGTAGCTATCCTAATATGGGGCAACTTTAAAGTTCTCTTCTCCATATTTTACTTTTAGATTAAGTTAATTTTTAGTCATGATATTTTAACAAATAACAATGTATCAAATCGCATTAATTACCCACATTGTGGGGATAACTCTTATGGCAGGCACTACCCTTGTGGAATATTTACTTACAAGACATTTCTGGAAGTTATACGCGAGCGACAGATCCAGAGCAATTACAACCAATGAAGACGGATTTAACTTTCATTTGATAGTTAATATTGGAATTATTCTCTTGATTCTGTCGGGGGTGACAATGTTGGTAATTACGCAAGGTTTTTTTGCCAAGCAAATCTGGTTTCAAATAAAAATTGGTTTAATTGTCATTATTGCTATCAACGGATCGGCATTCGGAAGAAAACAAGATGCGAAACTTAAACGGTTAATAGCACTGGAAAAATTGAACTTTCTTCAGGTTGACCCACGCGGGCAAGAAAATCGGAAGGACGATCTTATGAAGGTTAAAAATCGCCTCGATCTTTTTTATGTTTCTCAGCTTATAATGTTCCTTACCATTTTTACACTTAGTGTTTTCAAATTTAACTAGGCTCAGCTTAATAGTGCAATCCAGCAAATTCCGGTTCGAAATCCATACCATAAATGTCTTCAAATTCGTGCTATTTTTCTGTAAATCAGCTATAAACTGGTTCGAAATCAGACCCATCATCGACCCAAAATGCCTCTCATGAAAATGAGAGGCATTTTTTGTTTGTAAGGCAGTTAGATTTTTTTAGGGTAGTCGCAGACTACAAACATAGTCGTCCGAAGTTTTTAAACTTCGGACAGCGGATTTTTAAACTTCGGACAGCGGAGTTACCAACAATTGCAAACTCCGGACGGCGGGTTTTACACCCACCGAAGTTACTTTGCCATCACAATTTGCCACAGGGAACATCTATAAACGCACAACAAGCGTACGCTTTCGTAACAACTTTTTTCATTAAAAATCAATTATTAAATTCATAATCAATTAGATATAACTTTGGCACGATATTTACGAATAGTTTCGTATAAAATAGTGGTTCCTATAATTATGAGATATTACATCCTGTTATTTTTCCTGTTCCTGGTGACATTCGCTAATGCCCAAAAGTTTTATGTGAGTTATAAACCATCCGTTTATAAAGGCCCATTTACAGGCAACGTGATCCTGTATCTTTCCACTAAAAACGAAAATCCTAAAAACGAAGTCGGCTGGCCCTGTTACCGGATGACGGTGAAAAATATCATGCCCGATCAGCAGATCGTATTTAACGACTCGTGTTTGTCCTATCCCACGCTGCTTTCACGTATCCCACTCGGTGATTATTATGTGCAGGCCGTATGGGATTTGAATATTGATGGCCGTATCATAGGATTGAGCACAGGCAATATGTACAATGTCAGCCGGAAGATTACCTTGAACGATCCGAAAGAAGGTTTTGCGTTGGTTTGCGACCAGGCCGTTAAAGCCCCGGTTTTTGTTGATAGCCACTTTGTTAAGGAAATTAAAGTAAGTTCTAAATTGCTGACCCGCTTTAGTCATAAGCCAGAGTACATCCGGGGTGCGGTGATCCTGCCAAAGCAATATTATACCGAAGCCAAAAGGCGTTTCCCTGTCTATTTTATGGTAGCCGGCTTCGGTGGCGGCTATATACATTATTCCAGCTCGGAGAGTAGTGACACGGCGGCCTCGGTTCCGCTGGATACCGTCGCCTGTATCAAAGTTTACCTCGATGGTGATTGTTCGCTGGGGCATAATACCTATGCCAACAGCGATAACAATGGCCCTGTAGGCGATGCCTTCGCTGACGAGTTTATCCCGCAACTGGATAAACAGTACCGGACGAACGGCGCACGGCTGATCCGGGGGCACAGCAGCGGTGGCTGGACAGTGGTATACCTGCTTACGCATTATCCCAGGCTTTTTGTGGCCGGGAACGCCAGCGCGCCGGACCCCGTGGACTTCCGCCGGTTTTCATCCACTAATCTGTACCAGGATAAAAAGCTGAACCGTTATGTCGACGGCCTGACCATGGACAGGCCCCCGATACTCGATAGTGTGGCCTACGACCGACCAAATATCACGCATAGTATTGAAGGTATTTTTTATCGCGGGCAGCAAAACGTTTCTTATGATGCCGTTTTTGGCCCCAGAGGCACTGGCGGGTTGCCGGAACGCATGTTTGATCCGGAAACGCTGCTCATCAATCCCGCTGTGGTTAACTATTGGAAACGTTACGATCTCACGCAATATGTCATCGCACGCTGGCCGGGATTGAAAAAAGACTTAGAGGGGAAATTACGGATCTCCGTGGGGACAGAGGATGTTGAGCAGTGCCCTGCCGTGCGGTTAATGGAAGAGGAAATGAAAAAACTTGGGGCCGGTATAACGTTTGCCTATTACCCCGGCGACCATTTTAGCGTGGTAACAGGGGAATATAAGAAAGCATGGGATGACTTTTTGCTTAAAAGGTACCGGGAATGGCTGAAGTCACAAGAAAAGTAAAGCTCTGCCAGAGTGTTTCGGGACGCTTGACAGTGGTTCCGTGATCTTTGGTCAGGAGTGATGTTTACCATCGATGAGACATTCGTCTATGGTGCCGATGATCTCGGTGTGTTTCGCAAATCGTAGTTATCATTAGTTATTAATAGTAAAAGTGACCTTTAGCTTGGTTCGAAATTAGTACCATAAACATTATTAAATTCGTGCTATTTTCTGTAAATGTAAATCAGCTATGAACTGGTTCGAAATTTGAACCACCACTGACCCAGAATACCTCTCAAGAAAATGAGGGGCATTTTTTTGATAAAACAGTTGGGTTTTTCAGTGTAGTCGCAGACTACAAACATAGTCGTCCGAAGTTTTCAAACTTCGGACAGCGGGCATCCAGCCAGGGGAGAAAAGCCACCTGCTGCTGTGCCGAGAGACCAGAGAAAATGCCGTCAACGGCAATAGTGCTTGCCCCGGTACCCGCAGCAGTTCCTGAGATCGGCCGGTGAAAATGCGTTTCCGTGATACCGAAACGTCCGTATTCATCCTCGTTCAGCAAAAGCCTGATCGCGTCGATGATCGTTGTCTTACCACAACCGTTCTCACCCAGCAGCACGGTCAGGCCTGGGTTAAAACGGACAGAGAATCCTTCTTTAAATACTTTATAACCGGCGATCTTGATTTCTGACAGGTACATCTATTTACGGCCGAATTTGAAATATTTTTCCTGAAACATAATACCGAAATCTTTTTCCTGCTGGTCTTTGAAATAATCATCGTTAAATGAATAAATCTCCAGCCGGTCATTCTGGATCACATGCAAATGATTTTCATAATTGATGGAACGCGGGTATACACGCCAGCGCGTGATCTCACCCGGTATATTGAAAAAGTTATCATTACCGGTGAGGACGACAAGGGCATTCTCGCATTCGACTATAGTACCGAAATAAGAGGTTCCGCCTTTAATAATGCGTCCCTTCCAGGGCTGAAAGTTAAAAAGCTTCTTTTGGGAGAACATTTCGCTTGCATTTTCGCGGCTGTCAAATGTAACGACCTCTAAAACATTATCAGCTGCATAATACAGTTTCTCATTTGTGCCCCAGCTCAGGCTGTTGACCTCGGAACGGCCGAAGATCGCTTCCTGGCTGATCTCTTCCTCAAATATTAATTTTTTCTTGCCCGGAATATAATCTTCCTGTTCTGCCCATTTATGGTAACTCAGGAAAGAATCACCCAGGAGCGAGGAATTATAGATGCTGGAAAAATTATAATCGGCAAAAGAGGAATGGCGGCCGGAGATCTTCTTCATGTCGGCATCATCCATGTTCCCCGGCTCCTCGTCTTCCCAGTCGAATATCGAATGGTAATAGCTGGATGCCCGGTATTCATACAGGCCTTCATTACCGCCAGATAACGCGATTTTGGCATACCTGCCAGCCTTCATATTGAAGGCGATAAAATCATTAACCAATGGTGCTTTGGTGCTCACCTTATAGTTATTTGTTAAGTTACGGTGGGCGGTGGCGCTCAGGATACCTTTGTAAGTAGCTGCATATATCTTATTGTTCAGAATCTCGGAGTCGGTTTGAAGTTCGCGGAACGGGTTATCCTGTTCGCCAAGCATAAAGGCGCGAAGAGCCAGTTCGTCAATGACCAGTTCGCGGGAATTGATACGGCTGAATTTAGAATACAGTAGCGCCTTAAACGCCTCATCGTTAAACAGTACCTGGAGACCGTCCCCATAAAGCAGCCCACCCTGTAAAAATGCGCAAGTAAAAGCCAGCCGGTCATATTCGTCCTCAATAAAGAATTCTACCAATTGAATCCAATCGACAACGGCCAGCTTTCCGTTTGTACACCAAAGGTATAACCTGTTCCGGTATATCTGGCAATCCCAAAAATCGCCGATGATGCTAATCTTACACGGATTCATAAACGACCTCCCTGAATTCTGGACCGCAGTGATTTGCTGATCAGTCCGTTTTGAGACCAGGCATCGAGTATAACCGGTCTTGGCCTGTCCTGTGGCCGATTGTTATTGTCTGCCGGGTAACCGTGCCAGTTTGCAGCATCTGAGCGGAACTTAGCGATGCGCAGCCCATAATTCTGATAATTTTTACCTAGCACGACTAGTTGGTTCAAACCTTCCGAGATCAATCCCCATACGAATCCATCCTCGGTCCAGTTGCTGGTAAAAGCCTCGTTAAAACAACTCATTTCCGTATTGCTGTCTACTATCCAAACCGATGCGTCTTCAGTTGCATGAGTTTTCCGGTGTTTTGGAGATACGATATATAATTGCCCACATGGCAACAAAATTGGTAATAAGGGCATTTTATAAGGTTTATAAGATTTAAAATTATTAAATAATATTCAATCTTACTGTTTTTTTAAATATTGATTTTCAAAATGTTAAGACTGCTGCCATTTATTTTAAGAAATATTAAATTTTATTGGAAAAAAGAAAGAGTGCTGCAAAGCTATTAGGCGAAATCGCTATGTCTATTCAAAAATAATTAGCCTTAACACTTAATGCCAACTATTTAATATTGGTAGTAGATTTTTGGAAAAAAATCTTTGCCTATTCATATCTTAAAATAATAAATTTATGTCAGTTAGCTAGTACGTGGTTATTGTACTTGATATTCTAGGGAATATTTACTGGACTGGCTTACCAGTCAATAGCACTCTACTATAGAAAATAGCAAAATCAATAGTAGGGAGTTTTGATAGACTCTACTATAGACAAAATTCTGCTTTACCTAATGGTGCAAATTTCTTCGAAAAAATCCAGTTATTCATCCTTTGAACCTCTTTCGAGCTCTTTCATTTTTTGTGGAAAATCGGCCAATGCTTTCAAATCTGCTAGAAAACGCGAAGAAATTTGTACGGTTTTCCACCCAAAATGCCTCTCATGAAAATGAGAGGCATTTTTTGTTTGTAAGGCAGTAGCAGAAAACACAGCCTTATTCAATGCTGTTTGCAATATTAAGGGCGGCAAAAGCTGAATTACCGGTAATTACCAGGATCTTGCTGGACTTTTTTGGCTGCGTTACATCCCGCGTAGCGGCAAGGAATTGTGAAATATCAGTTTCTACTTGCCAATTGGTGGGTACGGTTAAATTTATTTCTCCAAATGCCTGTGAAATATCCAACACCACTACACCTGAAATATCAGCACAGGTAAAATCCAATATGGTTTCACCGAAAAGATTATTGATTTTACCACCTTTAAAGTCTTTTGAAATAATAGCTTTCTTAACGCCGCCAAAAATAGCGGTCGTATTCAGGTAATCTGAAACCTGAGCATTGAGTATTGTTGATTGTGCGTTCATCGTTTTTCGTTTTAATTGTTGCTCAAAAGTAAAGGAAGGGGCGCCTTTAAAAAGCTAAATCACGCAAACGGTTAACAGTTGTCGGTAAAAGTGGTGGTTGAGTCGGTAAAATGTGTTTTGAATAAAATGAAGGTGTCTTTTTGGATCAAACTGTCTTACGGTAGTCGGGTATTTTAAATTAGAACTGACAGTATCGGTGCGGTGATACCCATCCAAGACTGTCGCAAACAGCCCCTTAAATTGTCTTTTTTCCCCCTCACCGTGCTTGGTTGTATCGAATAACTTTATTCAAGTTTAAAATCGTCTCTTACCATAACCCCACAATCATGAATAATTCAATCAGTTTGCCAAAGAAAAGTCAGAAGTTCTTTTTTCTTCTTGTAGCGTTATTGATAATTTCTCAGTGTTTGCTGCCCATAAAGAGTTTTTGCCAAAAGCCTACGGATTCGAAACTTGAAAAAATGCCGGTTGACCTGGAAAGGGACTATGCTTTAAGCGCACTGCCCCCTCATCTGCGTAAAGGTGCTGCCGTTTATCTATTAGATCCTGTAAAAGGCTATTATATGGTTCAAAAAGGAACAAATGGATTTGTTTGTTTTATTACAAGGACAGAATGGGAGTGGGGTGAATTCAGGAACGACCTTACCATGCCCATCAGCTTCGACGCCGCAGGCGTAAAAACAATTTTTCCTGTTTACCAGGATGTGGCTGCCATGCGTGCATCCGGAAAATATACAGCCGCACAGATCAAAAATATAGTGATAGACCGGATAAGGAAAGGCATATACAAGGCGCCGGCAAGACCCGGGATATCTTATATGCTGGCCCCGGTTATGCGGGGATACGATGGCAATCCGGGTAATAACCATATAATGACCATGAGCATGCCTCATTATATGTTTTATGCTCCCTATATGAATAATGCCGATATAGGTGGTGATAAAGAACACGGCCCATTCATACCTGATGACACCGTAATGGGAGATAAGAAAGGGCCTTTTGGGTATATCATTTTGCCCGCAGGTGAGGCAGAAGCAGCAAAAATAGTTAGCGCTGGCATCGACTTGCTGAAACGACTTGTTGCTTACAAATCATATTATAAAATTAAGGCTGGTGGTATGTAAAGCTTGTAATTACAACTAAGTTTATGAGGTTTATGCTTTTTGATGAAGCCTTTGTGTTCGGACCCCATAATTTACCCAATTTTTTTGCCTCTCAGGAAATTGAGGGGCATTTTTAGTTTTTTAAGGTATTGGTGCGGTAATGTCGCCGACTAAAGGCTAAATGGTGCGCTTTGATACATTGCCAATTTTTGTTAAACTTGTATTGAGCTTTGGGAATGAGCGACTTCGGTACTTTTCGGATCGGCAAACAACCCCTGGCATTAAAAAAAAGTACAGGAATAAATAAGAACGACATCACCATTTACATAAGTAATTTTTAAATGGATTACCAAATATTTACACCACCCGGGCAACTGCGGGACTTAGTGCAATGTTATTGGACGCTGGAAAGCGACCCAAATGCCGCTACGCCCGAAACTTATTTTTTGATGGCCGATAGTTGCCCGGAAATTATTTTTCAATACAATGAGGGATTTCAGGCCTATTCGGCACAAAGTGCGCGGATCCGTTTCCAGCATTCTATTAGTGATAAATTTATTGTTGGGAAGAAAGTTGGTTTTTTTGGGGTAAGGTTATATCCGCATGCTGTAAACCAATTACTAAATATGCCGGCAAATGAAGTGGTGAACCATGTTTTTGATTTCTCGGATTTATTCAGGCAGGAAGGAACCGACCTGGCCGACCAGGTATACAATGCTGCCGGCACGCCCGAACGCATAGCACGGGTTTCTGATTATCTTACAAAAAAGACATCCTGGCAAAAGATGGACCCGGTTAAATATTTTGTTGACCAGGTTATTGAGCGGAAAGGAGTTGTAGATCTTTCAACAATGCAGCACCAATCTGGCTTATCCGTTAAACAATTTGAACGGCGGTTTAAAGCCATCACTGGGTTTCCGCCAAAATACTTTGCACGGATTGCCCGTTTTCAGGCTGTTAAAGACAGCTACGCTTTGGGCCAGTTTGCATCTATGACCAGCCTTGCATACTCCGGGAATTATTATGATCAATCGCACTTTAACCGGGAATTCAAAGAATTTTCGGGGGTGCAGCCGCTTCAATATTTTAAACGGTCGGAACAGGAAAATAATAGTTTTCAAAAAGCTGACAAAGGTTTTTTCAACGCCGGAAGCCAACGCCCGTTCGATGGATACCTGCCCTGTGGTTGGTTTGTCTGAAAACACTCTATTCAAAAAAAACTTCTGAATTAAAAGCCTTTACTACATCTTGATAACGAGGGTGCTGATATTGGATTCGATTTGCCTTTCTTAATTTCCATAAAAACGCTATCAATTCGGACTGTATTTTCAGATGACGATTTTGTACAATTTTTTAAATTGTTTAAAAAATACCTTGCAGCGGCAAATAAAAACGGAATCTAAGATTAATTAAAATGAAAAAAACACAGCGAAAACTTATATCGGGCATTATCATAAACAGTCAAACCGACATTGCGCCATCTGTTTATTATTCAACAAGTACATTTCAGGTTGACAGAAGGAGGCGCACCATAGTAAAATATGTGATGAATTTTTTACTGGCTTTTAGCCTTCTGCTTTTTGTACCGGCTGTCAATTGTTGGGCACAACAAAATTCTGCGACTGAACATGATGGCCAGCACGATTTTGATTTCAACATAGGAACATGGAAAACCCATATCCGCCGCCTCCTGCATCCGCTTACCGGCTCCAACAAATGGGTAGACCTGAACGGAACGGTCTTTGTACGGAAGGTTTGGGATGGCCGTGCGCAATTGGAGGAGATTGAGGCCGATGGTTCGGCTGGACATTTCCAGGGACTCACCTTGTTTCTTTATCACCCAGAGGCGCATCAGTGGGCGCAGTACTTCGCCAATGGCGACGAGGGCGTAATAAATCCGCCTGGAATTGGTGCGTTTAAGGATGGCCGCGGCGAATTCTTCGATCAGGAATTGTTCCACGGTAGAAGTATCCTTGTTCGATTTATATGGTATGATATTACTCCGGATTCTCACAAGATTGAACAATCTTTTTCTAACGACGGCGGCAAAACCTGGGAGCCGAATTTTGTTGCGACGCTTACAAAGGAAGAAACGCCGATTGCTGATGAGCGGCCTTTACCTCCTGTTTCGGGCGTAGCCGACGGCTCACGCGATTTCGACTTTCATTTTGGTGTGTGGAAGACCCATATCCATCGCCTGCTAAAGCCGCTCACCGGTTCAAACGCCTGGACCGATTACGACGGCACTTCTGTAGTAAACAAAGTATGGGGAGGACGCGCGAGCCTGCTGGAACTCGAAGCTAATGGCCCGGCGGGGCATATTCAAGGCCTTGGATTGCGGCTCTATAACCCACAATCGCATCAATGGAGCCTAAACTGGGTAAACGGCGGCTCAGACCCGTTTATGACAACGCCAATGGTTGGCAAATTTGCCAACGGGCAGGGGCGGTTTTACGATCAGGAAGACTTCCAGGGAAGGATGATTATGTCGCGCAATGGCTTTTCTGATATTACCCCCAACTCCAGCCGCTTTGAACAGGCTTTCTCTGAGGACGGCGGCCAAACCTGGGAAACAAACTGGATCATGACTTTTAACAGATAGTTTTTATCCGGCCACTTTAAATCAATAATAAATTTGTTCGGGATATTTGCCATATTCCACCCGGGCGCCTTTCATGAAAATGAAGGGCGCTTGTTTGTTTTTGGTGTAGTGATAACACCAACAATGGCTAATAGCTAATCGTTGTTTATTTGGTGGTGATGGTGCTCATTTTGGCAAATTCCACATCATTGGGTTCCCATAGTTCGATCTTATTGCCCTCCGGGTCCATTAAGTGTACAAAATTGCCATAGCTTGTCTTTTGCACGCTGTCGGTAGGGAGGATACCCGCTGTTTTCATTTGGGCCAAAAGCTGATCCAACCCTTCCACGCGGTAATTGATCATAAATTGCTTTTCAGAGGGCGCAAAGTATTTGGTGGTTTCCTTAAACGGCGCCCATATAGTAAAACCCTTTTTTGTGCTGTCAATACCCTGGTGCCATTCAAAATCTGAACCGAAACCCCCGATGCGGATGCCGAGGTTCTTGCTGTACCAGGCTTTTAGCGCCGCAGGGTCTTTGGCCTTAAAAAAAATACCACCGATGCCTGTCACGCGCGGACCGCTATTGACCGGAGTAGTTAAACGGCTAAAACCATAGCCCAACAAGAAGGCCGCGCAAAACAGGCCCATTAGCGTAAACTTTTTCATGATATGTGTTTTGAACTAAAGATAGGGAATTGACAGGCTTTTAATTTTAAAATATTGGAATTTGTTGCAGTTGAATATAAATTGGATTAGGATTATTAAAGACGAAATGTTTCTGATGAAAATGAGAGGTGGTTTTTATTTTGACCAATTTAGCGACGAACAATTGGAAAGTAAGCTCACCATTATTAAGCGTTTCCAAAAAAGTTGAACAGTATTATTGGGGAATTACTACCTTTAAATAGACATAACCTTTAAACTTATCACATGAACCATTTGACAGAGCCAAGTACGATAATTTCTATTGCGGCATTTATAATATCTTTATTAGCCTATCGGCAAAGTCTTAAACTGCCCAATGAAAACAAAATTTTCGAGGAAAAGATTAGGGTTTATCATGATCTTATTAAGATTATGAACGAAGCTATTAACGAGATATTCGGCTGTATTAATGAATTTGCAGAGAATAAGAAAACAAAAGAGTTTGATGAAAAAGAATTGAAAGACGATTTTAATGATGCCATAGATGCAGCGATTTATAGCGTAGAAGATGCAATAACTGACAATTCCCTGGTATTACCCGATAAGGTTGTAGTCAAACTAACTGGCTTCCTGGAATTGTTGGATAAAGATGAATATCTTGATACCTATGTTTCTTTAGAGGAATTTGAGAAATTGGATACTACGATTGAGGAGGCTTTTAATGAAGCAATTGATATTATGCGGAAGGACCTTGATTTTGATATTTTGAATAAAGGGTTAAGAAAACGGATCAGGGGGAACAATGCGTTTCGGATACTTAAGTGATTCGGGTTTTAAATATAGCAAGAATTCTGCTTGCAGAACTCAATGGAAACAATTACATCGTTAGAGGGAAAGTATATATATTTTCCTTCTGAGTTGAAAAAGTTAAACTAGCAAGGGTAATTACAATAAATGAATATAATCTTACAAAAATGAATGCGTCGCGTTCGGCAAGTCAAAAATTCAGCGTCATTAACAGGGAAACCAAACTTGTTGCGGAGCTGGCTACAAGTGGTCTCGAAAATATTCGAAAAATACACCTTAACCAGGCTTTTTATTACCAATCATTTTACGCCATGAGCATGGGTTTGGAGCGGTTAATGAAATTAATAGTACATATTGAGCAACCCCTCATAAATCCTTTTAAACTTGGACATAACATAGAAGACCTAAGTAGTTTTCTAAATATTAGTTTTCCGGCCAATAGTATCGAAAATAATATCATTATATTTTTGAGTGCCTTTGCAAAAGGAGATCGATATACCATTGTTGATTTTCTTTACAATGGTGATAACACTCGCCTTGCTAAAGAACCAATTGCTAACTTTTATGCTAATATTTTAAGCGCTATATTGAAACTACATCCACCTAAAAGAAGCATCCCTTTACCCGATCTTTGTGATATTAGCTATGTGTTAAGCATTAAAGAAGACTTACCGAAATACAGAGCCTAAACGATTTGATGGAACATAATCAATTGATAGAACACGGTGCCAAGTATTGCACTATGTATATGGGGCGTGTTTTAAAGCCGTTTGTGGAACGCTTAGTGACGCACGATGGAAATCCTAATCCACACTTTAGTGAGCATTTTAAATTCTTGTTTTTTGAGGATGAATATTTTCTAAATAGGAAAACATATCGTGGGTAATCCTTAGATTAAATTTGCAGGATATTCGTCATAAATAGTGATGAAGTTACAATCTACGAAGATGCTTAATTGGGATTGCAATTGCTTGGATTTTAATCCTGAATTTAACAAGCTGATGACCCTAACAAGAGTAAGAGTAGTTGAATTTAATCACTATTTTGACTTAAATCTTAGTAGAATCCGCAGTTAATGGAAAGTCAACGGCTTTTATTATATTCGTTTATGATTTCTCCAAATAACATAATGCCGCCAAAAAATTGGCAGGACTTTGAAACTTTATGCCTGAAACTTTGGGGAGAAATATGGGATATCCCTCATGAAATAGAATACAACTCCGATAATTCACAAGGTCAACAAGGTGTCGATATCTATGGTGCCGTTAATGGCGGATTGAAATATTTTGGAATTCAATGTAAAAATAAAAAGCTCAATTTAATAGATGGTTCACCTAATCGTATAACAATAACGGATATACAGGCTGAGATAAACAAAGCAAAACGCTTTAAACCACCATTGTCAAAATTGATAATAGCGACTTCACTGCAAAAAGACCAAAAAGTTGAAGAGTATGTTAGGGAAGAAAATGTAGCTAATTTAAATAACGCCTTGTTCTCAATTCAGATTTGTTTTTGGGACTATTTTGAACGTAAAATCCCGGAATTTCAAAAAGTATATGATTGGTATTTGAAAAATGAAAATTTTCACCGCGTCCGTGAAATAGGTGTCACTTTTAGTGATGGCAAATCGATAATGATATATCAGCCAAAATTTCTTAAAACGATTGAGCGATTTACTGATAAGAAGGAGCCGGAACCCCAACAGCCATCTACAGATAATTCCGGTTTTTCTTTCCTTTTAAAAGATGACTTAAGTGTCCAAATCAACCCCATTTTAGAATTTCAGCGCCAACAAAATCAATCAATTCATCAAATGTTTCCTAAAATTGATTGGGAGCAAAGATGTTGGTTTACCCTTTTGATCAAAAATAAAGGTCAAGTCGTAATTGAAGATTATAAACTTCACCTCGACTTTGATGGTGAAGTTGAGGAAGTTGGTGCCGAAAGCTTTAATCCAATATTAGATCCAAGCTTTACAACCAATGTGCGGGAGTACAAAAACACTAAAAAGTCTTTGAGTATAAAGCCACTTAATAAAATTTTAGTTCAAAATGACAGTATTTCGAGCGGAAACATTTATTTACAACCCTTAGTTGGAAAATCGACAGATGTAAAATTGAATTGGAAATTATTATCAAGAGATTTTGAAGATGTTGGATCCTTGGAGATTAAAATAAGACCGTTATTTCACAAAGAATATATAACTCATTATAACCTCAACATCGACGAAGAAAAAACGTCTGAATATCTTTCCCTAATTAAAAGACCGGGTACGCGTCAAATATTCACTGGCGCAATTAGTTTTAATGATAAAGAATCAGATTTTAAGTTTGAATAGATCTTTAAATACAATACCACGTTGGTCGGGATTTATAATCCTCGACCTAAATAATAGTGGATTTTGCAATTAGGAGTGTTCGAAAGAAATAAAAAAGAACCTTTGTCCTTCTGAACAGCGTAAAGAATCTTCTGCAACCTGCAATAAACGCGTGCTTTTCCGAAGCAGAAGTTCCTTCGCCATCGCTCAGGATGACAATTTTGTTTACCATGTTCATCTTTCGAACACCCCGTTGGTCGGGATTTATAATCCTCGACCTAAATAATAGTGGATTTTGCAATCCACGAAAAAGGTTGAATTTAAATCACAATAAATTTTGATTCCATTATTTATTAATCGTAATATTGCAATATAATAATATGGGTTTAACTAAAACAGAAATATTTACTGCCGAGCAAAACAGGCTGGCTACCATGCTTAAGGCATTGGCGCATCCTGCGCGGATTGCTATTTTACAGCAGATCATTAATGCCAACGCTTGTATTTGTGGCGATCTATCGGCCGAACTGGGTTTGGCGCAGCCTACGATATCGCAGCATTTGAAGGAACTTAAAACTGCCGGCTTGATACAAGGAACTATTGAAGGGGTAAGTATATGTTACTGCATTGAACCTACAGCCTGGAAACTATTGAGCGGACAATTGAAGGATTTCTTCAACCTGTACAAAGGCCCGGATAACTGCTGTTAAAAAAAATTGTTCAAATCAATCGTAATATTACGATATGTAAAAAGAAAATATGAAAAACGTAACTTCACTCAACTGGAATGCTTTTAAGGAAGCCTTAATGCAGCATCCGCAATTAACACTACAATTTCAATATGCCGAAAACAAATGGATAGATGCATCCTACCACATCACCGAAATTAAACAGGCACCGATTACTTCGGTTGATTGCGGCGGTGTGATGAACAAGTGGACAGAAATAATTGTTCAGCTATGGGAACCGGGAAATGCCGACGAAACAAGAGCAATGAAAGTGGAAAAGGCGTTATCCATAATTAATGCGGTTGAAAAATTATTGCCATTGGATGCCGACGCTGCTGTAAAAATAGAGTTCGGTAATTCGGAATTTGATACGCGACAAATGTTTCCCGGCGAAATAAATGTTGAGGGTGATAACCTGGTGGTTGATTTAAGACCAAGTAGCGTTCAATGTAAAGCTATTGAACGCGGTGGCAGCTGCGGCACAACATCAGAAGGAGCGGAGTGCTGCACGCCTGTTGCAACACCCGAAATTAAGTTAAAGAACCTTGCCGCTGCCAGCGCATGCTGTGGACCTGGCTGCTGTTAAATTTATAATATAATGAAAATTGAAAAACTAACCGAAAAACACTGGCCCCAGGTAAGTTTCATTTACCAAAGCGGCCTTGCTACAGGGAACGCCAATTTTAGCAGCCAAATACCCGATTGGCGGCAGTGGGATGCTTCGCATGTAAAAAACTGCCGGTTGATTGCAACCGAAGATGGGCATGTTTTGGGATGGGCGGCATTAACCGCTATAGCCGATAGCTGTGTATTTGCCGGCGTAGCGGAGATTAGCATTTATATTGCCGAGGAGTGGCGTGGCAAAGGTGTAGGTAAAATATTATTGAAAGAGCTGATACAGCAAAGCGAAGCAAACAACTTTTGGACGCTGGAGGCGAGGGTTTTCGCCGAAAATGCAGCAAGCATAAAAATCCACATCGACAATGGTTTTCGCATTGTAGGCAGCCGCGAGCGGATAGGAAAATTAAACGGTGTTTGGCGCGATACCATATTGCTTGAAAGACGAAGCGTTACTGTGGGGATATAATATGAACATACTGGTACTATGCACCGGCAACAGCTGCCGCAGCCAGATAGCCGAAGGCTACTTAAGACATTTTGCAGGCGATAAGGCTACTATTTACAGTGCCGGCATTGAAACCCATGGCGTAAACCCTAAAGCTATACAGGTAATGGCCGAAGACGATATCGATATCAGCAATCATACCTCAAACAATGTTGATGAATATACGGGCATCAACTTTGATTATGTAATAACCGTTTGTGATAACGCCAAAGAGAACTGCCCGTACTTCCCCACGCTTGCAAAAAAGATCCATCAAAATTTTCCCGATCCGGCGAAAGCCAAAGGCGACGCCGATGAAATCATAAATGAATTTAGAAAAGTGCGGGATCTGATAAAAAATTGGTCGATACAATTGGTGAAGCAGCTTTAAATTTGTGTGCATTTTATTAATTCCCTTTGCTTGCCTGGTCCGGTTGAGTGTTTCACATAGTAAACTTTTTAACGGATTAAATAGCTAAAATTCCACATTTTTTGTTTCATTTTTTGCAGGCTGTCGCATGCGCGGGTGTTAACTTATTGATTTACAATAGGGGCTGTCTCATTTGTCCCCATGTGTTTCTTTTTGTGTCGTGTTTTTGTGAAACAAAGAGTATGCCTACTCAAAAGTCAACTACAGCGTAATCAATTTAGAGGCCACTTACTTACTTCGTCACACCCGTCAAGCCTGTTGACAGTCCTATCTGACCAATAATTCCGGTTAATTCCCATCTCATCAATCAATAACACCCTGTGTAACAATATGGTGATTTACGAACTACTTTAGGTGAAAACTCCTAAAAATACAATCGATTGTTAATTAATTAATATATTGATAATCAGATACTTAATTTCAATGTAACATTTGTTGTATAATCATTAACAAAAATGTTACAATGCTTGTATTAACTCCTCTAAATTCACATTCCATATAAACATGATAAAACCCGGCATGCTTTTCCGGTAAATTATAAACCCTGTTAACGATAAATTTTATAAAAGAAAATCAAAAATTCCGAAGGAGGCATTTGCTGCTTTCTGAATCTTTTTGTCAATACAATACCATCAAATCAACTAACCAAATCAACTAACCAATTTAAATCTTTAAATGGATCCAAATGAAGAAAAATGTACTTATTAACAAGTTTACAAGTTGCAAAAAATCATTATTGATTTTTCTGCTAACTGTATTTACCTGTTCTATTGCATTTGCCCAAAGCCGGCAAATTACGGGTAAAATAACTTCAACAGAAGGCGAATCAATAATTGGCGCAACTGTTAAAGTAAAAGGCGGCACAGTAGGTGTAATTACCGATGTGAACGGCTCTTTTAAAATAGCAGTACCGGCTAACGCTGTACTTACGGTAAGCTATATCGGTTACGACTCAAAAGAAGTTGCGGTAGGTAGCGGCGATGTAGTTAATATTAAACTATCCGCATCAACAAGCACGCTGAATGAAGTGGTAGTAATAGGCTACGGTACTACAAAGCGTAAAGATCTTACCGGGTCGGTAAGTTCAATTACCGCTGAAACAATTACACAGCAACCTGTTACCTCGTTAGATCAGGCCATGCAAGGCCATGCTTCGGGTGTGCAGGTGACCAGTAATGACGGTGCCCCGGGCGGTAACGTAAACGTATTGATTAGAGGAACCGGAAGTTTAGCAACAGGCGGCAATACTCCGCTTTATGTTGTTGACGGGTATCCGCTTGATGCCGGAGGCATTAACAATATCAATCCAAACGACATCGCTACATTAGATATATTGAAAGATGCATCGGCTACTGCCATCTATGGTATTAGGGCGGCTAATGGTGTTGTTATTGTTACTACCAAAAAGGGCAAGAAAAATGCTACCCAGGTTAGTTTTGATATGTATGATGCTTTTCAAAGCAAGCCTAAAGAATATGACGTATTAAATGCAACCCAATTTGCAACGTTGGCCAACACACTTGCTGCTGCATCGGGCGGTAGTTTTCAAACGTTCGCCGCGTGGTCAAATCCGGCGTCATTAACCAATGCTGATTGGCAAAATGCTATTTACCATACAGGCTTAACACAAAATTACAGCCTTGCAATACGCGGCGGTAATGATAAGGTTCAATCAGCAACATCAGTTGCTTATTACCACCAAAAGGGCATTGTGTTGGGTTCATATTTCCAAAGGATCAGCCTGAGTAATAATACCGATTACCAGCCCGTAAAGTGGTTAAAATCGTCAACAAGTGTTAAATACTCTTATCAAAACCAAAATAATCCTTACGGCACAGGTTCGCTGATAGGGGTAAGCGAATTGCCACCAACGCTTAACGGCGGCAATTCAGCCACCAGCCAGATAGATGATGGTCATGGCAATTATGGTTTTTTTAACCCTATTTACGTTTATACTGCAAAATACAACAATCCGGTTTTTACTATTAACAATAACCGGTACCAAAACTTAAATAATTTCTTTTTAGGCAATAGTTCATTGGAGGCCACTATAATTGATGGGCTTAAGGTTAAAACAAATGCCGGTATTACCTATAATGGGTTTACAGGTTCTTATTTTGCGCCTGAGGATGATCGCATGGTTAACCAATACGGGGGCCAGGCAGCAGCAGCGGCGCTTCCTTCTTATAACCAGAATATAAACAGCACATTTGACTGGTTGTGGGAAAATACGCTGTCGTACGACAAAAGTTTTGGCAAGCACAATATCAGTTTTCTTGCCGGTATTTCGGAGCAAGAATCTAGTTACAATTCAATGGCCGGAAGCGGCACGCCTACCAACAATGTTACTGCAGATTTAGCTCAAAGTTCGCCATCCAGTTTCACGCCGACTACACCTGGCACGCTGCCTGAGAACGGACAACAGGTTACTTCCCTGGCATCGGAGTTTGCAAGGTTAAGCTATAACTATGATGAAAAATACTTTATCACCGGTACGGTGAGGAGGGATGGCTCGTCCAAATTTGCTCCCGGTCATCAATATGGTGTGTTCCCTTCAGGAGCTATTTCATGGAAAGCCAAAGAAGAGTCGTTTTTAAAAGATCAGGATTGGATTTCGGATTTGAAATTCAGAGGCAGTTATGGTGAGGTAGGTAACCAGGGCTCTATTCCTGATTACCAGTTTGCTGCATTGTACGCTTCTGGAACAGCTGCAACCACTTCGGGTAATAATGGTTACTCGTTGGGTAAAACATTTCAGCCAGGTATTTATCCTTTACAGCCTGCAAACCCCGATTTGCGTTGGGAAACTGATTACCAAACTGATATTGGTACAGATATGGCCTTTTTACACGGTGACCTTACTTTTACTGCTGACTGGTTTTACAGAAAATCAGACAACTTTTTGTTATACATACCTGTGCCGGCACAAACTGGTTACAGCTATGAGAGTAAAAACGTAGGCAGCATGGATAATAAAGGGCTTGAACTAGCTGTTGGCTATAGCCATAACGTAAGGAGTGATTTACGGTTAGGGGTTAATTTAACTGTAACAACAGTATACAACAGGCTTACCAGTATAACCTCCGGCGTTCAGGAGCTTTCTAACTTTGGCGCGCCTGCTTATGCAGGGGCAGCAGCTACGCTTGCCGCACCAGCTATGCTTGGCTGGCCGGTTTATACCGAAACATCTGTAGGGCAGCCGGTAGGCGAATTTTACGGTTATAAATCGCTCGGTATTTTCCAGTCGCAAGCGCAAATAAATGCGTTAAACACGGCAGCTCAGGCAAAAGGTTTTGCAGCATACCAACAGCCTGGTACGCAAGCCGGCGATCGTTATTTTGCAGATCTCAACCATGATGGTACAGTGAACGCAAGTGACGAAACCAGCCTTGGAAGCCCAATCCCTAAGTTTTATGGAGGGTTAAACCTTACAGCATCTTACAAAGCCTGGGATTTTAACGCCTATTTTTATGGTGTGTACGGAAACAAAATATTTGACTTTGCAGAAAGTTCTTTAGAAAGTTTCCAAAACAGGAGTTTTGTGGGAGTTGAGAACATAAGCGAACAATATTTGCAAAACGCCTGGACACCTGCTAACCATTCAAACACTTACGCCAGGATCACTGTTAACGACGATGCTATCGGAAGTAACGTTGCTTCGAGTGCTTATGTTGAAAATGGCAGCTTCCTGAAGTTGAAAAACTTTACTGTTGGTTATACTTTACCGGCAGATTGGTTGAGAACCATCAAAATAACAAAAGTAAAGATATATGTTTCTGCACAAAATATTTTCACCATTACGAGTTACAAAGGTCTTGACCCTGAGATTGGTCAGCAAGGCAATAACCCAACCCAAACCGGTATTGACAACGGGGTTTATCCATCGTCGAAATTTTATACTGTGGGCTTAAATGTAACTTTTTAATAAAGAAGATAGATAGAACATTAAAATATAAAGACATGAAAATTAATAAAAAAAGCATTACTATAACGGTACTCACCCTGTGTGTGGCGTTAATTATGCCGCTAAGTTGTAAAAAGAATTTTTTAACGACAACCGATACAACGGCGGCTACAGCTACTTCCGCTTTTACAAAATCGCAGGATGTTGTGGCCCTGGTAAACTCTATTTATAATACTTACCAGAGTAGCGACTTGTTGAAGAAATCGATCTGGTATTATGCCAATTACGAAACGCATGATTTTTTTAATAACGGAAGTGATATTGTATGGAATTATTACGGAATCGGAGCCAATTTTTATGCGCTCCCTACCTTTTGGAACAATGCTTATGTTGGTATAGGTAAAGCAAACAACGCGCTCGGCATAATAGCTACAGCAAAGGCTCAGGGTGTGGTTACACCGGCTTTAGGTGACCGTTTATTGGGCGAAGCCTATTTTTTACGGGGATTAACCTATTACTACCTTGCAGGTACTTTCGGTGGTGTTCCGATAGAATTAAAACCGATAACCAATGGGCTAACGCCAAGGAGCAGCCAGAGCGACGTATTTAAACAGGTAGTATCAGATATGCAACAAGCCGAAAAATTGTTAGTGTCAAAAACACAACTAACATCGGGCGATTTGGGCAGGGCAACAACAGGCGCAGCTTATGGTTATGAGGGTGCAGCCCAAATGTGGTTGGGTAATTACACAGCAGCATTAACAGCTTTTAACAATCCGGAATTAACCAATAATTATTCATTATTGCCAAGCTATATGAGTGTTGGCGAATATAGCAATCAAAATAACGCTGAGTCGCTTTTTGAAATTCAATTTATGATTACCGGTAACCAGAGCTGGAGTGATGGATGGCAAGATGGTGGTGAAGAAGGCTGGATAGATGATTTTGACTGGCCTCAGGAAATAAGTGGTTTCGGTTATGATTATGCAAACCCCGGCCTTTGGTATTCATACCAAGCTGGTGATTTGCGCAAGCAAGCTACTATTTTAGGCCCTGGCGATCAAAATGTGAGCCCAGATATTATCGCTAAATGGGGCGGTATAAAAGGCTACGCTGTAGTACAGGCAAATTATAAAAGCAATCCAACAGTATACTCTGATGGTAGTGGTAATCCAATTAACACTAATGGAACTATTGCTCACCCTTGGTACGGAACAGACGGTACACCGCGTTCGGGATATTATGATGCAAAAAAATGGCGCGACCCAACCCTTACCGGCTCCAACGGTACAGGTGCAATTTTTGGTGGTCAAAACCAAACATTGTTACGTTATGGCGAGATTTTGCTTGACAGAGCCGAATGTAAGATCAGAACAGGGGATATTACCGGTGGATTAGCCGATTTACAGTTGGTTAGAAATCGTGCATGGGGTGGTACAGCGCCTGCGGTTATGCAGGATGGTTTAACCTGGGATGGTAACCCAACTCAGCCTATAACTGATCCGTTGCAAATGGTATTGAGCGAATACAGGCACGAACTTAGTGCCGAATATTCTGTATTCTATGATTTGCGCAGAGCAGGTCCTGGCGTAGCGGCTACCTTTATTCAGAATGCTTATGGCACAGTAGCCAACAGTACAAATCAAATTGTATATCCTTATGGTCCTACCGCTGATGGAAAGACTCATGGTGTTTGGAATACATCTTTACCAGCAAACAAGGATTTATTACCTATCCCGTCTGCTGCAATTGGTCTTAATCCAAACTTAACCCAAAACCCGGGTTATTAATATACAAAACACAAATCAGAGTAATAAAAAAGCCACCTTTTGGGTGGCTTTTTTATATAATGATAACTTATAATTTAATATAATGCGCTTAACTTAGGGTTACTGCATTAACTACCCTTTACCATTGCCAATATTTTTTTTACTTCTTGCGGGTAGATGGCTATGCGATGGGTATGTACCAATATTTCTGCGGATGATACCTTATCAATTGTAGGTGCCATAATTGCTTTGGAGGGTAAAGCTGGCATGTGACACTGTATACAGTTTGATTTGATGAGCTGCGCATTTAACGAATTGGCCATTTTACAATAATTATGGTTTATAGCGCTATGGCAGTTAAGGCATTTTTGTGTAAATAAAGCCATGTTACCGCGTTGATTTTGATGCGTGTCATGGCAACTTGTACAATCCATTTGGCTGTTTATAAAGCATTTGCTGCTGGCCAATAGTTGCAATTGGTTACCGTGTACGTCCAAATGGGCAGTATCAATAGTATGTTCAAATGCCGGTAACTTAAATCTGGCTAAGGTATCGCCAGGCTCAAACCTAAAAGTTGGCCTCAGCATTTCGCTCTGATTGCCTGAGTGGCATGCAGCACACACATCTATGCGCCGTGCCCTCGGTAATGAACGGAAGCTGGTTATAAATTTAGCGGTTTTTACACCAGGATTTTCGGTTTGAAACTCAACATGCTGTGCTGCAGGGCCGTGGCACCGTTCGCAGTCAATGCTGTACACCAATGTGTTCTTAATAAACTGCTCGGCAATGGTAAATTTCTGTTCTTCGGCTGGCTGGTCGCCTATATACGATGCGTGGCATTCCAAACAGCGGGAAGTAATTACACGGCCAAAGTTAACTCCCGGCATATATTGAGGGCTCATCAGCCATTTATCAAGTTTAGTATAATATGAAACCGGCAGTTGATAAAGCTCATTGCCTTTCCAATACAGATAACTTTCGCCTTTTATACCTCCCAAAACAACACCAAAAGGATGACTTTCAATAGCTTTTCCATTTAAGTAATAGGTTTGGAACATCTGGCCGCCACGTTTTTCCATTACTATTTTTTCGGCTGCATTAAGGTTAATAACATTAAGACTTTTAGCAAAATTACCGTGGATGGTGTTTGTACCTGGGGGCGTAGTAGCAATATAATGTGCAGTATGCAGGTATGAATTATACAACTTGCTATGGCATTTAGCGCATGAAGCCGAACCGGCGTAGGCGCTTCCCCGTGGGTCAACAACCTTATCAGTATTGAAAATGAAATAGACAATAGCCAGCAGGAGGGTTAAAATAACGGAAATAGCTATTAGTTTTTTCATTATTTCCCTTGCTTAAAAAGTAAAATCGTTGCCACTAATATAATCCCATTTTCCCTTGTCATTTATTTTATAGAATTTTATGGTGCGATTTACAAGTACCGCGATAGGACCTGTATTTAGGCAAAATATACAATCAAAGCCAGCAGATGTGGTAAAATCCCGGCCCGGAACGTATTCCCAGCTACCTGACTTGCCTATTGTATAAAACTTTACCAAACTGCCTGTACGTACACCAATAAAATTTTCCATTAAACGGAATACATCATCAAAAGGCTCGGAGCTAACAAAATCTTTAATGGCGCTTGCCGACCATTTACCCCCCGCATTTGTTTCATAAAATTTTACAGTACTGCCATGCCAAACGCCTATCGAATTATCGCTGAAAGGAAATACGCCATCAATGTTTTCAGGACTCACAAAATCTGTATTGACATGATAGGTCCAGTTGCCTTTTTTATTTGTTTTGTAAAATTTTACCGTTTTTCCTTGTCTTACGCCAATAAAGTCGCCTTCAAAATAAAATGCATTGTCAAAATTCGCAGGGCTAACAAAATCTCGCCCCGTTCCGTACGTCCAGGTTTTCTCATACTTTGTCAGGTAAAATTTAATGGTATTATCCTGTCTGATTCCTATGAAGTTAGAAAATAAACAAAATGCTTGTTTGCCTGGTGGTTTTTTACATTGAATCAATAGCATTGCAGTGACGCTCAACAAAAGAATAGCGAATTTTCTCATATCCGGAAAAGGATTTTTTGGTTATAATAAGTGACTTTAAACCGTGAATTTAACACTTAATATGATATATTAGTGGTTTAATTTTGACCAATTATTAATTATGAAGATTTTTTACAGGATAGTTTTTCTATCGCTGATTTCTGGTTTTTTTTCGTGTAAAAAAGCAACCTTGTTTGAGCAAATTCCTTCCTCGCACTCAGGAATTCACTTCAATAATCTGATAACCGAAAACGATTCTATAAACCCTTTAGATGTAGTAAATATTTATAATGGTGGCGGAGTAGGTGTGGGTGATTTTAATAATGATGGCTTACAGGATATCTATTTTACAGGGAACAAAGTATCTAACCGCTTGTATATTAATAAAGGCAATTTTAAGTTTGAGGACGTAACCGAAAAGGCTGGAGTTGGTGGCATGGGCAGATGGGGACGCGGCGTATCTGTTATTGATATTAATAATGATGGTTTAATGGATATATATGTTTGTAATACAATATATCCCGATTCGAACCGGCGCCGTAACCTGTTGTATATTAATCAGGGTGTTGACAAAGATGGGATTCCTCATTTTAAAGAAATGGCTAAAGAATATGGTTTGGATATAAATGTTCAATCAACAATGGCTACTTTCTTTGATTATGATAATGATGGTAATTTGGATATGTATCTTACTGTTAACGAGGCAAGTGAAAACTATTATCCAACTTTGTTTGGTCCATCAACTGCTAAAATGCCGCACGAAAGCCTCGGAAGGCTATTTCATAACGAGTGGGATGCAAAGTTAAAGCATCCGGTTTTTCGCGATGTTTCGGCTAAAGCCGGTATCAATATACAGGGTTTGGGGCATGCGGCAACTATTGTAGATATTAATAGGGATGGATGGAAAGATATATATGTTTCGAATGACTTTTTATCGCCTAATATATTATACATAAATAATCACGACGGTACTTTTACTGACCGTTCAAGGGAGTATTTTAAACATACATCATATAACGCCATGGGGCAGGATATTATCGATATTAATAACGATGGCCTTGCTGATGTTTTTGAGCTGGACATGAGCCCGGAAGATAATTATCGTAAAAAAATGATGCTGGGCGCTAACAATTATCAAAACATACAAAAATTTGAATTGTATGGCTTACAGTTCCAATATGTGCGAAACACGTTGCAACTTAACCAGGGTCCCAGGGTTTTGCAAAACGATACAATTGGTAGTCCCGCTTTTAGTGAAATTGCTTTTATGAGCGGTATCGCACAAACAGACTGGAGCTGGACGCCCCTTATTACCGACTTTGATAATGACGGTTACAGGGATGTTGTAATAACCAATGGATTTCCCAAAGACATAACAGACCATGATTTTGTTACCTATCGTCAGAATGCTTTTGCCATCGGATCGAAACAGAAAGTGTTAGATCAAATACCTTCTGTAAAGATTCATAATTATGCGTACAAGAATAAAGGTGATCTTACTTTTAATGATGAAACTGCCAACTGGGGCTTATCACTACCAACATTTTCGAATGGGGCCGTATATGCCGATCTGAATAATGATGGGGCTATGGATATGATCATCAATAACATTGATGATGAAGCCTTAATTTATAAAAACACATCGCGGGAGCGGGATACTTTAAACACCAATTATATTCAGATAAAATTTAAAGGGGACGCTCATAATCTGAATGGTTTAGGTGCATGGGCAGATATTTATTATGACCATAATAAACACCAGGTTGCCGAAAATAACCCTTATAGGGGCTATCTTTCAAGTAATCAAAATATCGCGCACTTTGGCCTGGGCAAAATCCAACGGCTTGATTCAATTGTGATAAAGTGGCCAAATGGTAAAAAGCAGCTTTTGCAGCAGGTTAAGGCAAATCAGGTACTTACCGTAAATATTGCAAACGCAAAAGATCCTTACTCCTGGAGCCAGCCAAAAGTTACAGATAAAGCGCTGTTTACAGAGGTAACCAAGGCTAAAAATATTAAATACCTTCATAAAGAGTATGATTTTGTTGATTTTAACATCCAGAAATTATTACCCCATAAACTTTCTGATTATAGCCCTGCATTGGCTGTTGGAGATGTTGATGGCAATCGTCTGGACGATATTGTAGTGGGTGGAAGTTCGGCTTTGCCGGCACAGGTGCTGTTGCAGCAGTCCGACGGTAAATTTATCCAACGGGATCTGTATAATCGGGACAAAACCTATGATGCCAACTATAAAGATGAAGGCATAATGCTTTTTGATGCCAATGGAGATGGTAAACTGGACGTTTACATTTCGAGTGGCGGGTACAGAAATAAATCAGGCGATACAACATATCAGGATAGATTGTACATAAATGATGGTAAAGGGAATTTTGCATTGGCAAAAAACGCACTCCCTATAAACCTTACGAGCAAATTATGTGTAAGAGCAATTGATTATAACAAGGATGGCAAGCTCGATCTTTTTGTATCGGGCAGGGTTGATCCATGGAATTATCCTAAACCCGTTTCGAGTTTTATATTGCGGAACGATAGTAAAAATGGAGTTGTAAAGTTTACAGATGTGACCGATCAAGTAGCTCCGGATTTAAAAAATATTGGAATGGTGTGTGATGCACTTTATACCGATTATGATAATGACGGCTGGCCCGATCTGGTTTTGGCGGGCGAGTGGATGCCGGTAACCTTCCTGAAAAATGATCATGGAGTGTTCAAAAACATGACTAAAAACTCGGGCGTGGCTGATAGAACGGGTTGGTGGAATAGTATTGTGGCCGGAGATTTCAGGCATACCGGCCGCATGGATTACATAGTTGGTAATGTTGGCTTAAATACCTTATACAGGGCAAGCGAGCAATACCCGGTTTATATAACAGCCAAAGACTTTGATATAAATGGTAGCTATAACGCCATCACATCCATATTTCTGCCTGATCAGAATGGCGTAAAAAAGGAATTTCCGGCGGTTGGCAGGGATGATATGTTTAAGGAAATGATCAGCATGAAAAGAAAATTTACCGATTATAAGTCGTTCGCCACGGCTACGATGGATGATATTTTATCACTCGAACAAAGGAAGGGCGCATTGAGATTAAAGTCAAATACATCCCAATCATGTTATTTGCGTAATGATGGTAATGGTAAATTCACGATGATACCTTTACCTAATCAGGCTCAAGTATCGGCAATAAACGGTATGGTGGTTGATGATTTTGACGGCGATGGCAATTTGGATGTGATGTTAAATGGGAATGACTATGGCACCGAAGTTAGTGTTGGAAGGTATGATGCATTAAATGGGTTAATGCTAAAAGGCGACGGAAAAGGGAATTTTTATCCACAAAGTATCCTTCAAAGCGGAATTTACATACCTGGTGATGGTAAAGCACTGGTAAAATTGCAAAACAATACAGGAAATTATATGCTTGCGGCAAGTCAAAATAATGCTGCATTAAAATTATTTGAGTTAAAAAGAAGTGTAAATAATATTAAGCTGCAGGACGGTGATCAAAGTGCCATTATTACTTACAAAAGTGGTTTAAAACAAAAACAGGAATTTTATTATGGATCCGCGTTTTTATCACAATCTGGAAGGTTTATAACGGTAAACAAAGATGTGAAGGATGTTAAGATAACAAACGAAAAAGGCCAAACCCGGGATATTCCGTTTAATTAGCCGTAGCTTTTATTTAATAAAGGTGCCCTAATAGCTGATTTGATTTTTGTTCAGCCAACAGGGCATTTTTCTTTAATACCTGGTAACTCTCCTCCTAAACAGTAAAAAGGAAACTTATCTCTATTTAAATTTCTAATTGATTGCTAATGAACTTGATAATTAATGCCATGATGCAACATTTTTTATACTAAACGTAAACTTTTGTGTTATTCGGGCGGATAGTAAATCTTTAGCTTTACTTATAAAACGACTGAATATCAGGTAATAATCCGATCATTTATTGGAGGCCTGTTACCGTACCAATAAATTACATTAACAATGTATAAAACATTAACTCAAAGCGTGGTTAGGGAAATAACACCTTTAACTTCAAGTGACTGTTTTACCGTGTCATCACGGATAGTGAAGGAATTTGATTCGCCGCTGCATTATCATGACGAGTATGAACTTACACTTATTTTAAATGCTAAAGGAGCTAAACGTGTACTGGGCAATAGCATTGATGTAATAACAGATGCCGAGCTTGTATTAATTGGGCCCAATATTTATCACTCATGGTTTACCCATCAATGTACCTCGGGTGCAATTAATGAAGTCACTATAAAAATCCACAAAGACCTGTTTAATGAAACTTTTTTAAAGCGCAATCAGCTCTGTTTGCTTAAAAATATGTTTAATAATGCGCAGCGGGGTATCTCGTTTTCAAAAGAAGCAATTATAAATACGGCTGATCGTATTGTAAATCTTAAACAAAAAACTCACTTTGAAGCGGTGCTGGAGTTGCTCACCATACTTCATATCCTCTCTGTCTCGCCTAACATTAAATTGCTCTCTGATGCCGGCTTTTCTGACGAGAAATTTTCATACAAAAGCAGGCGGATTGAAAAGGTTTTTGATTTTATGTGCAATAACTATCACAAACATATAACACTTGCCGAAGTGGCCGGACTCACCAATATGCCGGTAGTTTCATTCAGCAGATTTTTTAAGGAAATGACAGGCAAAACTTTTATTGAAAGTTTAAATGAAATAAGGATAGGACATGCATCACGAATGCTGGTTGATACTGATTTAAACATAGCCACCATTGCATATAAGTGCGGCTTTAATAATATATCAAATTTTAACCGGATTTTTAAACGCAAGAAAGTTTGCATACCTAAAGAATTCAGGGAAACCTACATTTTAGGTAAAAAAGTTTATATATAGGTTATTTAATTAGTTGGCATAGTTATGGACCTGCTTTTTTAAAGTCGGATTACTTTTGTTGCGATAATTAAAAACTTGATACTGAGTGAACTGTTTACGATAATTTAAAATCTTATATTGAAATCAAGCAAAATCCGCACTTCCCAAAAGTTGTGGCTTTTTGTATTTAAGTAACATTTCTTGCACTCCTTTTAACATTTATTGCATAACTTTATTATTTAAAATCAATAGTTTTACGGTGCAAATTCTGCCAAACCAATAATAGACCTATAAGCGCAGCAAATTTGGTTGACTTTGCATTCCTGAATCAAGTACTGGATTTTTTAAGTAGTTATGAAGTAATGGTAATTTGGCACTAGTCTTATTACTGTTAAAATAACAGTTATTAATTAATAGTAATAGATCAGCTTAATACAATTATTACCGATTAACTAAATATGGGAAGTTTTAAAGTTTACTTATCATTTGTATTGTTAGTGTTAATGCAGCAATGTTTGTATGCGCAGAGCGATCAGTATAAATTTTCGCATCTGGATATAACAAATGGGCTGTCTGATAATCAGGTTAATTGTATTTTTAAAGATAGTAAGGGCTTTATGTGGTTTGGCACCACATCGGGCCTTAATCGATACGATGGTTATAAATTCAGGATATTTAAGCACGATATTAATAATCCCGGTTCATTGGGCGAGAACCATGTGTTGCGTGTTAACGAAGGTCCTGAGAATAATTTGTGGATATTTACACATAGTGGAATCAGTACTTACAATTCAACTACGGAGCGGTTTTCAAATAACATAACTAATGAAATTGCCCGCTACAAAATCTCAACTAACCAAATAAATTTGGTTAAAAAAGACATTGAAGGTAATTTTTGGTTTATTACAAACAATAAAGGCCTTTATTGTTATCATCCCAACAAAAAATCAACCAATTTTTATAGCAATTCTCCTAATTCAACAACAATTCTCCATTCAAATAACGTAATGGATATTGTTGCCGGCAAGCAAAGCATAATATGGTTGATATATGGTGATGGGGTTATTGATGAATTAAATACCAGCACAAATAAAATAGTATCTACATACAGCGGGATAGCAAAAGCCAATGCAAATAAACCCCAGTTTCCGTATAGCATAACTATAGATAACAAAAGCAATCTGTGGATCTATTCAGACCAGGGCCCAGTTGGTGTTTATTGCTACAGTACCACCAATAGTGCGCTAATGCATTTTAGCAAGGACGAGCCAGTAAACAGGCTTAACTCAAATATTATTAACGGTATCGTACAGGCTGATGATAATAAAATCTGGATCGGGACAGATCATGGCGGTATTAATATAGTTGACCCTGCTACCTATAAAGTTACTTATATAATGAATAAGGAGGATGATCCGAAATCATTAAGCGGGAACAGTATTATATTGTTTAAAGACAACACAGGTATAATATGGGCCGGGACTTTTAAACAAGGTATAAATTATTATCATAACGGTATTATTCAATTTCCGCTTTACAAGCATTTTGCCAGTGATAGTAAGAGCCTTCCTTTTGAGGATGTGAATTGTTTTGCTGAAGATAAGATTGGTAATTTGTGGATAGGAACTAATGGCGGCGGCTTAATTTATTTTAACCGGTCAACCATGTCATATACGCAATATAAACACGACCCCTTAAACCCAAATAGTTTATCAAATGATGTGGTGATCAGGTTATGTATCGATCACGATCGTAATTTATGGATAGGTACCTATTTTGGTGGTCTTGACCGTTTTGACGGGAGCAAATTTATTCATCACCGGCACAACGACAAAATTGAATCGAGTATCACAGATGACCGTGTTTACAGCATTATGGAAGATGCAGATAAGCATTTATGGGTCGGCACTTTTTCGGGCGGCCTTAATGTTTATGATCCTAAAACGGATGCTTTTTTACATCCTAACTACCGTATGAATTCTGAATATACAGCTATGATATATCAGGATAGGCAGCAAAATATTTGGATAGGGAGGGATAAGGGCGTTGACGAGATCGAAAAAAAGACAAATACGGTTAAACACTATTCCTATCAACCCAAAAATCCAAATAGCTTGCCTGCAAACGATGTAAATACCATTTTGCAGGATAGCAGGGGCTTGATATGGATTGGAACAAAAGAAGGCTTGAGTATTTTAAATACACAAACTAATAAATTTTTAAGTATTGACGATGGAATCAAATTGCCATCGAACGATATTTCAAACATTTTGGAGGATAACGACGGTAAAATGTGGGTAAGCACCACAAATGGCCTCGCCAACATTATGCTCAGTAAAAGTGGGGATAAATACAAATTTCAGATAAATAATTTTAATGAATTTGATGGGCTGCAGGCAAGGGGTTTTAATTTGAATGCTGCATATAAAATGAGAAATGGCGATCTAATATTCGGAGGCGCTCATGGCTTTAATTTATTTAATCCTCAAAAAATTAACACTTATAAGCTTAAACAGAATTTAGTATTTACTGATTTTCAATTGTTTAATAAGAGCATAGCCGTGGGCGATTCTGTAAAAGGTAAGGTTGTGTTAACAAAATCAATCTCCGAAACGGAGGCCATTACATTAAACCATAGCGACAATGTTTTTGATATTGAATTTGCGGCTTGTGATTATTTTAATCCGGGTAAAATAAAGTATCAATATATGCTCGAAGGGTTTGATAAGGGCTGGATCACTTCGCCCAGTACTGATCGCAGAGCTATTTATACTAACCTTGACGGTGGCGATTATGTATTTAAAGTACGAACTCAAAATACCAACAACAGTGGCGATGCGAGTTTGATTTCTCTTAAAATTAAGGTGCTTCCTCCTTTTTGGAAGTCGCCATGGGCTTATATTTCATACCTTTTGGGTGTTGTAGGTCTTGTGCTTTATTTACGGCACAGAGGCATTGTTAAGTTAAAGCGACAGTTTGAGCTAAAGCAGGAAAAGATAGAAGCCGAGCGTAAAATATTAAACGAGCGCGAGGAAGGCCGCCGTATGCATCAGCTTGACTTGATGAAAATTAAGTTTTTTACCAATGTAAGTCATGAGTTCAGAACACCACTGTCGTTGATATTATCGCCAATTGATAAATTAATAAAACTGGCGGATAACGCCGATCAGCAGCACCATTTGGTGATGATTAAAAGAAACGGAAAGCGCCTGCTTAACCTGGTGAATCAATTGCTTGATTTCCGTAAGATGGAGTATAATGAACTAAAACTCTGTATGCGCCAGGGCGATATTGTACATTTTATAAAGGAAGTGTCCTCATCATTTTCTGATGTTGCCCAGCAGAAACAAATTCAATATCTGTTTGAAAGCGAAGAGTGTTCATTTGTTACCAATTTCGATCATGATAAAATAGAAAGAATACTTTTTAACCTGCTTTCAAACGCTTTTAAGTTTACTCCGTCGGGCGGCCATATCAGTGTTATGCTAAACCTAAATGGACCTGGCGATTTTAAAGCTGATCAAAAAATGCTGGAGATTAAGGTGATTGATACCGGAATAGGAATACCAAAAGCAAATCAGGATAAAATATTTGATCGCTTTTTTCAGGATGATATGCCGGAAAGCTTACTTAATCAAGGAAGCGGAATCGGACTTTCAATTACCAAAGAGTTTGCGAAAATGCATGGCGGCGAAATAAAAATTGAAAGCGAACCTGATTATGGCACTTGTTTTATTGTAACTATCCCGGTTGGAGCGCAGTGCGAACAAACAGTTTTGGTTTCGGAACAAGAGGAACAGAATCTGTTGTATCCTGTTTTAAAAAGTACTGAGGTCACAATTGGTTCGGCAAAAAAACCTGCAATATTATTAATTGAGGATAATGATGATTTAAGATTTTATTTGAAGGACAACCTGAAACAAAGCTTTCATATTATTGAAGCCGTAAACGGCAAAGAGGGGTGGCAAAAAGCACTTTCGTTACATCCAAAGCTTATAGTGAGTGATATTAGCATGCCCGAAATGAACGGGATAGAGCTCTGTAAAAAAATAAAAGGCGACAACAGAACAACACAGATCCCTATTATTTTATTAACTGCAATAACCGGAGAAGAAGAACAGTTGGCCGGATTAGAAAGCGGCGCCAATGATTATATTATAAAGCCTTTTAATTTCGAGATACTACTTTCAAAAATTCATAACCTGCTGCAAATGCAGCAAACGATGAAAGAGACCTATCAAAAACAGGTTGAAATTCAAACACAGGAAATAGTGGTAGTATCAGAAGACGAAAAGTTCCTGAAAAATGCATTGGACTATATCGAATTAAATATCACCAATCCTAACTTTTCGGTAGAAGAGTTAAGCAGGCATCTGGCTCTTAGTAGGGTTTCACTATATCGTAAATTGCTGGTTCTTACAGGGAAAACCCCCGTTGATTGTATCAGGACAATCCGGCTGAAAAGGGCGGTACAGTTGCTCGAAAAAAGCAAGTTAAGTATCGCAAACGTTGCTTATGAGGTGGGCTTTAACAATGCCGCCTATTTTGCTAAAGTTTTTCGCGAAGAGTATGGTATACTTCCTTCTGAATATATTGTTGAGATCCGTAATAAGGAGCAAGAGGATGTGGTTGCTTAATTGTATATAAACGGATATAACAAGTGTGAAAAAATCATCAAGGAGGGATTTCATAAAACAGGCCTCTGTTATAGGTGCAGCCGTTGCAGTAGCTAATCCAACGGCATTAAGCGCTTTTACTTTACCATCAAATGCGGGCGATAATTATACGTTTTTATTTCAGGGCGATTCCATTACGGACGGTAACCGGAGCAGGAACATGGATTGGAACCACGTTTTGGGTCATGGCTACGCTTATTTAATTGCAGCCCGGTTATGGTATGAATTCCCCGAAAAAGGCTTCCACTTTTTTAACCGCGGCATAAGTGGTAATAATATTGCTGACCTTACAGCACGATGGGACACTGATACTATTGCCTTGAAACCTAATTTGCTCAGTATTTTAATTGGTATTAATGATACCACCAACGCAGTTTATGGCAATAAGGATTTTACCATTGCCACTTACGAAGACGGCTACCGTGCATTGCTTACAAAAACCAAACAGCAGTTACCCGATACTCAATTAGTGATCTGCGAGCCATTTATATTGCCGGTTGGTAAAGTAAAAGAAAGGTGGGATGATTATCAACGTGAAATTAGTGGTCGACAGGAAACTGCCAGGCGCCTCGCCGATGAGTTTAATGCTATTTACGTGCCGCTTCAGGATAGCTTTAACAAAGCCGCGGAAAAACATCCGCCTGCCGAATATTGGGTATGGGACGGCATTCATCCGATGCCTAACGGGCATGAGCTGCTTGCCCGCGAGTGGATTAAACATGTAAGTAAAAGGTTAAAATTCATCAAATAAGTCCATGGAAATAATAAGATTTCCAAACAAGCCATCTGCCGGCCCTCATATTATAACAATGTGACCGTTTTTTGCCGAATAAATCCCGTAGTTAACATTTGTGGTATATTTATAACTAAATCTGCCACTCTTTTTTGTAAAAAGAAGATAGTTTAGCCAACTAAAATTCCGTTATAAGCCAATTTTAATATAACCTATGAATACCTTGCTACTGTATTATTTATACCAGTGCAGGCGACGGTTTCATAATACAGCTTTACGCGGCAACGGTGACAAACAGGGAAAAAATGCACACTTTATAAATATGAACAATACTTATACAATGAAAATACATTTAAATAAAGCTATTTTAAAATTTGCGGCACTTATAATAGTGAGCATGCTATCATTAAATCCGGCCAAAGCATCGGTAATATCCTACACCAAAAATGCCAATGAGGTTATTTTTAAACTGGATAAGGGGCTAATGAGTATTAAAATATGTAAGGCCGATATTATAGAGGTTAAATACACCATTTTTGATGCTTTTCAGCAGAGAACCTCATTGGTGGTAAATAATGCCTGGACGGAAAAAACACTGTTTACGGTGTCCGACCGTAACGGGCAGATTGTAATAACTACAAGCAGGTTAAACGTGAGCATCAATAAAGCCACTAACGCAATTACCTACACCAATAAAAACGGCGTAGTTATAACTGCTGAGTCACCCGAAAATAAAACTATGAATCCGGCTACTATTGTCGGCATTAACACCTATAACTGTAATACATCCTTTAATTCGCCGGCTGATGAGGCACTTTTTGGTTTGGGCTGTCATCCCGAAGATACCCTTTCCATCAATTATAAAGGCCGCGATCAGCAAATGCTTATTAAATATATGACCGGTGCTATCCCGGTTATGTTATCAACCAAAGGATATGGTTTGTTATGGGATAATTACTCTGCTTCAAACTTTTACGGAACCGAAGCCAATAACAGCCAATACAAATATGTATCAGAAAGCGGTAAGATGATTGATTACTACTTTTTTTATGGTCCTGATTTTGATCATATCATTGATATTTACAGAACGGCTACGGGTAAGGCACCTATGTTCCCAAAATGGTCTTTCGGTTTATTCCAATCGCAGGACAGGTACAAAACCCAGGCAGAAATATTAAGCGTTAAAGACGGATACCGCAAAAATCATATCCCGGTTGATGCCGTTGTGCAGGATTGGTACTGGTGGGCACCTTTGCCAATAGGTTCGCATGTTATGAATCGCGACAGGTATCCTGATCCGAAGGGCTTGACAGATGAATTGCATAAAGCGAATATTCATGCTATGATATCAATATGGCCTGTATTTGGAAGCGGAACCAATGATTTTGACGCATTGAAGAATAAAGGTCTGCTTACCAGCATTACCTGGGATAACTTTGTTACCCATACTTTTGACACTTATTACGACGCGCATAACCCCCAAGCCAGGGATATGTACTGGGCGCAAGCGCGCGACAGCGTAGTAAAACGCTATAACTGGGATGCCTGGTGGGTTGACCAATGCGAACCGGATAATGGTTCACTGCTTGATGAACGCCGCAAAAGTGATTTTTCGGTAGGTAAAGGCATCGATTTTTTTAACACTTATTCGCTCGAGCATACAAAAGGTTTATACAAAGGCTGGCGCAAGGATATGGGTGGCAAGCGTGCGTTCTTTTTAGTAAGACAAGCATTTGCCGGTCAGCAGCGCAACGCAACCACGCTTTGGTCATCTGATGTTACAACTACCTTTAGGGCGCTTAAATCACAGGTGCCACAGGGAATTAATGCCTGTATATCCGGCATGCCTTACTGGACTTCAGACATTGGCGGTTATATCTCAAAAACATCACCTGATGGTATACCCAATTGGTCCGATCCTCAGTACCGTGAATTATTTACCCGTTGGTTTCAGTTTGGAACGTTTTGCCCAATATTCCGGATTCATGGCAAAGGCGAAAGAGCATTGTTCTCGGATAACTGGGACGATAAAACCAAGGCCATTCTGTTAAATTATGATAAGCTTCGTTATCGTTTATTGCCATATACCTATTCACTGGTAGGCAGGGTAACAAGTGAAAACTATACAATTATGCGGGCATTAACATTTGATTTCAGGGGAGATAAAAACGTTTATGGTGTTCCTGATCAGTACATGTTTGGTCCGGCATTTATGGTAAACCCGGTTACCGAACAGTTATATACAGGTACTAATGCGAGCGCCGATGTAAAAACAAGGAAAGTATATCTGCCAGGCACAAACAAATGGTATAACTTCTGGACAGGTGAAACCATCGCCGCCGGTCAAACTATTGATGCAGCAGCGCCTATTGATATTATGCCGCTTTATGTTAAAGCGGGATCAATTGTACCCATGGGGCCTAATATTGAATATGCTACCGAAAATACGGACGGTGCAATTGAATTGCGTATTTACCCCGGCGCTAATGGCGTATTTAAATTTTACGAAGACGAAAACGACAATTACAATTACGAGAAAGGGAGCTATTCAACATTCACTTTTAAGTGGGATGATAAGTCGCATCAGCTAACAATTTCTGATCGTAAAGGTAGTTTTGCAGGTATGCAGAAAAAACACACGTTTAACGTTGTTTTAGTAAAACAAGGCCATGGTGTAAATGTGGATATTACCAGTAAGGCAGATAAAACTGTTAAGTACGAAGGCAAAGCAATTACAGTTAAGATTTAATATCGTATACTAATTACAGTTTAAGAGCCATGTTGAGACGGTTTTTGTTGCTTCTTGTTTTTGTTATAATTGCTGATTACTCATTTTCCCAAAATGCAGATCAAACCATCCCGAGGGAGCATTTGCTAATGGATTTTGGCTGGCGTTTTGCATTTGGGCACCCTTATGATACCCGGCAGGATTTTAATAATGGCACAGGCTATTTCTCTTATTTTGCTAAAACAGGATATGGCGACGGCGCGGCTGCACCAGGCTTTGATGATAGGGCCTGGCGTAAACTCAATTTGCCGCATGATTGGGCCGTAGAGCAAGGTTTTAGCCCCAAGGCAAGTTTAAGCCATGGATTTAAAGCTATAGGGCGCAATTTTCCGGAGGCAAGTGTTGGCTGGTATCGTAAAACGTTTAAAATACCGGCGTCAGATACCGGCAGACATATCAGCATTGCTTTTGATGGCGTTTTTCGCAATTCAATAGTATGGGTTAATGGGCATTATTTGGGCACCGAGCCCAGTGGTTACAATGGTTTTGAGTACGATATTTCGGAATACCTGAATTACGGAGGCGACAACGTAATTGCTGTGCGTGTTGATGCTACTATGGAAGAAGGCTGGTTTTACGAGGGGGCCGGTATTTACAGGCATGTGTGGCTCAATAAAACCGATCCATTGCATGTGGCAACCAATGGTACCTTTATTACTACAAAGCTTGAAAATAAAACAGCATCAATAAACGTATCAGCAACTATAGAAAATGGTGGACGGGAGACACAAAGTTTTAAAGTTTTGCAAACAATAGTTGATGCGGATGGAAAAATTGTGGCCAACGATGCCATAAAAAATATCACGCTTAAGCCTTTTACCACACAGGATGTAAAAGACGTTTTAAGCATCGATGGTGCAAAGTTATGGTCGATAGAAATGCCGTACCTGCATAAGTTAATAACCACCATCGAAGAAAACGGAAAGATTGTTGATCGTTATGAAACAAAGTTTGGCATCCGTACAATCAGGTTTGATGCCAATGAAGGTTTTTTCCTTAACGGCAAACATGTTGAAATAAAAGGTACTAATAATCACCAGGATCACGCGGGTGTAGGTACTGCTATGCCTGATGCTTTGCAGGATTTTCGCATCAGCACATTAAAAAGTCTGGGCAGTAATGCTTACCGCTGCTCGCATAATCCACCAACGCCCGAATTACTTGAGGCTTGCGACAGATTAGGCATGCTGGTAATTGATGAAAATAGGTTAATGGGCGTTTCAACGGTTGAATTAAACGATCTGAAAAGACTCATTATTCGTGATAGAAACCATCCATGTGTAATAAGCTGGTCAATAGGTAATGAGGAGTGGAACATCGAAAACAACATTACAGGCGCACGCATTGCCACCACCATGCAGGCTTATGCCAGGAGTATTGACTCAATCCGCTACATTACCGCTGCTTTTAGTGGCGGGGTAGGCTCCGGCCTGTCAAATGTAATGGAGGTGTTGGGGTATAATTATATTGCCCATAAAAATACTGATGAGCATCACAAACAATACCCCAATCAATTGAGCTGGGGCACCGAGGAAGGGTCAACCGTAACAACTCGTGGTGTGTATACTGATGATAATAATAAGCATCAATTGGCTGCTTATGACAGAAAACAGAATAATGATTTTTTAAGCCTCGAAGATGGTTGGAAATATTATGCCAAACGACCGTATCTGGCAGGCATGTATATCTGGACTGGTTTTGATTATCGGGGCGAACCTACGCCTTATGGATGGCCATCAGTTGAATCGTATTTTGGGATGGTTGATGCCTGCGGGTTTTTAAAGGACGATGCCTGGTATCTTAAAGCATGGTGGGCAGATAAACCGGTTGTTCATTTATTGCCACACTGGAACTGGAAAGGGAAAGAAGGGCAGGATATTAAAGTTTGGGTACATAGCAATTGCGATGAGGTTGAACTGTTTTTAAACAAAAAGAGCCAGGGCAAAAAGGCGATGGAACAAAACGGTCATCTGGAATGGCTTGTAAAATACCAACTGGGTACGCTGGAAGCTATTGGTTATAAAAATGGGCACAAAATAGCTATGGACGTAGTTAAAACCACAAATGAGCCCGTTTCAATAGACCTATCGGCAAATAAGTCCTCAATTTATGCGGATAATGAAGACCTGGCGATGGTTACCGTTCAGGTTAATGATAAAAACGGATTACATGTGCCTACGGCAGATAACGATGTAGTATTCTCGATAAAAGGGCCGGGAAGAATTATAGGCGTAGGAAATGGCGACAATACTTCGTTAGAACCAGATAGGTTTTTAGAAAGAATAAGCGTTGCGCATATTACCGGCTTAAAAGAAAAAATTATTGACGGAACGAACAATGGAGCCGAATTTGTTGCTGATTACGACGACAGTAATTGGGATAAAGCTTTTAAAGACGAGCGTGACGAACAATTTGGACAAAAGGCTAAATCCATTATTTATCGCGGTAGTTTTGATTTGCCGGCAGATAAAGATAGTGCTGCGATAACGTTTTTCTTTAACAGCCTCGGTAAAACGCAATCAGTTTATGTAAACGGTAAAGAAGTGGGGCATAACCTGTCTGCCAATCAAAAAGGTGACGAATTTAAGTTAGATCTGTCACTCCTGCATGTCGGAAAAAATACTATTGCCATTGAAGCGGTGCCACTTACAAAAAAACACAGTTGGGATAATATCAACATGGACCCCGGACTTGTGCAATTGGTTTATTCTGCTGCTCCCTGGAAACGAAAATTATTTAACGGCCTTGCCCAGGTAATTGTTCAATCAACCGGCGAACCGGGAGAAATTACGCTGACGGCAATGTCATCGGGTGTAAAAAAAGGTGAATTGAAAATTAATACAAAGGAGGGTAATAAACGTGCTGCCGTGCTTTCATCTGAATAGCATCAATGTGGTAAATGAGTATCAGTAGAATTGAAGCCGTGGTTTATGATCGCTACTACGTCCCCAAGATGATTTTTTTGAACTCATCTATTGTTACAATGTTGAGTTTCGGAAAATCAAGTGCTTTCAGAGGATTAAAATGTTTATCGTTAGTGACCAGATAATCTGCATTTCCGGCAATGGTAAGGTCAGCGAATTTATTATCATCAGGATCTTTTTCAACCAGATTCCATTTGAAATATGGTTCGTCAAAAATAACATTAGGAGCCACGCTCAAAACAGATAATACAAGATTTGCTGTTTTTTCAGAATATTTTTCGGATAGCTTTTCTTCATATTCAGCCATAATTTCATTGCTGATGAGCCAATCAAAATATTGCTCTTTAAATGCAAGATACAGCCAATAGTGAGTGCTTTGGGGAGGAATAGATGCTAATAAACAGTTTGTGTCAATAACAGCGATCATCAATCTTCACCATTAAGCATCTTATCAAAGTCGTTTTGTGTATATCCCTTTTCAGAAACGACTTTATTAACTTCTTTTTCTAATTGATTAGAATAATGATTTACCAAAAGGCTTTTTAATATTTTAGTTTCATCTTCAGACATAGGTATATTAAACAGTCTGAGTAAACTCACCTGAATGGGATTCAGTTCGGTATGCGACTTCTGTGTAATTGCCATAATTTTATAACAGCGATTCACAAATTTACTGAATTAAGAATAAGATAGCAACAGGCAGGCAATACTGATTTTTAAACTATTTGGTTTTTCCTTCTATCAAATCCCATAAATTGCCATACATATCTTCAAAAACGGCAACGGCTCCATATTCTTCGCGTTTGGGGGCTCTTACAAAATTAATGCCTCTTTGGATCATGTTATTATAATCCCTCCAAAAATCATCGGTATATAAAAAGAGAAAAACACGTCCGCCGGTTTGGTTGCCTACCCGGCTACGCTGCTCATCATTTACGGCTTTTGCCAATAACAGACAACAACCGGCCGTGTCTTTAGGTCTAATCAATACCCATCTTTTGCTTTCCGTTAATTTGGTGTCCTCAACCAAATCAAAACATAGCTTTTCGGTATAAAATTGAATTGCCTCATCATAATCATTAACAACTAAGGTGATATGGGCGATGTGCTGTTGCATTTTTATTATGTGGTTGGTAATACTTAAATTGAGGTGCAATTTTTGAACGATCTTAGTCAGTAAATTAACAATAATTTAATTTAAGTAAACAATGTATATCAAAATGGTAATGTTTAATCATTTATGTTAATATATTTTTATTTATGGATATGGATTGTTTATCTTTGAGTATATGAGGTAGCACGAAATTAAGCTGCTTTTTTGTTAACTAAAAATTTATCTATGAAACAAGGTCTTTTAATTGATATGGATGGCGTTATTTACAGCGGTGACAACCTGATACTGGGAGCTGATAAATTTATAGCCAATTTGCTCGAGAACGATGTGCCCTTTACTTTTATGACTAATAATAGCCAGCGTACACGGCTTGAGGCTGTACGTAAGCTAAAAAGACTTGGTATTGATGTTACCGAAGAACATGTTTATACCAGCGCCATGGCTACAGGGAAATTTCTGAGCGAACAAGGGCCCGGTGGTACAGCTTACGTATTAGGTGAGGGCGGATTGTTAACCAGCCTGCACGAAAATGGCATTACTTTAGTAGATACTGACCCTGAATTTGTTGTTTTGGGCGAAGGGCGAAACTTTACCCTGGAAATGGTTCAGCGCGCAGTAGACATGATTTTAGGGGGAGCAAAATTTATTACCACCAACAGAGATCCATCACCTAAAAAACCGGGATGGAATAACCTTGGTATTGCCGCAACAACAGCCATGATTGAAGAAGCTACCGGCCGGAAAGCTTTTGTTACCGGAAAACCAAGCCCGGTGATGATGCGCTCAGCGCGGAAATACCTGGGCTTAGAGACGGCAGAAACCACAGTGGTAGGTGATACAATGGAAACCGATATACAAGGCGGCGTTCAAATGGGCTATAAAACAATATTAGTACTCTCGGGCATTGCAGCCAAGGAGGATCTTAATAAATATGCGTTTAAACCTGATTTGGTGGTTAGCTCGGTTGATGAAATTGAATTTCCATTAAAATGGTGGCCCGCTGAAGTACCCGCTTAGTTGTAAAGATAGAGGCAGTGCAAGGATGTTAAAGAAGGTTAAAACAGGCGTTAAAGTTTGTTAAGGCTTTCGTTTTCAGTTTTTTAAAACTGATATTTATGAGGTACTTAAAATCCTACCATCATGAAACCTCTAATCTTTTCGGCAATTTTCATTTTAGTTTTTATACAATTCTGCTGCAAAAACGTAAATAATCACAGATCGGGCAATATCAAAATTACCGATCAGGGCGTAAATATCTCCTATACCGATAATGGCAAAGGTGATACCGTTTTGCTTTTTGTTCATGGCTGGTGCATAAATAAGACCTACTGGACAAATCAGGTAAACTTTTTTAGCAAAAGTACAGAGTGATCACTGTTGATTTGCCAGGTTTTGGGCAGTCTGGAAAAAACAGAAATGTTTGGGATACAGAAACGTTTGGCAGGGATGTGGACTCGGTAATGTCGCAGCTGAATTTAAAAAATGTGATCCTTATAGGTCATTCTATGGCAGGCGATATTGTTTTACAAGCTGCTATTAAAGAACCTCATCGTGTTATCGGACTGGTTGGCATTGATAATTTTAAAGGATTTGGCCGGGCTTACAACAAACAAGATACCGTAGACTATTACGCCGCTATAAGCCAATTGAAGCATAATTTTAAAAAGGTTGCTGTTGAGTATGTAAACCAATCCTTATTTTATAAAACAACGGCTGATTCAATAAAGAAAAGAGTGCTTAATGATGTGGCAAGTGCTGATACTACCATAGCAGCCGCATGTATGGAGTTTAACGATTTTGACGAGGTGAAATCTTTAATAGCTGTGAAACGAAAACTATATCTCATCAACAGCGACGTGACACCGACAGATACCATCGGGTTTTATACAAAGCATATCCCTTATCAAATTAAATATATCCATGCCACAGGTCACTTCCCGATGATTGAAAAGCCCCGGGAATTTAATATCGCATTAGCCCAAATTCTCAGCGAAATTTAACACCGCAGTTTAGGAAACGTCATTAATTTACCGCAGCCAAAACCGAAATGGTTTTGCCGCAAGTAATCATGTCTTTTTCGCCGTAATTGTAATAGGGATTTTTTATCTCCTTTGTTTCACTTAGCCAATAGGATTTGTTAAGCGGACAATATTGCTCATATAGAGTAGATGTGTTAATTTTAAGCCCCTTTAAAAGACCATACATTGCTCTTGAAAGACTGGAAAGGTACGATCGCTGCTCGCTTTCAGTACTGGTTTCAGCAATATACCTTGTGTTCTCCAATATGGGTTGTAGGTAATCTGCAATCAGTTTGCTTTGATCATGGTTTAATCCTTTATCAGGACTGCCGGCAAAGAGTTGAAAAAGATCATTGGCTTTAAATTTTGCCGTGGCACCATCGTCATTAACCAATGCATTTTTAACGCCTAAGTAAGCATCAATAATTTTACCTATGTTATTGGATTTGCTTTTTTGGGCGTACGCCGACGGGATGAATAATAAAAGCAGAATTATTAATCTTAAAAACTTAATAGCCATATTGTTATAAATATAGTAACAATAATTATTGTTGAAAACAATTGGCAACGTATTTACCATTTTATAAATTAAGGGTTAAAAGAAAGCCAGGCTCAAGTGTAAACTTAATGCCTGGCTTTTTTCTATTTTGATAAGTTACCTGTTGGTTTTACTTAGCTGGGGCTAAAGTAGCCGTGGTTTTTCCGCAAGTGTTCATTTCCATATCACTATAATAAGGATTTTTAATTGATGGAGTTTCGCTTAGCCAATATGCCTTTTTCATGGGGCAGTACTGCTCATAAATGGTTGAGCTATTCATTTTAAGCCCTTTTAAAACATCATAAAGGTTTTTTGACAGGCTTTCAAAATGCTCCCTTTGGTGTTCAACCGCATTTGTTTCGCTAATGTGCCTGCTATCATATTTTAACTTGTCGAGGTAGCTATTAAGCAATTTTTGCTGGTCGGCGTTCAGGCCTTTGTCTGGCTGTGTTGACAAGGCATTTAAAAGCTCCTTACCTTTGCTTTGTGCGGCTGTACCGTTTCCAGTTGCTAAAGCATTTTTTAATCCCAAATATGCATTGGTAATTTTATCGATGTTATTTGCGGGCGGCAAAGCTTTAACTATTGAAAAGCACAGCGCCATAACCAAAATTAGTGAAAGTGTTTTTATTGTTTTCATGCGTATTAGTGTATTAATAGTTTATAAATCATCATTCTACTTTAAGTACCGGCAATGCATAACAACATTTGTCCGGTTAAAGGGTAAAATTAAGATAAATTTAAATAGTTATTTTTCAAATCCCGAGTTTTCGCTTGTTTGGCTGTTTGCAGTATCCAGATTCCACCCGCTTATTAATAAGTATGGTGTGCCATTACCTGCGTATTTGTTTTGATAACTGCAATCAATTGTTCTGCTTTCGCCGGGGGCAAGCAGCAGATAGTTATCTTCAAATATTACCGGCAGTATATCATCACCGCCTTTTTCTTTTAGTGTTCTTACGTGTACAAAAAATGCAACCGTTTTGCCTGTATTTGTAACCTTTATTTTATGCGTTGTTTCGTCTTCGGTTTTCGCGGTGTTATAACTGACGCTTAAAGTTGTTGGTTGAAGGTTCTTTAACGCGCTAAAATCGGTGAAAGCACTTTCGGGTGTATAATACCAGGTTGATTTTTTCCAGTTAAGTTCATCTTTTTTCCCGGACAACCAGTACCAGTTAATGCTTTTTATTACGCCCTGAGCATCCTTTAATTCCAACCGTAAAAAATAAACATCCGAAAGCCCATTAATTGCAGGCAGGGCAAGGCATTCTTTTATGCCGTCTGCGTTAACATCGGTGGTTGTTTCTTTGGTGTATTTTAAAGTACCATCCAAATTGTATATTTCTGCTTTTACTTTAAGTCCGGAGAAATTCTGAAGCAACGAATTGACGATATTAACACTGTTTGATTTGTACGAATACATTACATGCAGCGGCTCAAGCGATTTCTTCATGCCAAAATAAGTTCCGGCAGGATACAGGTAATAATCGTAAGTATGCCAGATTAGGCTTGGCCATGGGTTGCTGAGCATCCATTGCACCACTCCGGTTGCCAGGGTGTATTTTTTTAACCCGTAGGCTTCCATCATTGCTCTGTGGCCTTCGTAGTTCTGCGCCTGGGCAACATCAAGGTACTCTTTCATTGATGTTGGCTTCCCATAACGGGCATAAAGCGCAGTATCAAATATTTTGGTGTTGCCAAATTGCATAGTGCCGCAATGGTACTCCCAATTTGCATTAGTGGTTGATATAGAATCCTTTGGTATAAATTTAATCAGACTTTCATAAGGTGGGATGGAGGGGCCCGGCGATATTTCGGTAGCAAAGCTCCATGCGCCGCCATATTGAGTTGAATCCTGTTCCCAGTATGATGGTGGTACCCAATCATAAGGCCCGGCCATTTTTACACCGGTATGGCCGGATACTTTTGAAACAGTTTCGTTAGCGCTGGCAATGGTTGGGTTGGGCCATTTAAGATTGGCTTCAATTGCTAACCAATCGGTTTCAACCGTTTTGTCACGCGGGGGCATATCGCTGCCGTTTAACCAGGTAAGCATAGATGGTTTGTTGCGCAACCAGTACATCACGCTGCTGTCTGATGCCATGGCGACACTTCTTTTGGCGGCATCCCATTTTTCGGGATATTGCCATGCCCCGCAGCACATCCAGCCGCTCATCACCAGCAACCCGTATTTATCGCATAGATCGTAAAAATGATCATCTTCCAGTTTGCCTTCAGAGCGAACAATGTTCATATTCATATCGCGTACCAGTTTTAACTCCTGCTCTTCGCGTTCAGCCGAGCGGCGCTGAAAAATATCGGGTGACCAGGCGGCACCGCGCAGCATTATAGGCTTGCCGTTTATAATAAACTTGCGCGAACTTTCATTATTAATGAGTACAGAGCTGATCTGCCTGATGCCAAAGTTTTCGGCCAACTCGTTGCTCAATTCATCATTGTGGATCATCGAGAGTTCAATCCTGTTCATTTCGGGTTTTCCGTATTCCCAGGGCCACCAAATACGCGGATCTTTTATATTTAACTGCGGATAATCAGCAGCGCTGAATGTGATCTGTTTCTTTTCTCGCGGCAGCAAGTGAACCTTTTGTTCAAAACTGATGCTGCCATTAATTTTGCCTTTTACTACTGCATCTTCGGGCTTATCGGTATAGTTAACGGCCATGGCATCAACCTGTAAATGAGCGACCGCAAGCGATGGGAGATCAAACTTAGTGGTCACCAATGGATATTCGATACCTACCTTACGGAATGTTTTTAGCTCAACATTATTAATGATGCCATTGTTGAAATCGGGTGGATAATGAATCCAATCGGCGTAGTCAATAGCCAGGTCGCCGCCTCTTTTATTGGGGTCGAATGGACGTTTCACCTCTACCGCCAAAACATTTGGTTCTTTATAGTTAACTTGTTTGGTAATATCCAGTTCAATTATTCTGAACGGGCCAATTATTTGTGTCGAATCGGCAATTAAAACACCGTTTAGCCAAACATTGGCTTTGTAGTTGATGCCATGTAGTTTGAGTACTACATTTTTGCCATTTTCAGATGCAGGCAACTCAAATTCCTTTCTGAACCACCAGGGTTTATCCAGCCTTGCATCTGCCAGTTTTTCAAAGTTGCGGCCATAAAACGGATCGAAATCGTAAACTTTATTAGCAATTAATCCGGCTATAACGGTGGTGGGCACACTCACTTTGTACCAATTAGCAGTTTTAAAATCACTTTTAGATATCTGGCTTCCGGCAGATACGGCAGTCACAGATGATTGCATTTTCCAATCGTCTTTTAGTACAGCACGATAATTTTCAGAGGCTTCGTTTTGGCTAAGTGCCTGCTGGAAGGCGAAAATTAACAATGGGAAGAGTAAAACTTTTTTCATGAGAAAGATTAGTTAAAGGCTATTTAAACCGCAGTAATAAACCATTGACCATGGACTATCGACTATGGGCTTCTATTGTTTTCACAATTTTAATAAATTAATAACGTAAACTTTGGTATTTCTCCTTAATTTCCGGCTCTGAAACGTAACAATATTTGTACAAAATGAAAGCTATCTGTGTTTTTTGCGGCGCTAATTTTAATGGCGATCCCGAATTGAAAGCGGCCATTGAAGGCCTGGCCGAAATTATGGTTAATCGTAACATTACATTGGTATTTGGCGGTGGCAAAGTAGGAGTGATGGGCTTACTGGCTGATGCTGTACTGAACAGAGGCGGCAAAGCAATTGGCGTAATCCCACAGTTTTTGATGGATAAAGAGGTAGGTCACCGTGGTTTAACCGAATTACATATTGTTGACAACATGCATCAGCGCAAACAACTAATGAATGACCTGTGCGACGGCATAATTATGCTTCCAGGTGGTCTTGGTACATTAGAAGAGTTTTTTGAGGTATTAACCTGGCTACAACTCGGCCTCCATAGCCATCCCGTAGGTGTACTGAATGTAAATGGATTTTATGACCTACTGCTAAAACAAATGGATGTAATGGTTGAACAACGTTTTCTGAAACCTGCCAACCGTGCTCTGGTCTTAGCCTCTGGCGATGCTATTGAACTGGTTAACCTGATGGATAATTGCAAAGTGAAGCCTGATGAAGTTTGGTTTAGGGATAGGAATTTGACGTAATATATCGGTAGAGACGCAATGCATTGCGTCTCTACCGATGGGTTGTTTTATATAAAACCCAATAGCCACCTGCTGCAACTACGCTCAATCCTGCTAACATCCACCATAATAAACCAAATCCGCCGAAGGCAATTACCTCACTGCCAATAAAAGGGGCAAATACCTGTGCTGCCGACCACGACATGGTGTATAACGCTGCATATTCGCCACGGTTATATTCGGTGGTGCGGTTAATCCAAAATGCGTTCATAAACGGCATGCTCATCATTTCGCTAAAAGTTATTAGTATTACGATAAGTATTGCAACTGCTACGGTTCCCGGTAGTACGTTGAGCAATACAAAGCCAAATCCTCCAAGTAAAACCCCGGCGGAGATGTAGATCAATCCATTTAGTTTTCCTTCTAAATTGTGAATCAGCACCATTTCAACCACTGCTATCAACACACCATTTAGCGCCATTAGTGAGCCAATAAAGGTTTCGCTGAAATGCCATTGCAGTTTATAAAAAACAGGCTCCATTATAAAAAACTGAAAAAAGCACATACCGAAAAGTGTGGACAGTAATATAAACCACAGGTAAACCTTGTCTTTGTAAGCTGATGCTTTTGCAATAGTTTCATCGGCCTTTTTTATGGTTTTGATAATGCCCGCCCGCGGCATTATTTTTAATAATAAGAAAGCGGCCAGGATATTGGTGGTACCATCAACCCAAAACAATAAATGATAATTAATTGATGCTATAAAGCCGCCAAGACCTGCACCGACGGCCCACCCCAAATTTACTGCCAGACGATTTAAGGAATAGGAGCGCGTTTTGTTTTCGGGTGTGCTGTAATGTGCAATGGCGGTTGAGTTAGCCGGCCTGAATGATTCATTACAAAAACTCAATACAAAAGTACCAATGCTCATGGTTAAATAAGTGTGCTGGTAACCCAGTATCAGGAAAAACAGGCCACCGCTCAGTAAAGCGCCTACCTGCAGATCGTAAAAGCCTATTTTATCAGTTAGTTTACCCCCCACAAATGCGCCACTGATGGAACCAACACCAAATAAGGCCATAATAATACCTGCCTGCACAATGCTGAAATGCAGCTGCTGTATACAATAAATGCTCATAAAGGGCACCACCATGGTGCCGCTACGGTTAATAAGCATTACCAAACACAGGTACCAGCTATTACGCGAAAGGCCACTATAAGCTTGTTTGTATAATTGGATAAAGGAGGTAAACATTACTGCAAAGATATTAAATGTGCAGATGTGCGGATATGCAGATGCTTATTTACGCGGCTTATAATTGTTTTGATGCAATGAGATAATCCTTAGCTTCTTTTAGATTAAGAAATATTTTATCGGCGGCTTGCAATTTGTGATGTTCGATAGTGTTGCTTTGTACAGCGTAGCAGGTTAATCCGGCTGCTTTGGCGGCCGTTAAACCGTTAATAGTATCCTCAAAAACGATACATTCGTTTTTCGCGAAGCCTAATTGTTCGCAACATGTAAGATAACTTTCGGGATGGGGTTTACCGTTGGTGATATCAGAGCGGGTGATAATTAATTTAAAGTAATGTGCCAGGCCGTTTCTTTCAAAAATAGCTTCAACATCCTTTCGGAGGCTTGATGTAGCGATAGCCATTGTTAAACCTTTTGCAGCGAAGAATTCTATCAATTCTAACGCATAAGGCATCAGCGCAACATCGGTACTTTTGAACCTTTGAATAGTCAGTTGTTCGCGCCTGTCTATCAGTTCGTCTAAGGGCATTGTAATGCCATACTTGTCCGATAGTTTTTTGGCATTAACGCGCAAAGTTGTGCCGGCGTAATTATCTACCCAATCATCAAAAGTTAATGCCGCGCCCCATTCGGCCAAAATTTCGTTCCAGCAATCAAAATAAAAATGCTCCGAATCAATTAATGTGCCGTCGAGATCAAAGAGGATGGCCTTTAGCATGTGTAAGTGTAGTTTTAAAAACCTTTCTCCTTTTACCTCAAAATAGAGTTCTTATTCCTCAACCAATGATCTACCAGAACCAAAGCGGCCATTGCCTCAACAATAGGAACAGCACGCGGCACTACACAAGGATCGTGGCGACCTTTGCCTGAGATTTCGGCGGCATTGCCTTCGCTGTCAATAGTGGCCTGGCTTTGCATAATGGTAGCAACCGGTTTAAACGCAACCTTAAATTCAATAGGCATACCATTGCTGATACCACCCTGTATTCCGCCCGAAAAGTTGGTGCGGGTTTCAATACCACCCAAATGGTTTTTAATGAAAATATCGTTATGCTCCGATCCACGCATTTCACTCCCTGCAAAGCCCGATCCATATTCAAAGCCGTGTACGGCATTAATGCTAAGCATGGCTTTGCCTAAATCAGCATGTAGTTTATCAAAAACGGGGTCGCCTAAGCCAACTGGGCAGTTTTTAATATAACATGTTACTTTGCCACCAACCGTATCGCCTTCCTTGCGGATGCCATCAATATAGGCAATCATTTCTTCGGCTGTGGCTGGGTCTGCGCAGCGTACAATGTTTTTTTCGCGTTCGTCAATAAAGTCCTGCGCGTTGTTAATCGTTACATTTGGCGCATCTATTTTTCCTACACTGCTTACATGCGCAACTATTTCAATACCCTGAGTTTTTAACAGTAGTTTTGCTAATGCACCGGCAGCTACACGGGCAGCAGTTTCGCGGGCTGAAGAACGGCCACCGCCACGGTGATCACGGATACCATATTTGGTTTGGTAAGTATAATCAGCATGCGACGGACGGAAAACATCAACATTATGTGTATAATCCTTTGAACGCTGATCTTCATTAGGGATAATCATAGCGATAGGAGTACCGGTTGTTTTACCTTCAAATACACCTGAAAGAATTTTTACCGTATCACTCTCTTTACGCTGTGTAGTGATTTTTGATTGGCCCGGACGACGTTTATCCAGCTCGCCCTGGATATAATCCAAATCAACATCCAGTTGCGCCGGACAACCGTCAATTATCACACCTATAGCTTCGCCATGCGATTCGCCAAAAGTTGTTATCCTGAATATTTGTCCGAATGAATTGCCTGCCATGGTATTTTATAATGTGCAGATTTGCTGATGTGCAAATGTGCGGATTACTATTTTAATTTGCCCTAACTAACCTCTTATCTCTAACCTCTAAACACTCTTCACTGCAAAACCCACCTTTTCCAAATCGCTCCAAAATGCGGGGTACGATTTCTCCACTACCATTGCATCCTCAATTTCAACCTCGGGAATCAATAATGCAAGTGGGGCAAAAGCCATAGCCATGCGGTGATCGTCGTAGGTGTTAATAAAAATGCGCTGAGGAATGAATTTTTCGCTACAGTCCAGCTTATAAACTTGCCCTTTTTCAGTCAGCTTAACGCCAATTTTGGCAAGTTCATTTTGTAGGGCTTTAATACGGTCTGTTTCTTTTATTTTTAAAGTTTCCAGGCCGGTAAAGGTGGCTTCGTGCCCCAATGCTGCGCATACCACAATAATGGTTTGCGCCAGATCTGGACATTCCTTTAGATCGAATATTTTGCGTGCGTACGGTTTGACCTCTTTTTGCAAATGAACACCGCCATCCCTAAACTGCGACGTTATTCCAAAATTGGCCATTATTTCGGTAATCACACTGTCGCCCTGTAAGCTGTATTGCGTTAGGCCGGGTAAAAATAGTTCAGCCTCATCAGCCAAAGCTGCAATAGCATACCAGTATGATGCAGCGCTCCAATCAGGTTCAACATGCAGTGAAGCAGGGTTAAATTCCTGATTTGCTATGCTGATGACGTTACCTTCCCATGCGTGTTGAATGCCTGCCGACTGTAACATTGCCAGCGTCATTTCCACATAAGGACGTGAGGTTAAGTCGCCTTCAATATGTAGTTCCAAACCAAAAGGCAGCCGGGCCGCTATAAGCAGCAGCGCAGTGATGTACTGACTGCTTATATTTCCTTTTATACTGACCTTATTAGAAAGCTGCTTTAAGCTGCCTTTCAGTTTGATTGGAGGATAGCCCTCGTTTTCTACGTATTCAATAACTGCGCCCAGTTCACGTAATGCCTCTACCAAAATCCCTATGGGGCGTTGTTTCATCCGCTCGCTGCCGGTTAGTATCACTTCCTCATCCTGCAAACAAAAATAAGCAGTTAAAAAGCGCATAGCCGTACCGGCTGGACCGATGTTTACCAGTCTTAAGTCTTGAGTCTTGAGTTCTGAGTCATTTGATTTTTGACTTAAGACTACCGACTTCTGACTTAAGACTTCTGACAAAGTCACCGCATCCGCAGCGTCCGAAATATTTTCAACCTTTACCTTACCATTGCTCAGTGCTTCAATTACAAGGGCGCGATTGCACTCACTTTTTGAACCGGTGAGGTTAATTGTGCCGTTTGCTGATTTACTTTTTTTGGTAAGGATGATGTTATGTTTCATTTAAATAAATCATTTAGAGACGCAATGTATTGCGTCTCTACGATGTATAAATAACCTCATTGTAGAGACGCGATGCGTCTCTTAACAATTAAGGTATATTAAATTACGCGTGTGTTAATTTATCAGCAGCTTGTCCGGCTTCGTCTTTGTTCATGATCTCAGTTTGTTTGCGGATAGATTCGCTGTGGATCAATTCCAGTAGTTTTTCAGTAAACTCAGGACTTAATTTAAGGGCCTTACCGTAGTTTACGCCTTTTCTTAAAATTTCGTCCCAACGGTTAACCTGCAGAATTGTAATGTTGTTATCTTTTTTGTAAGTACCAATTTGCTCAACAATTTTCATCCGCTCAGCCATTTTTTGAATAACTAAGTCATCAATTTTGTCAATCTGGTTACGCAGTTCAGCAAGTTTATCTTTAATATCCGCGTTACGGATCTCTGGTTTGCGTAATGTTAAATGCTCAATGATTTCAACCAAAGCAGCAGGGGTAACCTGTTGTTTAGCATCTGTCCAGGCAACACTTGGGTCAATGTGCGATTCGATCATCAATCCCTGCATGTCCAGGTCAAGCGCTTTTTGTGAGATGTAACCGATCAGGTCGCGGTTACCAGTAATGTGGCTCGGATCATTGATAAGCGGCAATTCAGGTGCATGTGTTTTAAGGCTGATAGCCAGATCCCACATCGGCTCGTTACGGAATGCACTTTTTTCGTGTGATGAAAACCCACGGTGAATAGCAGCCAGTTTAGTGATACCTGCATTGTTAATACGCTCAAGAGCGCCGATCCACAATGAAAGATCAGGATTTACCGGGTTTTTAACCATTACGGGTATGTCAACACCTCTAAGAGCATCAGCAATTTCCTGTACAGTAAACGGATTTGCGGTTGAGCGTGCGCCAACCCATAAAATATCAACACCAGCAGCTAAAGCTTCTTCAACGTGTTTAGCTGTAGCAACTTCAACAGCAGTAGGTAAGCCGGTTTCTTCTTTAGCACGTTTTAACCATTGCAAACCAATGCTGCCAATGCCTTCAAACTCACCCGGACGGGTACGTGGTTTCCAGATACCGGCACGCAAAGCAGATACTTTACCTGTTTTTGCCAATAAATGAGCGGTTGCTACCAACTGATCTTCAGTTTCGGCACTGCAAGGGCCTGCTATTACTAATGGTTCGCTACCAGTTTTAATCCACGAACTAAGCGGCTGTATGTTTAAATTCAGTTTCATCGTTTTGTTTTTTTGTCCGAAAGTCCGGAAGTTTATTTTTGCTGTTTATTTTAATTTTGTTTTTTTTCTCTTTAATCTGTCGGATTATACGCTCTTTTTTATGTTGATATAAGTTCGCGGTACCCGTTCGGTTTTTGCTGCTTTTGGTGATGTGTTTTCATCATCATGACGCTCATACTCGCCCAGTATATTAAAATTGTGGGTGTATTTAAGAATCTGCCTTATCGAGCTATCATATTGTTTAGGCTCGTCCCACTCAACATCTACATAAAAATTATATTCGTTACGCTTTCCTAAAATAGGCATTGATTGTATTTTGCTCATGTTAACGCCTTCCTGGGCAAAAATGTTAAGCACCTTTGCCAGCGAGCCTACTTTATTGCTCACCTGGAAACAAAGTGAAGCTTTATTGGCCTGTTTCTTAACTACGTTATCGTGGTGTGTAAGGATCAGGAAGCGGGTAAAGTTCTTCTTGTTAGATTCTATGCGGCGTTCTAAAACGTCGAGCCCGTAAAGTCTTGCAGCCAGGGTATTGGCAATGGCCACGGTATCAGTAAGCTGCTCGTCGCGGATGCGTTTGGCACAGGCGGCGGTATCGCTGCTTTCAACAATGTTTAAATGCGGGTATTCATCAAAAAAATCAACACATTGGCGGATGGCGATAGGATGTGAGGTTACATATTTGATATCCTCAAATTTTACACCCGGCAAAGCCATTAAGTGCAGCTGTATAGGTAGGTAAATTTCACCAACCACCGGGAACGCATAGCTAAGCAGCAGCGAGTAATTAGGTAAAATACTGCCGGCAATGCTGTTTTCAATAGCCATTACCACATAATCAGCATCTTTATCTTTTAAGGCCTCAAATGTTTGTTTAAAAGAATTGCATTCAATGGTCTGAATATTTTCGCCAAAGTATTTGAAAGCAGCCTCCTCATGGAAGGAAGCGCGGATTCCCTGTATAGCAACTCTTATTCTTTCGTTTTTCATAAATACCCTTTAATGCAAAAAGTCCCGGTTTTTGGCCGGGACTTTTCAGTTTCTTTATATGTTTGTTAAAGCATATTAGTCCCGGCTCTTACTGTTAAAGTAAAAGTAGTAACCATAAAAATATGCGTTGTTTAATTTCATTGTTTTTTTGTTTGCGATGTAAATGTACATGTAAAAATGAAATTGTCAATAGAAAATTTTATTTTTTTTAAAATTGATAGGGTGAACCAAATTTTATTTGGTGAAAATCCACGTTTGCTTTATTCTCTTAAAATAGTTGTTACTAAAATCGATCTCGATGCCCGGGAATTTTTGTATAAATGTGTATTGGTCCATTATCAATCCTGATATGGTTATGCTTGTTCCATCTTTGAAAATAATTTCCATTAAATCAACGACCCTAGACGAACGACCAGCTTGGCCAAAGATATTTATGGCTGAAATATCTTTTTTATTGTAATTTATACTTTCTCCGTCGTTCTCAAATTGAAAATTATCAGCGCCGCTCGAAACGGTTAAGCATATATTTTTACTTTTTATGAAGGTTTTTATAAAAAAGTAAAAACCTTGTAGGATAAAAGCGTCAAAAAATAAACAGAAAAACAACATGAGAAATGGAAACCCTTTTACCAGGAAAAAAGCAAATGTTCCTCCGATCATTGCTATAGAAAGCGAGGTCATTAATAATAGATAGAGCAAGCACAGCATGCTACTAATTCTATATTCAAACTTGGCCGTTTCAAAATGGCTTTTGTTACCTACACTAAACAGGTGCTTTTCAAATTTTTGCAATTCTATCTGTCCGTTAAAGAAATCGGATACCACATTGTCCGCGTCATCAAGATCAGGGGTATGATATTCATATAAATGGTTATCATTATCCAAATAATACAAACAGAATTTGCCGTTAAAGAACAGCGCAATTTTCAAATAGTTGCCATTTTCGTCCTTTATGGTTACCGAAGGTCCCGTTAACTGAATATCGACACCTCTTTCCTGGTCCCATGGAAAGTTCTTGATCAATTCTACTGTTTCTTCAAGCGTGCGGGTTTTTTCATCAGAAAATTCACCTTTTTCGTGGTTTTTGTGCTGGAGCTTGGATATAAATTCAGGCATTTAAATTATAGGGTTTGGCCACTAAACTAATGATTTAATAAAACACCAGCAAGTTGTTTCCAATCAGAAATCACCTTATTAATCCCCATTGCCCCGGCGATCATTGTATAAATATCACCTGCTGTTTTTCCATTTTCGCGAAGATATTTTACCGAAGTTGCCCCTGCAGATTTGGAAAGCTTAGCACCCGCTGCGTCATTTATAAGGGGGTGATGATAAAATACAATATCACTAAAAGTTGTTTTGCCAAGTGCTAATGCCAATTGATGCTGCGCCAGGGTTGATGGCCACAAGTCTTCGCCGCGCACGATCAAATCAATACCGTAAAAAAGATCGTCGATCATCGAAGTAAGCTGATAGGCCGGGTAACCATCTTTCTTTTTAATTATGAAATTATGCATTTCGGCAGGCAGTGTTGCATTGATAGTATGATTATTATGTCCCTTAATATGTATTACTGTATTGTCATCTGTAATTAAACGCCAGCTTGCATTTGCGGTATCTAAGGGGAGTTGCTTCGCAACGCAATTACATGATTCAGTATTAAGGCTGTTACGGGAGCAGTTACAAGCAAAAACAAGGTTATTGTCTGCTAAATAGGTTAAAGCCTGGTTATATAAAACTATCCGATGCACTTGCGAATAAGCATCTTCAAACTCTTCTGCGCTCCGCGGGCCTTCATCCCAGGAGATTTTTAAAAAGTATAGTGTGTCAAAAATGTCCTGCAGATATGCTTTATTAACTCTTGGCTGATCGAGGTCATCTATCCGCAATAATATTTTAGCTCCACTTTTGTAGGCCAATGCGGCTGTTATAACAAATGAGAGGACGTTGCCCAGATGCAAAAAACCACTTGGAGTAGGGGCTATGCGGGTTTTGGTACTATGATTAATTGGAGTTGTTGTCATTTAGATACTAATCAAGATGATCTTATAGTCCTTTAATCATGGTTCAGAAATCTATACGTGCTTACTTTCCCAATACTCCTTCTGCATCGCCCTTGCCGTCTGCGAACTGCCATCATGGCTCCATCCGGGGGGATTAAACAGATATTGCAATTTTGTTTTTAACGTTGGCGCCTGTTTTACATCTTTCACCAATGCTTTCCACTCATGAAAAAGAATGTTTACAGGTCCTAAGTCATCTGGTTGTTTGGTTAGTCCATATTTTACCGGCTCGGGCAGATTTTCATCCTGAAAAGTACCAAACATACGATCCCACAAAATTAAAACCATCCCCATATTTTTATCAAGGTAAGGGATGTTTGATGCATGATGCACCCGGTGATGTGATGGCGTTACAAATACCAATCCGTACCATTTTGGCAGTGGTACTTTATACTGTGTATGCACCAGGTTGCCGTATAGCTGAGTAATAAGGTAAGCGTACAAAATATCAATAGCATTAAAGCCGATTAATGCTAAGGGCAGATAAAAAAATACTCGGTACAATGGTTCAAAAACAGTTGAGCGGAAGCCTGTAGTGAAGTTAAAATGTTCCGACGAATGGTGCGTGACGTGTATGGCCCAAAACAAACGACAATAGTGCCCGGTATAATGCAGGGCCCAGTATAAAAAGTCTTGTGCTACTACCAACACAAACCAGTAGATAATCGTGTTTTGAATCTGAAAGAATTTGAATCGGTAAGTGAAGCTCAGTATAAAAAAAGTGCTGCCGTTTACTACCAGGTTTAGCAAAAAAGCAAGCGAGGTTAAGTATATATTGGTCAGCGTGTCGCGCTTTTCGTAATATTTACGATTTTCGCGGTAGCTAAACCACATTTCGCAAAGGGTTAGTACTACTAATAAGGCAATCAGTATGATCGCAGTTTCTTGTCTGTGGTCCAAATGCAGCATGTTATAATGATGCGTAATAGTTTAAACTTTCACAAAGTTCATCATCTGTACATATATTGTCAAGCTGGCATTGCCCAATATGTGTCAATAAAGTACAATTTATTTTGTTGTTCTGATTCTTTTTGTCTTTCAACATAATGGCACATAAATCAGCGTAATCCTTTTTAGCAACCTTGTATTTAGGATATAGATTACCAATTACAGCAACAATTTCAGTAAGTTCATCACTGCTCAGTCCTGTTTTTTTGTGCGACAGGTATGATTCACAGATCATGCCTATGGCTATCGCTTCGCCGTGGGTTAGCGGGTTTTTATCATGCAGCAGCGATCTGGTTTCAACAGCATGCCCAACAGTATGCCCAAAATTGAGGGATTTACGGATACCTTTTTCGGTTGGGTCTTCAATTACAACTTCGTTTTTTATTTCTACAGAGCGGTAGATCAGTTCGGCAGAAGGGATACTCAGATCACTTTTTTTAAGCGCGTCCCAATAGGCGGCGTCAGTTATCAGGCCATGCTTAAGCATTTCGGCCGTGCCTGATAATATTTCACGTGCAGGCAATGTCTTTAAAAAATCGTAAGCAATAAATACCGCTTTTGGCTGTGTAAAGGTACCTATGATATTTTTTATACCATCCATATCGATGCCCGTTTTACCGCCAACAGAAGCATCAACCTGCGAAAGCAGGGTAGTGGGGACGTGTACAAAATCAATTCCCCGTTTAAAGGTTGAAGCCGCAAAGCCACCCATATCGCTTATTACACCGCCACCAAGGTTTATCAGCAAGCTTTTACGGTCAGCGCCAAAATCAATCAGCATCTTCCAAATCCCAATACAAAAATCGATGGTTTTACATTCTTCACCGGCGTTAATTTCAATAATGTCAAAATTATCCATTCCGGCAAAACGGTCTTTTAACAGCGGTAGACAGTGTACTTCAGTATTTTCATCGGTTAAGATAAAAAAACGGGAGTACTGGCCCTGTTGTACATACTTCACCAGTTCATCAACACTGTTTTCAAAAAATATGGGGTAATTGTCGCTTTGAATCGTATTCATAAATTAAATAATCACGATAGTTTCATTTCTGAATTCAACTACATCGCCTTTTTTTACTTTGAGGCGTTTGCGGTGATCCACCTGGCCGTTATATTTCACTTCGCCCTCTGTTACAACTATTTGCGCCTCGCCGCCGGTTTGCACCAGATTGGCTGCCTTTAATAATTGTATCATTGGAATATAGTCGCCGTTTAATTTAAATTCTATCATTTGGGTCACAAAAATAAACTATTCATCGAATAATGGTATATGTTAGCTTGCATTTTATAATTTTGCACCCAGTTTCTGACGGTTTATGGTTTACAGTTTATGGCTTGTGGTTAGGCTATGGGCAATTGCTATAAACCACCGACTACAAATTATGAAGTATACTGACAATTTATCTTTTGAAGATACGGAAATTGCTTTTCGTCATTCTTCTGATCTTGACCTTAAAAGGGCTTACTGGCTGTTTAGGGTAATTAACATTAATTTTTTGGTGAAAATAGGACCTCCTATCACCAACTTTGCCATAAAAATTGGCTTGCCTATTAAAGGCATTATTAAAGCCACCATTTTTAAACACTTCTGCGGCGGCGAAACTATTGCCGAATGCGATACAACTATTAAAAACCTTTACCAGGGTGGGGTAGGTACTATATTGGATTATTCAATAGAGGGTGAGGATGATGAGCATGTTTTTGATAACACCCGCGATGAAATTATCCGCACTATTGAAAGAGCTGCTGTTGACAAAGCTGTACCCATTACAGTATTTAAGGTAACAGGCATAGGCCGTTTTTCGCTGCTCGAAAAATTGGATGAAAACGCTTTATTAACTTACCCGGAACAGGAAGAATGGCAAAAGGTACAGGCACGTGTACTGGCTATTTGCGAAAAAGCGCATGCAACAGAAGTCCCTGTTATGATTGACGCTGAGGAAAGTTGGATCCAAAAAACGATTGACCAGCTGGCATTAGATATGATGGGACGCTTTAATACCGAAAAGCCTATTGTGTACAACACCTATCAATTATACCGTCATGATAAGCTTGATTCCATAAAAGCCGACCATGCTTTTGCGGTTGAAAAGAAATTTATACTGGGTGCTAAGCTGGTACGCGGCGCTTATATGGAAAAAGAGCGTAAACGTGCCGAAGAAAAGGGCTATTTATCACCAATACAGCCCGACAAACAATCAGCAGATAAAGATTACGATGCGGCGCTTGATTTTTGCACTGATAATATTGCAACAATCGCTTTTGTAGCAGGTACCCATAACGAACAAAGTTGTCGTCTGCTGGCCGATCTGTTGAACAAAAAAGGAATTGATCATAAAAACCCGCATGTTTACTTTTCACAATTGCTGGGTATGAGCGATAACCTGAGCTTTAACCTTGCAAATGCACAATACAATGTCGCCAAATATGTTCCTTATGGTCCCATAAAGGCTGTATTGCCATATCTTTTTAGAAGAGCACAGGAAAATACCGCAATTGCCGGCCAAATGAGCCGCGAATTGAGTTTGATTGTTAAAGAAATGCAACGCAGGAAATCAGCTATTTAATAGTTGGAGATTAGGTTTGGCCACCTGTTTATTGTTAGCATAAAGCGTAAACAACCTTAACCGTTAATCTCTAACTTTTTAAATAACGCTTGAATATTATCTGGTGCCGTCATCAAATAAGTTTGAATGCCAAGTTGTTGAGCTCCTGCAATGTGTTGCGGGCTATCGTCAATAAACAAGGTTTCGGCAGGATTTAAGTTGTTTTCGTCCAGTACCTGTTTGAAAATTGTCACATCAGGTTTACGTTTACCTAATAGGTGCGAGTAATATGTTTTTTCGAAAAGATGGTCGTTGCCATTAAAACCAAAATCTGTTTTAAGGTAATTCATTATATAGTCATAGTGAATGGCGTTGATATTGCTCAACAAAAAGGTGCGGTACCTGGGTTTAAGATTAAGCAGTAACTGGTGGTTACCATCAGCAATACCTACAAGTAAACTGTTCCAGGCATCATCAATCTGCTGGTCTGTTATGGGCCGGTCGCTTACGTTTTGCCTGATATGATTTCTGAAATCTGCGGGTGATATTTCCCCCCTTTCAAATGCATCAAAAATAGAATCCTGCACCTTGTGCCCGTAAAACTGATTTGCGTTGTTAATTCCCAACTTTTCCCACGCCGACTGACTTTTTAAAAAATCGAGACTGAAAATCACGTTGCCGTAATCAAATATGATATTTTTTATATTTTCCATTGACTTAATATCCCTTTATTATTTGTTTTTGCGGGTGACCGCGATGTGCTGCAAATATATTTTTAATTGAAATTATATTTGCCTGAAACAAGCCTTATTAGAAAAAGCAAGGTACTGATTATTGAAAAATGTATTATAATTGTGAATTATCTAAACAAATTGCAGTAATAAGACATTTACCCTTTTTATCTGTGATTAAATCTATATGAAACAACAAAGACTAATAATATTCCTGGCAGCATTGCTCATGTGTTGTATATCAACAGTAAAATTACATGCGCAAAGCCAGTCATC